>Ga0307379_10004399_pt1 | contig 20108 bp, 18 predicted proteins | sample UN2MG_FD_202237 | JGI IMG/M metagenome (GOLD analysis project Ga0307379, IMG submission 202237) | Soil microbial communities from Risofladan, Vaasa, Finland - UN-2 | ecosystem: Environmental > Terrestrial > Soil > Coastal area > Acid sulfate soil | place: Finland: Risofladan, Vaasa | collected... | reverse complement strand
GGACCGAATGGAATATCGACCTGACGCGCTTTGCCGACCAGGGCGTGAACCTTGCCAATGTTAATTCGATTACCCTTGGCCTTGGTAACAGGGCTAATCCAACTGCCGGCGGTTCGGGTATGTTGTACTTCGATGATATTCGTTTGTATGCGCGTTAAACCGAAACCGGAAACTAAGATTGCATATTTGATATAACAGACTTTAAGTTAATTTGGGGCCTATACCAATCCGGTATAGGCCCTTTTTACTCGGTTACTTGATTGGATTAGTGATATTAATTGCCTGAAAGTTTATTGTTAATCAAGTGAGGATTTTCCTTGACGGGAAGGTGGATAATCTGGTAGAAATAACATTAGCGAAGCTTGTGCCTGCTAAGTCGGGCATCTGTGGTTTTGAGTTAGTGAGGCTGGTGTAATTCTTTTGATTTCGATATAGGAGGATCTGTTACTCAATGCGCAGAGCCGGAAACGGAAGATGTGTGCTTTACAGATAATTCTTTTACATTCCAATCGACAACCAATATTTAATTTAAAGGAGGACTAATTATGTGCAGAAAATTGATTTATTTGGTTTCTTTAGTTTTAGTGCTGAGTATGGCTCTTACGAGCACGACTAAAGCTGAGCTTGTCGGCTGGTGGAGGTTTGACGAGGGCTCCGGCACAATAGCCAACGATTCAAGCGGCAACGGCAATACCGGAACCTTCAATGGCGACCCCCAGTGGGTGGCCGGCTATTTCGGTGGCGCCCTGGAATTCGATGGTTCTGATGATTGGCTCGATTGTGGAAGCAACCCGAGCCTGGACCTTACCACGTGGACAATAACATTCTGGCTCAAAGTAAATGAAAATAAGAATTACAATGGATTTATCATCAAAGGTAACGATGCTGCTGAAAACTACGAAGTATTAGGGTTCGCAGACGGGAGCTTTCATTTTCCAATTCAGCACACAGATGGCTCAAGAACATATATTAATACCGCCGCTGGAATAATTGTGCCGGATGAATGGGCGCATTTCGCTTACAGCTATGATGCGGCTCAAGGTAGAAGATTTTATAAAAACGGCAGCTTAATTTTTGAGGATACGGAATCCGGAACCCCTCAAGCCTCGACTACATCACTTGCTATTGGCAATGAACAGCCTTTGAGCAGATATGTCAACGGCGCTATGGATGACATTCGTATCTATAACCACGTGCTGTCCGAGTCCGAGCTTCTGGCTTCTATGGAAGGTGGTGAAGGATATCCTTATGCCTTAGGCCCCCTCCCGAAAGATGGTACCTACCTTAAAGATACCTGGGTGAGCATGAGCTGGAGTTCGGGAGATTTTGCAGCCTCGCACGATGTGTACATAGGCGATAATTTTGACGATGTGAATGACGGAGCCGAAAGCACTTTCCAGGGCAATCAGGCCGACACGTACTATGTTGTCGGCTTTCCCGGATTCGCTTTTCCGGATGGTCTTGTCCCGGGCACGACATATTACTGGCGAATCGATGAGGTCAATGACACCGAGCCGAACAGCCCCTGGAAAGGCAAAATCTGGAGCTTTAGTGTTCCTCCCAAAACTGCATATAATCCCGTGCCGGCTGATGGCGCCGCCTCTGTTGACCCGGAGGGTGATCTTAGCTGGACGGCCGGTTTTGGCTCCAAATTGCACACTGTGCACTTCGGCGAAAGTTTTGACGATGTCAGCAATGCAACCGGCGGTCTCCCTCAGGGAGCCACGACTTATACCCCCGGCCCGCTTAAAATGGCCAAGACTTACTACTGGCGTGTCGATGAATTTGATGCAGTTACGACATATAAAGGCAGCGTCTGGAGCTTTATTACTCAGGGTGCTGTTGAGAGCCTGACCCCGGCTAATGGCGCCGTGGATGTAACGCAGACACCGATTCTAACCTGGACACCGGGCTTAGGTGCTTCACATGAAGTCTATTTTGGCACCGATGCAAGTTCACTTGAGCTTAAAGGCAGCGGCAACCTTGGCTCCGAAAGCTATGAACCCGGACAGCTTGAGTGGAATACCACTTACTACTGGCGGATTGATGAGGCCAATAACGCCAACGCCGACAGCCCGTGGACAGGTCCTCTCTGGAGCTTTACTACGGCCAACTTCCTTATCATTGACGATTTTGAGAGCTACAATGACCTTGATGAAGGTGAACCGGGGAGCAACAGGATATATCTTGCCTGGGCGGACGGCTTCGACAACCCGGCAATAAACGGTTCTACCGTTGGTCATTTAGATCCTCCATTTGCCGAGCAGACTATCGTTCACGGAGGTTTGCAGTCGATGCCGATGTCCTATGATAACGCCGTTGGGAAATCCGAAGCGACTTTGACATTGACTTCCAATCGCGACTGGACAGTGAAAGGCGTCAACACATTGACAATCTGGTTCAGAGGTGAAGCGGCTAACGCTGCTGAGAATTTGTACGTTGCTCTCAACGGCAATGCAGTGGTCAATAATGACAATCCTGATGCCACGCAGGCAACAACTTGGACCCAATGGAATATCGACTTGCAGGCCTTTGCCGACCAGGGCGTGAACCTTGCCAATGTAACTTCGATTACTCTTGGCCTTGGTAACAGGAACAACCCGGTTGCCGGCGGTGCGGGCATGATGTACTTTGATGATATTCGGTTGTATCCTCCGTCACCAGAGCCAACTCCGTAAATGTTCAGTCAGTAAGTAAGATTATGTAGTTGACATAGCAGATGCACGTCAATCAGGGGCTTATATCGAATAATTCGATATAAGCCCTTTTTTCTGCCCATAGACAGTCTGCAGGCGGGAAAAACTTTTCATTATGGACCTATAAAAGTCTGCGTTCATTTCAATAAGTCCGGAATCAGCTCAATAAAGGCAGTTTTGAGGCAATTTGGGTTGAATTGAAGCGGACTTTAAGGTACAATATCAGCATCATTTCAAGGACGAGGGGGTTAACAAAACGGCACGAATAATCTGAGCAATTGCGAATCCATTTGACCTAATTTTGAGGAGGGTGTCTATTGGAAAAAGCAAAAGTCAAACGTTTTAGCGGCGTATTTCTAAAGCTGGTAAATCTGACAGCCGTCATTTGCATCGTGTGTTTACTCGCCGATATTGCCCGCTCGGTAAGAAATTCGGGAAACCCGAATGAGCAGGGAAAAAGCAATATTTTTAACAGGGCAAGCACAAAGAGTGACAGTCCGATAATTTTGCTCAGCACCACTATATCTGAAGTAGAGAGCAAAGACAGCTCTGTTTTGAATGAACCTAAAATAAAGACCGAGTCCGAACCGCAAAAGGTGGAAAAGGTCCAAACAATACCTGATAATGCTGCTACCCTGCAACCTGATGATTCCGAGAGTAATACTGAGAGTAATACCGAGGAGCCCGAAGAATGGGAAAACATCGAAATGCGTGTAACTGCCTATTGCCCATGTCCGGAATGCTGCGGGGAATATTCAGATGGGATAACGGCCTGCGGGTACGTGATACAGCCGGGCGATACCTTTGTGGCGGCCGACAGTCGATACTCCTTCGACACCGAAATGCTCATTCCCGGCTATAGCAACAGCCAGCCGGTGAAAGTCCTCGACAGAGGCGGCGCCATCAAAGGAAACCGGCTCGACGTGTTCTTCGCCTCTCACGAAGAAGCCCTTCAATGGGGTGTTCAATATCTTGAGGTTAATGTACGTCGGAAAAACCTGTAACCGTGTAGAGGTCAAACAAATAAACCTTTTTTTTCCTGTGGAAACGCCCTCCCCTGGTCTCAGGAAATCCTTCCATATCCACACCTTCAAACCGGCTGATGCCCTGTAAGATTTTTATCTGTAACGGTCTTTCAAGCCTTCCCGACACCCTTATAAACCCCTGCAACCATAAGCTTAAAGTATATTCGAAAAGCTTCATCTTTTTTACGAAAATAAGGTTGTGAAGGTACGCATTTTAGTGTAAACTACGCAGGCATTTTTACGGAAGAAATTTTGATTTCTAACCTTATTTTGTATTTTAGCACAGAGGTTTACTATGAAAGTAACTTTCAACAGAGCGGCCCTTAGTGAGGCCTTAGGCTTGCTGACGTCCGTCGTGCCGAGCCGAACACCCAAGCCGATACTGCGGTGCGTGCAAATCACTGCTGAGGAGAAAACAGTTCGGATATGCGCAACCGATTTAGAGGTCGGTATCAACTATCTGATCTCTGAGGTTCAGGTTGAAAAAGCAGGTGAGATCATTGTGCCGGCGGACAGGCTGGCGGCGATTGTGCGTGAAAGCGTTGACGATGTTCTTTTATTGGAAGGTTCAAAAGGCACGTGCGAAATAAAAGGCACCGACAGTCACTTTACGCTCCTCTCACCAGGCGAGCCGGGGCAGTATCCGGTGGTGCCCGGTTTCGACGGTGACGGTGATATAACAATCGCTCTGGGTTCTCTTCAGGCCGGTATCGAGCAAAGTCTGTTTGCGACGGCGAAAGAAAGCAGCCGCTACGCTATTAACGGCGTGCTGTGGGAGATTAAGGACAAGAAGCTGCTGTTAGTTGCGACAGACGGCAGAAGATTAGCACGGTGCAGAGTCAACTTGTCTTCGGCGCCGGCGAAAAACAAAGTACCGGGAAACATAATAGTGCCGGCCAAGGCGATGGGGCTATTGGATAAAATCGGCAGCAGCGAGAAAGACAGTGTGACAGTTAAGCTCGTCGATAACCAGATTATAATAAGCTGTGCGAACGTTGTTATAAGCTCAAATCTCGTGGAAGGCAACTTTCCAAAGTATGAGGACATAATTCCGAGCGATCACGACAAGAAGCTGACACTATCGACCGATGGTGCGTTGAGCGCTGTTCGTCGTGCATCGCTGTTGACGAGTGAGGAGTCGAGGGGGATTAAACTGTCGATTGGAAAGGATAAGCTGGTGTTTTCCGGCAGAGCACCGGAGACAGGCGATGCCCAGGTGGATATGCCCATAGATTATAAAGGCGAGGCGATGGAAATCGGCTTTAACCCACAGTTTTTGATAGATGTTCTGCGTGTTATCAAGACGCCGGAGTTCGACTTTGAGTTAGGCCAGTCGGACAGACCGGGCCTGATAAAAAGCGGGACAAATTTCCTGTACGTTCTAATGCCCATCAACTTAGGATAGTTATATCCGCCGGACAGAAACGGAGTTTTAAGTCTTGTGGAGAAGTATCTCATTTGAGATATAGGGTATTTTATGGGTGAAGACGAACAATTACTACGCAAAGCCGTCGAAGAACATAGGGTACGGAAATTCGACAGGACGGTCAGGCTGGGCGCCGCCGTCGAGAAATTTTTAACCGAGCAGGTTTCGCCGAAGCAGGTGAGGTTTGGCACGGTAGCTGAATTATGGAGCCGGCTGTTGCCGGCAGAGCTTCGCCGACACTGTGAAATTGTTGATGTTTCCGGCGGCCAGTTGAAGGTCAGGGTGGATTCGCCTTCATACAAGTACGAGCTTCAATTATGCAGTTCGGAGCTTCTTAAAGAACTGCAACAGCAGTGTCCGAGGGTTCGGTTGACAGAAATAAAATTCGTTGTTGCTTAAGTGTTATTTTGCAGCGCGAAAGCGGAAAAAATAGAGAGTTCATCAACTAACAAAGACGATATACAAGATAGAGGTAAAGGACCGGTATGAAGGATTATCAATACGATGCTGGCAATATAAAGATTCTCGAGGGTGTGGATGCGGTACGGAAGCGGCCCGATATGTATATCGGCGACCGCGGCAGCGGAGGTCTGCATCATCTGGTCTATGAGGTATTGGATAACTCAATCGACGAAGCAATGGCGGGATTCTGCGATAATATAAATGTTCGCATCCATCCTGACGGCAGTTGCGAAGTCGAGGATAACGGCCGAGGCATACCCATTAAGCAGCACAAAGAGGCAAAGACGAGCGCTTTAGAGGTGGTACTTACAAAGCTGCACGCCGGCGGAAAGTTCGACAATGACAGTTATAAGGTGGCCGGCGGGCTTCATGGCGTCGGCGTTAGTGTTGTCAATGCCCTGAGCGAATGGCTGGGAGCCGATGTATATCGGGACGGAAAGCACTATCATTTCGAGTGCGCCAGAGGAGTCGCCAAGGGACAAGTGAAGGAAATCGGGCCAACCAGTAAACGCGGCACAAAAATCTCCTTCATGCCCGACGAAGAGATATTTGGAGACTACGAGTTATCATACGATACGCTGCTGAAACGAACACGGGAATTAGCATATCTTAACGCCGGACTTCAAATCAGCTTCAGAGACGACAGGAATAAGAAAAAAGAGGTCTTCAAATTCGAGGATGGGATTAAGGAGTTTGTCAAACATCTGAATGAGGGCAAGGAAACACTTCATAAAGATGTCATCCATCTGGCAAGGGAAGATCCTCAGGCAAAGCTGAGCTGTGAAGTGGCGATGCAGTATAACGACGGATACACCGAAAACGTGCTGGTCTTCGCCAACAACATCCGAAACATCGACGGCGGGACACATCTTTCGGGTTTTAAGACGGCATTGACCCGGACGATGAATTATTACGCCAAAAATAATAACCTGCTGAAAAACGGGCAGGGGACAACCGGCGACGACCTGCGTGAGGGATTAACGGCGGTGGTAACGGTGAAACTCGCGGACCCGCACTTTGAAGCCCAGACGAAGGTGCGGCTTACTAATCCTGAAGTCGGCGGCTTCGTCGAGTCAACGGTTAACGAACAATTAGGACATTTCCTTGAAGAGCATCCGGCAGAAGCGAAACGGATTCTAAACAAAGCTATCCAGGCAGCGGCAGCCAGAGAAGCAGCAAGGAAGGCCAGGGAGCTTACCAGACGCAAAGGAGCGCTGAGCGGCTCAAACCTTCCAGGCAAATTGTGGGACTGTGCAAGCAAGGAAAAGGCGAGTACGGAAATATTCATTGTAGAAGGTGATTCCGCCGGAGGTTCGGCAAAGTCAGGTCGAGACAGAAATATCCAGGCGATTTTGCCGTTGAAGGGTAAAATCCTCAACGTGGAAAAGGCCCGTATTGAAAAGATGCTGGCACACGATGAAATCCGAACCATTATCAGTGCTTTGGGGACCGGTATAGGTGCCGACGAGTTCAATCTGGACAGATGCAGATACGGCAAGATAATATTAATGACAGACGCCGACATCGACGGCGCACATATTCGAACTCTGCTGCTGACGTTTTTCTTCAGGCAGATGCAGCAGTTGTTTGTAGAAAATAAGATTTATATCGCCCAGCCGCCCCTGTACGAAATCAAAGTCAAGAGCCAAAAGAAATCAGAGTATATCCTGAGCGAAAACCAAATGCACAAGCGGATGATACGCAAGGGTCTTGAAGGTACGGAACTTATCATCAGGGACGATAACAAAGGTAAAAAGGCACAGTCAGACCGGAACGGCTCAGCCAAGAACAAGAAGGCAAGTTCCAACGGGACCCGCGAAGTTTGCGACAAAGAGCTGACTGAGCTTGTCAAAATCTTAGCCGAGGCCGAACGCATCATAATGGTTTTGAGCAAACGCGGCATTAACTTCACCGACTTTATAAGAGCGTATTATAATCCTGCCAAAGGAGGACTGCCGCAGTTTCGTATCTGCACTGAAAACGAAGAGGAGATTTACTACAAAAGAGAAGAATACGACAAGCGGCTCGATGAACTCAAAAAGCAGGCTGAAGGACAAGAGGAAGAATCAATCGATGCCGAGGAGCTTCACGAGGTTGACCGAATCAATCAAATAAACAATCAACTTACTAAGCAGTTCGGTTTGGACCTGAATGATTTTCTGTCAAAACCGGCTAAAGGTCTTTCCGATGAGGCAACGCAAACAAAGTTCGAGCTTCTCAGCGGCGATGATAAATACCCGGCCGCATCGTTAGGCGATATATGCGCAAGCATAAGGCAGATAGGTGTTAAGGGAATTGAGATAAAACGCTTCAAAGGTTTGGGTGAGATGAACGCCGACCAGTTATGGGATACGACAATGAATCCGCAGACGCGTACCTTGTTGAGCGTCAAACTCGAAGATGCCGGTGAAGCCGACCGATTATTCAGTATCTTAATGGGCAATGATGTGGAGAAACGCCGAAACTTCATTCGCGACCACGCTCTGGAAGTGCAGAACCTCGATATTTGATTCATATTGCGTATTGCGCGCAAAAGAAAACCCGCCGCTTACATCGGCGGGTTATTGTTTTCTGTATCCTTCACTGTATTTGCTGGTGGGATCTATCAGCGACCCCTTCTGTTGCTACTGCTCCGTCCAATCTCGTCTATGCCGCTGCCTTCCATCGCATCTGTGCCGCCACTTCTACTTCTGCTTCTCCCTCTATCACTACTACTGCCTCCATATAAACCATCTGTCGGAAAAGAAGGCGGCAACCCTCGGCTGAGGTTTTCGCCCAGACAGGGATATGAAAGGAGCTGTATCTTTTCCTGGAACTGGTCAAAAGAGATTTTGTTCTGTGCGAGCGCATCGATGTATGACTTTTTGGCACGAATAATAAGAACCGTTTGTGAAGAATACGCTAATTCGTCTGGTAAACTGCCCTTATATAGACTCGTGGTATTCTTATTTTTATCGTACACAATGAATTCATTCGTTCTTGAAATTACCTGAATAACAACATTGGACGACTGGCCGGCTTTCCCTGTGACTCTAAGAATTACAGACTCATCCGGTTTGAGGCCTCGGATATTTGCCGCATGTATGAGAGCCTTTGTAAGAGTGGATTTGAGGTTTTTCACCTTCCTGGCGTCATATTTTTCTTCCTGGCGATCGGAAGTGCGTCTTGCAGCCTCCCCGGGTGAAAATATCTCCTGTTTCATCTGCTCCCAAACCGGGTCGGCATCTTCTTCTTTAGCCTCCTCTTGCTCCTCTGTTTGTGGCGGAGGCGAGAGAGGAAAATCAACTGTAGTCATAAAGAGCGCACCATAGCCCTGAATGTACATAGCCTCTATGGAACCATTGTCCAGAGAAAAAGTGCTCGGTAATGTCACACCTATAAGGTCCATTCCTTGCCTTAGGTTCGACTGTGCCAATTCTTTATCAAAGATGCGGCACATAACAGTCATATCCTCCATTAAGGTGACCATGTCCTGCGGTTTTATCTGTGCGGTAGGAATCACGAGTACTTTCCCGCCGCCGTGCTGCCCTGAAGTGGCAATATTTAGCTGGAATAACTTTTTATTCAAATCACTCAAACGCGAATCCAGTGTTGTGTCAAGTCCGTAGATTACTTGCTGGCTTTGGGCTGGGGCCGGAGCTGGGGCCGGAGCTGGGGCCGGAGCTGGGGCCGGAGTGATTTGAGCCGTGGCGGAAGCCGTCGGGATTAAAGCAAGAATGATAATAATCGTAATGACTCTGATAAAAGATTTCATTTTTATACTCCTGTATTTAAATATATAGCTTTTAATTCGGTAACCAACATCCAAGATTATCTGTGTACTTCATGAGCAACTATATCTACTTCGGCACCTGGAGAATGTTGTTCGGCTTTTGCATAAGATTTGAAAATCCCGGTACGCTGGCGAAATTGGTCATAATCAAGCTCGCCCTTTGCAAAGGCATCGATATCTGACTTTTTCGCACAAATCGTCAGAACAGTTGGAACTATAGAGTCCGTTTCAGCTTCAGGGGCAGTTTGGACAATCCTGCGAGAGCGAGAGCCTGTGCTTCTACCATAGCTAAATGATTGTGTGATAGTTGCGCCAGACCGGCGTCCATCTCCAATGACTGTGAGAATCACCAACTGGTCTGAACTCAGAGCCTGGATGTTTGTCGCATGTTTTAGTGTTTTTATAAGATTAGTTTTAAGGGTTTCGACCTTTTCGGCATCGTATTTTTCTTCCGGACGGTCATTTGTCCTGCTTCTTCGGGCCTCTTCGGGCTCATACATTTCCCGTCTCATCTGTGACCAGACGGGGTCAGTATCTTCTTCCTTAGTTTTCTCCTTTTTCTGTGCTTCGGGGGGCGCCGAGAGCAGCATATTTATTTTCATCAAAAACAACGCTCCATAACCTTCAAGATAAATAGCCTCTGTTGTACGATTACCACTCACAAAAACTGGATTAAACTCGCCAAACAATCTTCCTCTTGACGCTGCCACGTTTGCCTGGCTAAGTTGTTTGTCGAAGATGCGGGACATTACGCTCATATCTTCAGTTATCGTGGCAAGATTTTCCACTTTCATCTGGGCAGAGGGAATCACAAGAACCCCCCCGCCGCCACTGTGTTGAAAATGTGGTAAATGTGGAAGAGTGACTTCGGGAACTCGGAGATCTCTAAGCATTTCGTCATACATCATGCGGTCTTCCGCAATTGACAACTGCTTTTCTGTAGCTTCCATCTGCTTTTCTGCAATCATAGCTTGCCTTTCAGCCACCTTCGCTGCAACCTCCGCTTGCCTTTCAGCCACCTTCACTGCAACCTCCGCTTCCCTTTCCGCTGCCTTCGCTGCAATCTCAGCTTCTCTTTGTGTAACATCCGCTTCCTTTTTCTGCGCTTCCAGAACTTGCTGGTTTTCTTCTTCAATGACGTCTTGAGCAAGGGTGAAACCTGCTGTTATAAGGTTGACGATGATCAATACAATAATTGTTCGGGTTAAAGCCTTTTTCATTTTTTGCTCCTTTAATTTAAATTATTTGGGTCTGTGAATCTGGTTGGAACTAAACTATCTGGTTGAGTATAAGACAAAATTTGTGCCATATTCTGTTTGGTGCGCAGCATCTCATCCTCGGTTCGGACGGCAAATGTTGCAAAGGCATTACTCAATTGGGCATTGTCCTGTAATCGATTTAATTCTATTTCACCAAGTGCCGCTGCTACCCACTGTCTGTTCTGGATTTGGGCGGTATTGATGGACTCGATAAGCTCTTCGAGCAGTTGATTTGTCGCGGCACCGGAAGCAGCTAAAGTGTATGCAGCGAACTGATTCAAATCCCGACGATATTGCTGACTGAGGTCGTCTTTAAGCTGAGCATAACTGGCCGTCAGGCCTAACTGCCAGTATTGCTTCATCTCGACGAGAAGCTTCTCGCGAATAACCGGCTCGAGAGCAGCCTGAAGCTCTTCTATATCTGGCGGCTTAGGAGATAAGAGCCGGCCGGTCGCATAACCGGCCATAATCAGCAGCACGGCTGCGGCAGCAACCTTAGTGAAGCTGTTCGGAGCCTTTATTCTTTCCATAAGACGAATTCGCCTGCCGCCTGGTACTGTGTTTGTTTGCCCGGAAATCTCAGTGAGCTTTGCGATGGTTGAATTTGCCAGCTCCCGGGGCGGGCCGGACGGAACCTGCTCATTGTTGAGGGCTTTTACAGCTTTTTCCAGAATATTTTCACTTTCTCTTTCTTTCATAATACAACCTCATTTTTCTCTTTTGTCGAGACCTTAAAAGACTTTCGTAATTTCGCTCTGGCCCGATGGAGTAATACACCGGCGGCATTTGTCTTAATACCAAGCTCTTTTGCTATCTGCCGATAGCTCATATCATTCAGGTATCGCATGCAAAACACCTGCGCTTCGGCCGGCGGCAGTTTAGTTAGCGACTCCCGCAGCCTGTCAATCAACTCCTGCTGCTGTGCCATTTGAACCGGGCCCGGATTTTTGCTCGGCACAGAAACCCAGTCAGCCGAAGCAACGTTACTGTCTGACCGGTGGAATCTTTTTCGCAACTGGTCTATCGCCCGTACGGTAGCCAGACGTATCAACAGGGCAGAAAAATTTCGAATACGCTGACGCCGCGTGAATTCCAGGGCACAAACAAAGGTTTCCTGGAAACAGTCGGCAGCATCAGTGCGGTTGCCAAGCAGCCTGTAAGCAGTCTGCCAAACCGCAGGGCCGTGTTTTTCTATAATTGTCTGCCAGTCAATCACTTGCAAGCAAATCTCCTTTTGAATGGCTGCCGTTATTATATTAGTCGCCGGGGGTGCCTGTTTTATTACAGGAATTCTCGATATCCTGTTCTTTTCTTCATATCAAATATCAGGTATCAATAAAAATTATTTTTTTGTTTGATTTGCTGAAATTTTTTCTTGCAATGCTTTTGGCTGCGTGGCAAAATTGCAACATCCCAGCCTGTTGATAGCAGGTCTTTGGCAGACCGAATTTTTTTTTGAGGGAGACCAGAATGACTGGAAAAGTCAGAAGCATAAAATCAGAAGCAGGAAGCTTTGTCTTTTGGCTTGATTTGGTTACCGTTTTTACCTTTGCCCTTCTTTTGTTATGCACAACTCTGTTTGTCGGCTGCAGGAGCCAGGGTACGACTGGAACCGGCAATATCAAAAGTGCACCAGTTGAACAAAGGAAAGCCGATTTACTGAAGACAATCGACCGCAAATTTGAAAATCCACAGGCCCATTACGAATTAGGCCAGGTGTATCAGTCTGAGAGGCGGTGGATAAAAGCAGAGTATCATTACAACGTAGCTTTGAGTTTTGATCCGGCTCACAGCGAAGCCCAGGCGGCAATGGTAAAGGTTTTTATAGAGAGCGGCGATACAGCCAAATCCAAAACTTATGCCGATATCTATATGAACCAGGCTGCCGGTTCAGCGAGTGTCTCATTTCGGCTCGGATTAGCGTTCCAGAAGCAGCTCCTTGATGAATATGCTTTCGATTGTTATATGCAGGCGCTTCACCTGGCGCCGTCTTCAGCTAAAATTCATAAGCAGCTCGGCTATTATTACCTGAGCAAGAACGATAAAGTCCGGGCGGAAGAATATTTGAAGCGCAGTTTTCAGCTTGACCCTGTACAACCGGAGGTGGCCGGTGAATTAGGCAGGCTCGGCGTGGAAGTAAGAATACCGCGTAAGGTAGAGAGGCGCACGAAGAAGTTGGACAAGATAGCTGAAGAGGCACGTACAGAAAAGAAAGGTACATAGCGGGTCCCGGCGCCAGGCTGCAATGGTATATATCGGGAGCCCCTGGAGCCCCTATTGAGCGTCATCTTATATCTAACGGTTGTGGGATAGTAAGTTTGTTCTTTTTCATTGCCCCGTGGCGAACGGATGCGCTGCGGGGTTTTTTTCTGATTTTCAATTGTCGAAAGTTTATTTCCGTCACCCGGCTTTAAGGAGTGAATATTATGTTGGGACTGCACATTGCAGATATTTGTATTTTGGGGTTGTACTTGTTGGGTATGGCGGCGATTGGCTTCTGGACAGCAGGGAAGATAAAAAAAAGCGCCGATTTTTTTATGCCTCGCAGGTTCGGCAAGGCAATGATGGTGATGTTTGGCTTCGGAGCGGGTACGCATTCGGACCAGGCGGTGGGTGTCGCGTCGAAGAGCTTTTCGAGCGGACTTTCCGGAATATGGTATCAATGGCTTTGGCTTCCGTGTACCCCGTTTTACTGGCTGATTGCGCCTGTTATGAGGCGGTTTCGTGCGATAACTACTGGTGATGTCTTTGAAGCACGGTACAACCGTAGCGTTGCGATGCTGTATGCGGTTATCGGGATGCTGAATCTTTCGGTGAATATCGGTTTGATGCTGCGTGGTTCGAGCGAGGTTATATCAGCCAGTACACAGGGGCTCTTGTCAGCGAACCTGGCGATCGTATTAATGACTGTGGTTTTTGTGGTATATGGCGTCGCTGGTGGTCTTGCGGCGGCGATTATCACAGATTTTATCCAGGGCATCCTGACGATAATTTTTTCGTTCCTTCTGTTGCCGCTGATCCTGAACGCGGTCGGCGGGATGGACGGGATTCGCGAGGCAATAGCCGATCCCCAGCAGCTATCGTTGGTTGCCCCTGCCGGGATAACTGCTTTCTACATCGCGATTATTGCGTTCAACGGACTGGTGGGAATTGTGACGCAGCCGCACACCATGAGCAACTGTGCCGCGGGCAAAACGGAGATGGAAGGAAGGTTCGGGTGGATGTTCGGAAACATGCTCAAACGCGTCTGCACGGTCCCGTGGTGCCTGACTGGGGTTGCTGCGATTGTGTATTTCGGCAGCAAAGGCATCGAGGTCGAGCCCGACAAGGTCTTCGGGGCGGTCGCGGGTGACTTTCTGCCGAAGATTATGCCGGGCGTGCTTGGCATATTCCTTGCCGCACTATTGGCATCGGTCATGAGTTCATGTGACGCGTTTATGATAGCCTCCTCGGGTTTGTTCACGGAAAACATTTACAGGCCTTTGGCGCCGGGCCGCCCCCAGGGACACTATGTCACGGTCGGGCGGATAGCTTCGGTCGTGGTGGTCTCCGGTGGCGTTGCCTTCGCTTACGGACTGCGCGGCGTGGTGGAAGGACTGGAGATATTCTGGAAGATATCGGCGATGATGGGAATTGCCTTCTGGCTTGGGCTATTCTGGAGGCGAATGACTACCGCCGGCGCCTGGGCAACGACACTGATCGGCTTCGCCGTGATGTTGTTTACCAGTGAAATCGCGTTTGGCAAGCACGTCATCTGGGATTTCAACAAGCATTTTGCGGCGCATCTTCCGCAGTTCATGTTGTTCGACGACAAACTTCACCTGCCGTGGCAGATGATTCTGTATCTGGGGGCAGGTCTGGTAAGCGGGATTGTGGCCAGCTTAGTGACGCAGCCGGTGGCGAAGGAAAAACTCGACAGATTCTACGCACTTATCCGGACGCCTATTACGCCGGGTGAGCAGGTATCTGTAGCCTGCACTTTGCCGGAGGATGCCGTAGTTCCTGAGAAGCGAAACATCTTTCCAAATACGAACCTGGAAATAGCAATTCCATCACGTACATCAGTAATTGGTTTTTTAATCGGCTGGGTATGCGTGGCAGCTATAGTCTACTCGGTTTATCTGATAGCAAAGGCTTAATCGATACGTCCGCCTTCGCTGAAGCTTCCTGTCTCGACGGGGCCGAGCCACGGCGGGCGGCGGTCCTGCAACGGTATCGGCAAGATTTGCTCTTGAGGTAATGGAAACTGTTTTTAATAATTAACGGCTAATTAAGGTAAGCTTTATGGAAAAACTAACTTTTTACATTGTTGACGTCTTTACAGAACAGAAATATGCAGGTAATCAGCTTGCTGTCGTTCGAGATGCAGCAGGTCTCTCAGATGACCAGATGCAGAATATCACTAAAGAAATGAATTATTCCGAGACAACCTTTATTTTGTCCGATGACCAGAGAAACGGCGGCTATGACGTTCGCATCTTCACTCCGGCCCAAGAAGTTCCTTTTGCCGGCCATCCCACACTTGGAACCGCTTACATCATACAACAGGAAATAATTAAAGAACAGCTCGAGACAATAATCCTGAATCTAAAAGTCGGTCAGATACCTGTTACATTCAATTACAAAGGGAAAGATAAGAATGTCTTATGGATGAAACAAATTGAGCCGGCCTTTGGGCAAATTATCGAGCCGGAACCAATCTCGGAAGTGCTCGGCATAAACACCAGTGACATCGACGAAAGGTTTCCTGTTCAGGAGGTTTCGACAGGCATGTTTTTTATGATAGTACCATTGAAAACCTTAGATGCCGTTAAACGGGCAAAGATTGCCAGAGACAAATACTTCAGGCTGATTGAAAACAGGCAGGCTAAAGCAATCCTCGTTTTTTGTCCCGAGACTTACTCTCAGGAAAACGACTTGAATGTCAGAGTTTTTGTAGATTATTATGGAATTCCCGAAGACCCGGCCACGGGAAGTGGAAATGGCTGTCTGGCGGGATATTTAGTGAAACACCGTTATTTCGGCAAAGACCAAATTGATATTCGGGCCGAGCAGGGTTATGAAATCGGCAGGCCTTCATTGATTTACTTAAGAGCCAAAGATACAGAAGGGCAAATAGAGATATCTGTTGGCGGAAAGGTAGTAATGGTTGCCAGGGGAGAGTTGGCTTGAAGCACAGTTATAACAGCAAAGGGAATTCAAGATGGAGCAATATCGAATAGATTTTGAATCATTGCCTTGGGAGTCGCCGGCAGCCGGCATTAGGTTCAAAGCTTATGAACAAAACGGAAGAAAGCTGCGCTTGGCGGAGTTTACAAAAGAATTTTTTGAAGAGGATTGGTGTACCAAAGGTCATATCGGATATATTCTTGAAGGGCAAATGGAAATAGACTTCGATGGAGAGAAAATAGTATTCGGCCCCGGTGATGGAGTTTTTATTCCTGCAGGTCAGGAACACAAGCACAAAGGCCGGGTACTTACGGACAAAGTAAAAGCAATCCTGGTTGAAGATGTTTAACCTGGAACGGCAAATGAGTCCTGTCATTAGGCAATAGAAATGGAAGCATTCCAAACAGTTGTATTACCAATCATTTTTATCTCAACATTAACACGTTCGACATTTGGATTTGGGGATGCGGTGGTCGCCATGCCGTTGTTGAGTATGGCTGTCGGCCTGAATGTCGCTACTCCGTTGGTAGGACTAATGGGAATTACCACTTCTGCAACCATTCTCATCAAGCACTGGCGAGATGTTCATTTTAAAAGTGTATGGTTGCTGATAGTGCCCACGCTAATAGGAATACCAATTGGGGTTTTGTTGCTCAAAGGTGTGTATGAAGATATTATGAAATTCATTTTAGCCGGTGTGATAATCATTTTTTCTCTTTATAAGATATTCAAGCCTAAGCTGGTTACATTAGCAGATGACAAATATGCATACATTTTCGGTTTTTTCGCTGGAATCCTGGGAGGCGCTTATAATACAAACGGCCCACCGATTGTTATTTACGGCACCCTAAGGCGATGGGAACCGGAAAATTTCCGGGCAACATTGCAGGGTTACTTTTTACCGACGGGCTCAATGATTGCTTTAGGTCATTGCCTTGGAGGTTTGTGGACTAAAACTGTGCTGCTGAATTATTTCATTTCTCTGCCAATTATTTTTATTGCAATATTTGCAGGCGGCAGGCTTAATTGTAAAATCCCAAAGGGTAAATTTGATAATTATATTTATACTTGCTTAGTCGTTTTAGGAATTGTCTTGTTAATTGACACTATCAAATGAAAATAATCGAAAAATATCCGGAGTAAACTTATGAGTGCGAAATCTGAAGAGGCAGTAGAAAGATTCAAAAACGGTTTTAATTGCTCTCAGGCCGTGGTAGGAACCTTCAGTGAGCAGTTTGGCCTTGATAGCGATAAAGCTTCTAAAGTAGCAACAGGATTTGGCGGCGGAATGCGTATGGGCGGTACGTGCGGCGCGGTTACGGGGGCTTTTATGGTTCTCGGATTAAAATATGGAAACAGCACGGCAAAAGATAAGGACGCAAAGGCAAAAACATATAAACAAATCGAAGAATATACAAACCGATTCAAAAGCCGCAACAGCTCGGTCGCTTGCAGAGAACTGCTTGGCTGCGATATAAGTACGCCCGAGGGAATGAAAAAAGCACAAGACAAAGGCCTTTTTTCTTCGATATGCCCCAGGATGGTGCAGGATGCAGCAGAGATTCTTGAAGAAATGTTGAACGAATAAAACAGTCGGCAAAATGCTGCTTTCTGTGCGGCCGTCCACATTATTGAAAAAAAAACAAATGAGGCATTTGAGTACAAAGTTGAGAGAATCCCTTTTAGAAAAAGGCGCCTGCTTAGTTGGTTATGCCGATGTAAGCAATCTTGATTATGAGGTGGTGGCAAACCTAAAAAATGCGGTATCTATAGCCGTTGCCCTCAACCCGTCGGTCATTAGCGAGATATCAAAAGGCCCGACAAAAAGCTACTATCAGGAGTATAACAGGGCCAACAATTTACTGTCCGACTTGTGCGGCCACGCCGTGGATATCCTCATTACAGAAGGACACAAAGCTGTCGCGCTCGAGCCTACTATAAAGGTGGTCGATTTAAGCAACATCGATAAACACCTGCCGCACAAAACCGTCGCAACAAAAGCGGCTCTCGGCTGGATAGGAAAATCCGCATTACTTATAACAAAAAGATATGGAGCAGCTATTCGCCTGGCAAGCGTGCTTACCGATGCCGGCCTGGATATAGCAACCCCGGTAGAAGAGTCAATGTGCGGTGATTGCCGCCAATGCGTTGACCATTGCCCGGCTAAGGCAATCAAAGGAAATAACTGGCAACTGGGGTCCTCACGGGACTCGATATATGATGCATTTGCTTGTTGTGAAACTGCGACAAAACTATCGAAAAAGATTGGGATACAATCAACCATTTGCGGTATTTGCATTAACGTTTGCCCCTGGACGCAAAAATATATTTCGCATGAACAAAAAAGTTAAACAAGGCAAAATGCTGAAAATTTTTCCAGCACAAACAGACAAAGATTTTGAAGCTGTTAAACAACTTTTTGTCGAATATGCGGATTCTCTGGGTTTTGATTTAAGCTTTCAGAATTTCGAAGAAGAATTAGCTCATCTTCCGGGCGATTATGTCCGGCCAATGGGGTGTCTTCTGCTTGCTGTATATAAAGGGCAGCCGGTTGGATGTGTCGGGTTGAGAAAGCTCAATGAAGGCATATGTGAGATGAAAAGACTGTACGTCAGAGAGCAGTTCCGCGGTTTGGGGATAGGCAAAACGCTCGCTGAAGCTGTTATTGAGCAGGCACGAAAAATCGGCTATAAATATATGCGGTTAGACACGGCTGCCTCGATGGATGTGGCAAGAGCGCTGTATGTTTCCTTCGGCTTTAAGCAGACCAGTCCATATCGATACAACCCGATAGAGGACGCTGTATTTATGGAGCTAAAGCTCGTGTAAGAATCTGAAAGTACAGGCTTATATTAAGGAAGGAGAAAAAATGAATAAGGTAAAATACAGGATTTTAATCGGTCTTATATGGACGTTCGCATTGGGGTCGGCTTTGTGCGCTGAGACGGTCTATGACGTACGCGACTACGGGGCAAAGGCCGACGGCAAAACACTGTGCACCAATTCCATTCAAAGGGCAATAGACCAATGCGCCACCGACGGCGGCGGAACTGTTTACCTGGGGCAGGGCACTTTTCTGTCCGGCACTATCTATATGAAAAGCGGTGTAACACTCAAGCTCGATCCCGCCTGTACGCTGTTGGGCAGTAAAAATCTAAAGGATTATCCGGAAACTGTACCAGTCTTCAGGTCGTACACCGACAATTATACGAACAAGAGTTTAATCTATGGCGAAAAACTGGAGAAAATCGCCATCATCGGAAGCGGCATCATAGACGGTCAGGGAGGTTCGTTCAAAGGGCCATATAAGGTGCGGCCCTATATGATTCGATTTATTCAGTGCCGAAATGTCACGGTAAAGGACATAACACTTAAAAACTCGCCGATGTGGGTGCAGCACTACCTGGCCTGCGACGATGTGCGCATCAGCGGAGTCACGGTAAGAAGTGTTGTCAACGCCAACAACGACGGCATCAATATCGACTCCTGCGAAAGGGTCATCATTTCAGACTGCAACATCCGTTCAGGAGACGATGCCATCGTACTTAAGAGCACATCGGCCAGAGTGTGCAGAAACGTTACGGTCAGCAACTGCGTCCTGAGCACCCGCTGCAATGCACTTAAGATGGGCACGGAATCCAACGGTGGCTTTGAAAATATCGTAATGACCGGCTGTTCGATTTATGATACACGTCTGGCGGGAATTGCTCTGGAGATAGTCGATGGCGGCACAATGGACAGGGTTGTCGTCTCGAATATTACAATGAATAAAGTCGGAGCGCCAATATTTGTGCGGTTAGGCAATCGTGCCAGACCTTTCAAGAAGGATATGGCCAGGCCTAGCATCGGCATAATGCGCAACATTACGATAAGCAATATCGAAGCGACCGGCGCCAACACCACAGGCTGCGCGATTTCCGGACTGCCGCAGGCAAAGATCGAGAACCTCACACTTAGCAACATTCGGCTTTCATTCGCAGGCGGCGGAACCAAAGAGGATGCCGATAGAGCCGTTCCCGAAAAGCCGGAGGCCTATCCTGAGTACTCGATGTTCGGAAGACTGCCTGCCTATGGGCTTTATTGCCGTCACGTTAAGGGATTAAAGCTGCTCAACGTGCAGCTTCAATTAGCAAACTCCGACCAGCGTCATGGAGTGGTCATGGAAGATGTCGAAGATGCGCTGATCGACAGTCTCACCGGCCCGTATCCACCAGAGGCTGAATCGACAATCCGGCTAAACGATGTCAAAGAAGTTTTTATCCGCGGCAAAGACAATTGAGCATTTATTGAATAATGGAG
>Ga0307379_10004397_pt1 | contig 20112 bp, 21 predicted proteins | sample UN2MG_FD_202237 | JGI IMG/M metagenome (GOLD analysis project Ga0307379, IMG submission 202237) | Soil microbial communities from Risofladan, Vaasa, Finland - UN-2 | ecosystem: Environmental > Terrestrial > Soil > Coastal area > Acid sulfate soil | place: Finland: Risofladan, Vaasa | collected... | reverse complement strand
CGCACGAGATCGAGCAGTTGATTGCGGGTGAGCACGAGCTCGCTCACCGTGGTCATCAGATGCTCGAGCGTATCGACGGAGACGCGGACGGTTTGCGCCCGAGCGATCAGGCCTTTGCCGCCGGCCTCCGGCGCCGGCTCGTGAAGGCCTTCGGCGGGCGGGAGCGCCTTCGCCGGCTCGGGCACCGGGTCCGGCCCCGGCGCCTCGCGCCACGCGCGCTCCAACTCCTCAAGGGTGGCATGGCGGGAGGAAACGTTCTCCTCCGCAGGCCCGGCGGAGCCCGGTCTGTCCCATCCAGTCTTGTCAGCCGTGCCGGTCTCACCGTCGAGCTGTCCCAGTGCGCCCGCCTCGGCCAACGACTGAAGCGCCCCGATCAGGTCGGCATCCGAGCCTGGCGGCTCCGTGCCGGCGTGCTCGAGCCCGGCCAAGATCTCCTTGATCCGGTCGATGCTGGCCAGAATGACGCTAACGCCGTCCACCGTGACGGACGCGCCGTCCCGATACTGGCCCATAAGCGTCTCGGCGGCGTGGGCGAGTTTGGCGAGCCGGGTCAGGCCGAGAAACCCGCAGGTCCCTTTGACCGTGTGAACCAGCCGGAAAATGGTGTTGAGCATGTCGGCGTCGTTGGGCTCCTGCTCGAATCGCACAAGCTCAACGTCGATTTGGTCGAGACGCTCGCCCGTCTCGGTCAGGAATTCAGCCAATAACTCGTCCATCACCCACCTATGACGCGAATCGGTGCGATTCGCGCCTCACGTGCCCCGTACAAGCTTGAGGGGCGATTGTTGGCGAATTCTGGTTTACGTTCCGTTGACCATCCCGAGAATTCCAGTTTGGAGTGGCCGATTTCTGGGAATCAGGAGGCCCTGAACACGACTTCTTCGTCTTGGGACTCGGTGGTCACGGTCATGCCGGCCGCCATCGCCACCCTTCTGGCATAATAAGGCTGGATCGAGTGGGCATCGACCTCGGCCCCATTTGCCCCAGACAGCAGGCGTTCGACCTGCTCGTTGAGGCGCGCTTTGGTGCCCTTGGCATGGACGGTGAAGCTGACCTCAGGAGGCTCCCCCATGATTTCCACGCTCACCGTGCCCCCGCGCGGGAGCGCGACGACGCCGAGCGCCAAGAGGTTGAGCAGGAGCTTGACCTTGTTCTTGGGCAGCGTTGCGGCGGGGCCCTGCCACAAAACCTCGTGCTTGCCGGTGCCTTGCACATACTCGCGCGCCACCTTCTCGGCGTCGCGGAGATCGATCTCAGCGCCGGCTGACCCTGCCGCGCCAAAGGCAAGGCGGGCGAATTGCAGCTTGGCGGAAGCCTGGAAGGCGCTCTTGCGGATGAGGTCCATGGCCGCATCGCGCATGTCGTCGTCCGGCTCCTCAGCCAACATCTCCAAGCCGTTGGAAATCGCCGATACCGGATTGATGACGTCGTGACAGATGCGGCTCGAAACCAGCGCCGCAAGTTCAAGATCGCCTAATGCCGTCGGCTCGGTCATGGCCTGCTCCTTCGTTTCCGCCTCACCGTGCGGAGTTGACGTGGCCCGCGCACGAATTTCTGTTACAGGAGGGGCGCATCGTCACGAGCGCACCGGACGCCGCAAAAGCGCGAAAACGAATCAACATCCCCTTTGGAGCATCTTGCCTTGTCAGCACCAAGACATACAACCGCGCCGCTCATAGATATGCCGGCCGACTTCGACCTCGGCCACGCTGCCGCCGTGCTCACCGATGCCGCCGCCAAGGCCGGCGCCGCCATCATGGCGCACTATGCCGGCCCGATGGAGGTTGAGCGAAAAGAGGACGATTCTCCCGTCACCAAAGCGGATCGCGATGCCGAAACCGTCATTCTCGAGGCTTTGAAGACGCTGGCGCCCAATATTCCGATCGTCTCCGAGGAAACCGCGGGCGACCGGACGGCGGCTCTGGGACCGCGCTTTTTCTTGGTCGATCCGCTCGACGGCACCAAGGAGTTCATCAAGAAGCGCACCGACTTCACCGTGAACGTCGCTCTGATCGAGGAGGGGCACCCGCGCTTCGGGCTCGTCTACGCACCGGCGCGATCGCTGCTTGCCGTGACCATTGCCGATGGCGTTGCGATCGAGGCCGAGCTCGCACCCGATGCGGCGGGCGCCGATCTCGCCGGCCTTCCACAGCGGCGGCTGCATGCGCGGACCGGGGATGCGAACGGTCTGACGGCGCTCGTCAGCCTCTCTCACCTCGACCCCGAGACCGAGAAATTCCTGGAAGGCCTCACCATCGCGCAGCGGTCCGGCGCCGGCTCGTCGGTCAAGTTCCTCGAGATCGCCCGCGGGAACGCGGACGTCTATCCCCGCTTCGGGCCGACCATGGAATGGGACACAGCGGCGGGCCAAGCCGTGCTCGAGGCCGCGGGCGGCCACGTGGTCGACGCCAATGGTGCGCGGTTCCGCTACGGCAAGACCGACAAGGGTTTGCGCAATCCGAGCTTCATCGCCTGGGGCCGTCAGATCGGCGGATGACCGTCGAAGGCGCGGCCGGCCAAGCCTCTTGCGTGGTCGCGCACATCAGCCGGCCAAGCCTCGGTCTCGCGGTCGAAGCGGTCTTTGTCGCTCGCGAACAGCGCCCGCGCCGCCTCCTCGAATCCGGCCTCGTTGCCGGCCATGGCCGCCATGAAACGATAGGCCGCCTCCTGTGACTGACGAATGCTATCGCCATTGCCGCGCTTGGCCGCCTCGACCAGCTTGCGCAAGGCGACGGAAGCGCCGCCCGGCTGCGTTTTGAGCCAGTCCCAATGCCGCGGCAGCAACGTCACCTCGCGCGCGACGACGCCGAGCTTCGGGCGCCCTGGACCGCGCCGACCCTTGGCGAGAGCCGATTCGGCAACGGTAAGCGGGGTTGTCTCCAGCCGGCTCAGCATGTCGGCCGGGGTGCCACGAAAATCCACCTCGACCGGGTAGGACGTGGCGTTATCGAAGATCAGGATGGGTGCGGCCTCGTCGGCATCGAGGACCGCCTTCGCTCTCAGCGCCACGTCGCTCAAGGGCCCCGAGGCGATACGTATTGAGCCCCGAAAGGCCGTGCAGGATCGTTGCTGGTGCATATCTTTAGGACCTCCCGTCCAATCGAGAGGTTTTACCCAGATAAAATACGACAGTCAATATACCCGGGTAAAATAGTCGCCGGCGGGGTCATTGCTTGGGCCCCGCGGCTTGGGCCCCGCGCGGTCTTAACGGGCCGGTAACCCAACCACAGTTTGGTAACCGTTTAGGTCAATCATAGCGGTCGTGGGGCCGTGCACCCCCGCTTGGCCGGTGGGGCACGCCGGCCGCGAGCCCGAGGGTATTTGTCATGCGTTTCAGAGACATCTCGATTGCCGTCGCTTCGGCGATCCTCTTTTCCTTCTTTTCCACGGCGTCGGCGCAAGAGACTCAAGTCGCCCAGGCCCAAGTCGCTCAAGCCCAAGTCGCCCAGGCCCAAGTCGCCCAAGCCAATGGGCCGATGGTGATCACGCCGCAGCCCGGTCAGGGCGCGGGCCAAGGCTACGAGCCTGGCGCGACCCAGCCATATCAGCCCGCCCCAAGCGCCCAGCCCTCCACCACGGCGCAAGATGGTGGCGACGGCACCTTCTCCATGGACGAGATCAAAGGCACGGGCCACCACTTCTTCGGCAAGGTCTCCGTCGGCTTTGCCAAGGTCGTGGAACACGCCTTTTCGCGCTCCGGCCGGCCGAACGGCTACATTCTTGGCGAGGAGGCGGGCGGCGCCTTTATTGCGGGCCTGCGCTACGGCGAAGGCGTGCTCTACACCAAGGACGCGGGCGAGCATCGCGTCTTCTGGCAGGGCCCGTCCATCGGCTATGACTTTGGCGCCGAGGGCTCCAAGACCATGGTGCTGGTCTATGACCTCCGCAGCCCCGCTGAGATCTTCAACACCTTTGGCGGGGTCGACGGGTCTGCCTATTTCATCGGCGGCGTGGGCATTACCTATCTGGCCCGCGGCGACGTCGTTTTGGCCCCGATCCGCTCCGGCGTCGGCCTTAGGCTTGGCGCAAATGTTGGCTACTTGAAATATACCCGCCAGCCCACCTGGAATCCGTTCTAGATTGGGGCTAAGGAAGCTGACCGCAGCACGGCTTGTGGCGGTGCGCTGAAATGGCGCCCAGTTTGCTCAGGCTTGCCCGAGAAGCGTCGGATAGAGTGACGCGTGGGCGCTAGTTTCGGGAAACACTGGCCTTGATGATCGAATGGTTCATGTTCGGGGCGTTGGGCTTCTTTCTCGGATGCCTGCTCGCCCTCATGCTCGCCCCGCCTCTGTGGAACCGCGCCGTCAAGCTCACCACGCGCAAGCTTGAGGCGACGATGCCGATGTCGCTCGCCGACATTCAGGCTGACAAGGATCAGCTGCGCGCCGAGTTCGCCATTGAGCTGCGCAAGGTCGAGGTCGCGCTCTACAAATCCAAGGAGAAGGCCGCCCGCGAACTGATCGAGGCCAACAAGCGCCGCGTCGAGATTCAAGTGTTGAACACCGACCTTGGCGGCATCAAAGGGCAGCTCCAGGAAAGCCAGAACGCAAACCGCGTCCTTCAACAGACCATCAAGCGGCGCCTGCCGGATCTCGACGCCAGGTTAAAGGCGGCCAAGAAGGCGCTGGCCGAGCTCGAGACCGTCAATGCCGAGCTGCGCAACACGGTGGCCTCGCAGTCCGAGGCGCTCAAGATCGCCCGCGGCACCGTGCACAACCAGCGTGCCGATATCGACCGCCTGCGCATGGCGCTTGAAAGCGGCGGCGGCGCATCCGGACGCAGTTCGGCGAAGTCCGATGGCCGGGCGCTGGTGGAAAGCCAGCGGCTCAGCGCCGAGCTGTCGCGTATGCACGAGGAGCTCGACCGCGCCAAGACCAGCGCCCAAGAGAACGCATTCTTGCGCCGTGAGCTGACCCGCCTCGCCTCGCAAATTCTCACCGCGACACGCAGCCAATCGGTGCACCCGCAGCCTATGGCAATGGGGATGCCTCAAGCCCCCACCGACTACGCCGAGACCGCGATGGAAGAGGACACCGCGGTGCCGGAGGCTGATTGGCGCGATGCCCATATGGGAAACGGCGCCGCGCCTGAGCGGGAAATGGAAGAGGCGCCCATAGAGATGGAGGCCGTCGCGGTGGAGTCGGTCGAGATGGAGTACGCCGAGGCCGAAGCCGAGGAGCCGGGCGCCGCTCACGAACAAGATTACCAAGAGGAAGAATACGTCGAGCAAGGGGACGAATACGCCGAAGACGCAGCCGAGGAGGCCGAGGAGCCAAAGCGCGGCCTAGCCGGACGGTTCGCCGCCCGCAGGGCGAAGCGCGAGGCGGGCAAGTCGGGCGGCGAAAGCCTGACCAGCCGGCTGCGCGGGCTCGTGGGCGAATCTTCCGAAACGCGGACCTGAGCTCAGGTCTGCAGGAACCCGCATTCCCCGTCTTGTAGCCGGAGCGCCGTCAGCCGGCCGCTGAACACCGCCCCGGTGTCGATACCGATACGGTTCGGCCGCACCTCGGGCTCCCGTACCGGCGTGTGCCCGTGGACCACCACCTTACCGAACGGCTCGGTGTGTTCGAGGAACTCCCCCCTGATCCACATGAGGTCGGATTCGCTTTGGGCGTCGAGCGGCGCCCCCGGCCGGATCCCGGCATGGACGAACAGATAGTCGCCCACGGCGACCTGCGGCGTCAGGCGCTCGAAGAAGCGGAGATGGTCATCCGGCAAGAGGGCCGCGAAGGCGTCGCGCCAGGCCTCTGGGGCCGCCCCCATGCTTTCGAGTTGACCGATATCGACCCCGTAGGACGTCATGGTGGCGTCGCCGCCATTCATCAGCCAATGGTCGAGCCGCCGCGGGTCGGCCAGGAAGTCGAGCAGCAGCGCCTCGTGATTGCCTTTGAGGAAATGGGCATGGAAACCCTCCGGCAAGCCGGTGAGCAGGATCTCGACCACGCCGCGGCTGTCCGGCCCGCGGTCCACATAGTCGCCGACAAAGACGAGCGTCTTTTGCGCCGCGGCGCGGCCCGCGGCATCGTCTTCGATTTGGCGGAGAAGATCGGCCAGGAGATCGGACCTGCCGTGGATATCGCCCACGGCATAAAGCAGCTCGCCTGCTGGTAGGTTCGGGATCACCTAGATCTCATTCGCTGATGCCGTCTCGCCCCGGCGGCATGAGCGACGGACCGGACGTTTCGAGGCACCCCGTCTCAGCCTTCCCTTAAGCGGCCCCCGGCGAGACGGTGAACTCACGATAGACCCGCGTCGGGAAGCTGAACACGGTGCTCACGCAGTTCGACTTGAGACCGATGAACAGCACCGTCTTGCCGTCGCGGAGCTGATCGTCCTCGGTGATCACATAGAGCGTGTCGACGCGAAGCGGGGGCAAGCCTTTCAGCATGGCCGCCCGCTGTTCGAACGCCTCAAGGCGCGTGCCTTGCAGACGATCGTATTTGGCGTGAACGCGGCTGGCGGCTGCGAGGATCTCGCCCTCGGACTTGCACGGTACCGGTACGGAAGGCGGACCGTCGCCGTTGTAATAGGTGGTGCCGTGCGCTTGGATGAGCGGGCCGAGCTTCTCGGAATAGGCCTTGAAGCCCACGAACCCGAGCAAGGTGACCGCAAGGGCAAGCCCCGCCGCAATCCGCGACCAGACTGGCATGGCCAAATCCTCCAGTGACCTCCAGCGACCGGAGGAAGCTAGGGCGTTTCCGCCCTAGATCTCCGCATCGACCTCACAGCGCACTATATCACGGTGTCCGCATTCGGGCATCTTCCAAGCGATGATGTCCCCTGACTGGGTATCGACGATCGGAACAGGACACGCCACCCGCCAGAAGCGGTATTTGGACCCGCGATGTCCCGCGTCCCATTGAGCCCCGAGGGTGATCGCTGAGCGCTGACACCGTTGCAGGTTGAACGGCTGAGCGGCTGCGGGCATTGCTGGCGTGGCTTGCAAAAGGGCGCTGTCCTCCAGCTTAACCTCCTGCCGGCGGCACACCATCATGGAGTGCTCCGTGGCCCACTCGCGGTTCTCGTAGCCGGTATAGGCGGCGTTTTGATCTTCCGGTCCGGCGACGAAGGTCTTGCAGACGATCAGCACGACCGCGGCTGGCATGGGGACTGGCATGGCTATGCCCTCCCGTCTAGCGCGGCGCCGTGGAGCGGGCAGGCCCGATCCGAGGTTCGGAATCGATTGTCGGCGTAAGATGGCGCTTTTCGTGTCTGCTTCACAGCGTGCACAGGGAGGAGCAGTCTAGCCATCACGGCTAGGGTAAGAGTTGTCGGCATCGTCGTGCCCCCTCTTAATAAAGTTGCTCGGTCAGCACCCCTTGGAGTCCTCGAAAGGACCAACTACCTCCACTATTCCCTAGACCGTTTGGAACTTTGTCTTGCAGACCGGACTATGCTGCACCGCAACACCGGCCCGAGCGGTTCCATAACTCAAGTATGGCACCTGCAACTTTCATGCAAGGTTAACGCCCTGCGGCAGAATGCCCCTAAGTCCGTGCTTTTGCGCCTCATTTCGAGGTTCCATTCTTCGGTTCGCAGGCATGGACTTCGGCGCAAACGCCTTGTCCGGCCTTCGTAAGGAGAATGGTGCACTGCAAAAAACTGATTCGCAAGACTGACATAAGCCTACGCCGAACGATCGCCGGCCGATAGGGCGGGATGGCAACAGTCGCAAGACTTTTGGCAGGCACTTTGGCAGACTGCCTATTTAGGAAGCAGTTCTTGGGCCGCCTAAGCCCCATTTCTGTCCCATCGACAGTTTTCAGGCCATCCGCCGTCGCCCTCTCCGGCGGGGGAAAAGATACGGCAAAGCGCCGCAACCTCTTAGACTGCGATTGGTCTGCGGCGATTCGGCAGGACTGAAGGGTTGCACACCTGCGCGCCCCCTGAGCGCGCATTGAAGGAGGACCCAGGTCATGGCCGATCATTCCGGGCACTCAATGGTGGGTCTCGACGGGACCAGCGACCGGGCTCTCAAAATCTCCGGCTGGCTCACCGGCATCTACTTCTTGATTGAGTTAGGCATCGGCCTTTACACCGGCTCCATTGCCGTTATTTCGGATGCCTTCCACACTTTCTCCGCTGTCGGCGGCGTGATTCTCGCCTTCGCCGCCGCGCGCATCGCGCGCCGGCCCGCCAATCTCAGCCGCACATTCGGGAACTACCGCGCCGAGGTCATCGGCGCGCTCCTGAATGGCGTCTTTCTCGCCATCATGGCGGTCGTCGTCCTCGTCATGGGAGCGATGCGGTTGCAGGACCCAATCGAGCTCCCAACGGGTCCGCTGCTGATCGCCGCCGCCGGCGGGCTCTTCACCGAGGTCATCTCTTTGCGGCTGCTCTACGCAGGCCAGAAGGGCGACCTCAATCTGCGCGGCGCCTTCTGGCACATCATGCAGACGTTTGTCGGCAGCGTTATCATCGTCATCACCGCGGCTGTGATCTACTTCACCGGCTACTACACCGTCGACCCCATCCTCGGCATGGCCTTTGGCGTCGTTCTTCTCGTGGCGTCAAGGGGCATCATCCGCGACTCATTATCGATCCTCATGGAAGGCGCACCGAAAGACGTTGACCTGAATGAGGTCGTGGACGCCCTCAGCGGCCTCCCTGGCGTTCTCGACGTTCACCACGTGCACGCCTGGACGCTGACTTCGAACAAGAACGTCTTTTCCGCCCATATTCGGATTGATAGGCCCGATCGGGCAGGAATCGTCCTAGAAGAAGCCCATCGCTTATTGCGCGATCGTTTCGGCTTCTTCTTTTCAACCATTCAGACTGAAGAAGCCTGTCTTGACGAGGATCACGCCAAAACAATCGATATATCCGCCCACCTGCGTTCGTCGGCACCAGTCGAGGGAGCTGCGAGAGGTGCTTAACTGACCCGGACTATCTCTCCCTTTCAACCGCTGAGCCAAAGGAACGCAAAGGATGTTGATCGATGGCGTGATGTTGCTGTGGTTCGCGCTCACGGCGCTGTCGGTGGCGTTCGTCGCCTTCGACATCCGCTCCACACCTGAGCACCCGGTGATGAAATGGGCCTTCGTTCTGTTCACCGCCTATTCGGGGCCGTTCGGCGCGTTCCTCTATGTGCTCGGCTGCCGCGAGCCGCTGCCGGGCCTCCATGAGCAATACGTCGCCGCGCGCTGGCGCCAGGCGCTCGGCTCCACCATGCATTGCGTCGCCGGGGACGGCATCGGCATCCTGGTGGGCGCCGTGATCGGCGCCTTGGTCTTGCTGCCGATCGCCGCGGAGATCGCGGTCGAATACGTGCTCGGCTTCGCCTTCGGCTGGACCATCTTCCAAGCCCTGTTCATGGGGGAGATGTTCGGCTCCTACGCGCGCGCGCTCAAAGGCACCTTCACCTCCGAGCTTTTGTCCATGAACTGCCTCATGGGCGGCATGATTCCCGTGGCGAACCTCGCCTTCGACGACAATCCGGCGTCGCACGATCCCACCGAGCCGCTGTTCTGGTTCCGCATGTCGTGTGCGCTCATGGTCGGCGCCGCCCTCGCCTACCCGATGAATTGGTGGCTGGTCGCCCATCACCTGAAGCACGGCATGCTCACCGTGCGGCCGAAGGGTGAAGCGTCAGCCATGCCCGGGATGGATATGTCGAAGAAGAAAATGGATATGGCTGCCGAGAGCGGATCGGCGATCCACGCGCCCACCCCGCCCGTCTGGGTCATGGGCGCGGTCTCGTTCGCGGTGCTCGCCATCGGCGCCACCATCGCCCTCACCTTCGGCGGCGGCCATTAGGGGGGCAATCCAGCCTATCGCTCTGCTATAGTGGTGCGTCGAATGAAGGAGGAGCCCGTGCTTCGCCACAAGATGACGCGCCGCCTTCTGCTCGGGGCGGGTGCTGCCGGCGGTTTGGCTTTGGTATCGAAGCCCAGCCTGGCCCGCACGATGATCGACCTTGCCCTGCCGGGCGGTCCGGGCGAGCGGGAGATCATCACCGATTTCCCCGAGAAAGCGGCGATGATCCTCCAGCGGTCGCGGGCGCCGCTCCTGGAAACCCCGTTCGACGTCTTCGACAAGGGCGTGTTCACCCCGAACGACCAGTTCTATGTGCGCTGGCATTGGCCAATCATTCCGGGTTCGGTGGACGCCGAGGCCTTCGCCTTGAAGGTGCACGGTCATGTGAACCAGGAGTTGTCCCTGTCGCTGACGGAGCTGCTGAAGGATCTTCCGCGGGTCGAACTCGCAGCCGTGAACCAATGCTCGGGCAATTCACGCGGCTTCTTCGAGCCACGCATCGCCGGCGGCGAGTGGGCCAACGGCGCCATGGGCAACGCGCTGTGGACCGGCGTCCGGCTGAAGGACGTGCTCGATCGCGCCGGCGTAAAGTCGGGCGCCGTGCAAGTGCGGTTCACCGGCCTCGACCAGGCGTTTGGCGACGCCCCGCGCTTCATCAAGTCGCTGGATATCGACCATGCCCGCGACGGCGAGGTGATGATCGCCTACGCCATGAACGGCGAGCAGCTCCCGCTGCTGAACGGCTTTCCCTTAAGGCTCGTCGTGCCCGGCTGGTTTTCAACCTATTGGATCAAGATGCTGGACGACATCGAGGTGCTCGACCGGCCGGACGACAATTTCTGGATGAAGACGGCGTACAAGATCCCCGATACGCCGGGCGCGAACATGAAGCCGGATCAGGCCGACGTGCCCATGGTGCCCATTAGCAAGATGGTCCCCCGGTCCTTCACCACCAATCTCAAGTCCGGCGACATGGTCTCTGCCGGTGCGCCGCTGCCCGTGCGCGGCATCGCCTTCGGCGGCGATTGCGGTGTGACCCGTGTCGAATTGTCGATTGACGGCGGCAAGAGTTGGCAAGAGGCGCAGCTTGGAAAAGACGAAGGCAAATATGGCTTCCGCCAATGGCACGCAGAGCCGACGCTGCCCGCGCCCGGCAATTACAGCGTGATGGTTCGCTGCACCAACGAGAACGGCGTGGTGCAGCCGTCGACGCCGAACTGGAACCCCGGCGGGTACATGCGCAACGTCATCGAATCCACCGACCTCATGGCGACTTGAGGAGGACCAGGCAATGTTTCGTTTCATGCTCCCGGTCATCGCTCTCGTCGCCGCCATGCTTGGAGGCATTATGGGGATGCCGGCGTCCGGCTCTGCCGCCGAGCCCATCGAACTGAAATCGGTGACGATCGAGCTGCCGTTCGGCGACATGGCCTTTCCGCCCGGCCCCGGCGTGGAGGCGGCCAGCAGAAACTGCCTCTTCTGTCACTCGGCCGGCATGGTGCTGTACCAGCCCGCCCTGTCGAAGGAGGTCTGGACCAAGGAAATCGACAAGATGATCAAGGTCTACAAAGCGCCGGTGGTGAAAGACGACATCCCGGCGATCGTCGACTATCTGATGCACATCCGCGGCGCGGAATAGATCAGACCTCGGCGGCTTTCACGCCTGGCTCGTAGGCCTCGTAGACAATCACAGGAATGTCCAGATCGCCGAGATGGCTCTCAATGAGCGGTTCGACCTCGCTCCATTCGAGACCTCCAACCCCTGTTGCCAGTCTGGGCAAGGCAACGGAAAAGATTCCTTGCTCTTCGAGAATCCGGCGCAGCTCCTTAAGGGCGTGAATGATATTGTGCGTGGTTGCCTTTCCGGGCTGAGCATGGTTGTCGGGCGCCGGATCCTGCGTCATCAGATTGATGATGACTCTCTCCGGCCCCGCCCATAACCAGGCATGCCCGGCCTTCGGATTTTCTTGATGGCAGTAGTGGCGGAAGTCCTTTGCCATCGCCGGGTGACGTTCCCGCAAAGCAAGCGCGAGCCCTTGGTTGAAGTGATCATGCGGGGCAACGCCGTGGGCAATTGCCTGTGCGTCACTCAAGAGAATGTCACCGCGAACTTTCGTAATCACCAGGCCACCTCACATTTTGGGGAATAACAACGCGCTCAGCCTATGGCTGATCGACCATAGTCACTTTGATCTATGGCAAGACCACCAATGGCCTCAGCGCGCTCGCTTGATCCGGCTGAAAAGAAGACGCCGCACTCTGGACCAATAAACCGTGTGCAACCCACGCAGCGGCAGACGCGCGAACAAGGCTTCGGGATCGACGGGCAGCACCGGCGAGACCACAATTTCCTCCTCCGCGTCGGCGGAGCGCCAGGCCGCTTCGGAGATTGTCGCGCTGCCGATATTGTCCACAGGAATGCGAAATGCCTCATCGGCGTTTTTCTTGAACACCATCTCGAGTCCGTAATCGTGAAAGCCCTCGTCCAGAAAACCCATCTTGCGCAAGGCGTCCGGCGTGGGCAGACTCTACTCAACGCGAGGAGGAAACCAAAACCGATGTCTTCGAAATATCGGGATCAGTCAAATGGTTCGATCCGTCAAAGGGCTACGGGTTTATCGTTCCGGATTGGGGCTTACCCGATGTCTTCCTGCATGTGACCTGCCTCCGACGCGGGGACCTTCAGACTGCCTGTGAGGGTGCACGCGTGGTCTGCGAAGTCGTGAGGAGTCCGAAGGGTCATCTGCAGGCGGTGCGCATCCGCAGCATGGACGACTCGACTGCGGTCCGTCCATCGCAGTTGCCGCAGCGCACTCATGTTGCCGTCGCCCCTGAGAGCGACTGGGAAAAAGCGGTGGTAAAATGGTTCAACCGACTACGCGGCTTCGGCTTTCTCACCCGTGGTCCTCAGACACCGGATATTTTCGTGCACATGGAGACACTCCGGCGCTGCGGGTTTACCGAGCTTAGGCCCGACCAGACGGTGCTCGTGCGTTATGGCAGGGGACCAAGCGGTCTTATGGCGGCGGAACTTAAGCCCTACAACGCTCCGGGGCCCTCATCCCACTGACAATCAGGCATTGTCAGAGTAAATTGGCTTGAGCCTCCTGGCGAGGATCCTTAGCCTCCGGCCGATGGCCGGGCCAACCAGCCAACCCGTGAGCGGCACCTCTTGCAGTCAAGCGCGCTTCTCGATTCGCTCCTCCGGTGTCCCAGCAAGTTGCTCTGCCCGCTGCGCCCTTTCTTGAGCTGACGCTAGAATTCGCTCGGCCTGAGCCTTGGCCTGGTCGATGATCGCCGCCGCGTCCCGCTGCGCCTTTTGCAGGGTCGCGACATAGTCTTCCTGGGCGCTGGTATCCAAGGACTGCTGCGGGGGCCCCGCGATCTGCGACAGCCTCGCGACATGGTCGCGATAATCTTCGGTGAGCTTCTGCAGAAACTCAAACTGAAGCATTTGCACGTCCGCCGTTGCGGAGCAGGATTGCAGGCGCATGGGCACGGTCCAGTATTGTTGGAGTCGATTCAGATAGAAACGAGTGATTTCGGCATTCCAATCGAAAAGAAGTCCCATCGTTTGGCGCTGCGGATCGTTTTCCGCGACGTGTAGTCCTCGTTGTTGCCGAAGACATCCAATTCGATCCCACGCCAAGCGCTGACATCAACAGGCTCACCGTCTGGGTCAAGATCTAGAGAGATCTGAACGAAGCCACCGTTGTTTTCGAGGCTGACTTCGCCACGCATGCGGATGGCCGGTCGGCCGGAAACCATTTCACGGGTCATAGATCCATCAGACACCCCACCCATAACCCGGTCGGTAAAAAATCCGCCAGGTTGTGCCTTTCGTAGCCATTGGCGGCTCACGGCTAAGATCGTCGATAATGGGGGACACGGTCAGCATGGTCTCGCTTCGTCCGGGACTGCCAGCCATCAATCCAGCGCCCGCAAGCATCAAGAATTCACGACGACCATACATCAGGGGCAAGACATAAGCTCCGACCGCGCGCTTCGCAGCTATATGGTCGCTATTTCAGAGAGGGGACAAAGGCCATAGTCTTTTCCCGCGCACCATGGCCGAATAAATGGACATGGGCGCCACGAGGAAACAACTCGATCTGCTTCAGCTACCCGCGTTCGCACCTACACCAGCGCAGAACAGAAGTCGCTCATGTTCAGAACCTTGTGGTCGGGGCCAACTTAGCTCTGGATGAGCGCAGACAAAGAAAAGCCCGGCTGCGTCCGCATCTGCCGGGCTTTTCTCAAAAGGGGCTCTGGCGCTGCGGGGGCCTTGGGGGGGGTCAACGAGCGCAGCGTTCCGGCCCGGTTAACCAACTCGACGCCCGGCCACTCGGTTCCAGCATTTCTGTAACCACTTTTTAACCTCCATACAGGTTGGCCCGTGTCGCATCGTCAAACTCATGGGTAATATCGGCTCCTATATAGCGAACGGGACTTGCTCCGATGAAAGCCTTTGCAGTTTTTCTGAACGCAATGTTGGTCATTGTAATTATGCAGTCGTACGAAAACGACTGCCGATGGCGAGGATTTGCCCTCTGGGACCATTGGGCAAAATGCGTCATTGAATTCTCAATCGAACCCCCGGATGGTGCCAGAGGATTTTTGGCACGCCTTCATTGAGCCACGCCCTTATTTTTTAGCTTAGACGTTACCTAAGGCGCGGCTGGTTTTGGCTTCCACTCCCGCGCCAGCCTTTGCGCCTCGGCAAGCTGCTCGGGGGTGAGCCTTGAAGCCGCGCGGTCACGGTTTTGGATCGCACTATCCCGGTATTTTGTCTCCGAAGCTGGAAACCGCGAAGCTGCGAGGTTGAGCCACATATACGCCTGAACGAAGTCGTGCGGCACGCCTCGGCCTTCTCTGTACATCATGCCGAGCCTGAACTGGGCACCGGCATGACCCTGGTCAGCGGCAAGGCGGTACCACTTCATCGCCTCAGCATAGTACTGCGGCACGCCATGACCGTCTTCGTATTTGCGGCCCATTGCGAACTGGGCGTCAGCACGACCCTGCTCTGCGGCAAGACGTACAGTCGCGGCCACGCCATCCTCAGACGGCTTCTCGGCCTCAGTAGGCTTCGCGGCCTCAGCAGACTTCTCAGCCTCAGTAGGCTTCTCAGCCTCTGCAGGCTTCTCGGCCTCGGACGGCTTCTCGGCGTCAGAGCTCGTCAGCTGCGTCTCGATGTAGGTATAAAGACCAGCGAAGACTAGGAGCCCCAACATTGCCCAGCGGAAGCTACTAAAGTGCACTAGAAGCCCGACGAAGATGAGCAGTGCGACGAGCAGTGCAACGGTAGCGAATAACCAGTCCATTTATTGCCCCATTAGACGCTGAATAAGCATAGCAGCCAGGGGTCATGCGCCCAGGCGGAAAAACTCAGTAGAGCGGCAAGCGCTAGGGAACCGTTCCCGCTTCTCCCGGGTTGAGTGGTTATCGAACCACTCGGGGGATTTCACATGGTGCCGATATCTGCAGCGCTTGCCGTGATGGTCACAGCTGCGTTTGTAGCTGCGCTTGTCTGCTGGTTCTTAGACATCGTTTCCACTGACGACAGCGACTGGCTATGAGTAACGAAGAGCTTTGAGCGGTGCCCTTCTCTTTGGCTTCCGCCGCACGGGCCAAGCATATCACTCCCGCAACATGCGCCAAGGTTGCGGCGGCGGGGCTTGCGGAGCTAGTGCGTGCACTGCGGGGCGGTTAGCTATTAAGTGCGTTGTGACGGACGCCCACGCTCTTATCTGCAAATCAAGTTGGCGCTTGCGTGGGGATACTCCTGCCGAAAGCGCGTCGTCAGAGCCTCTGCTTGCCGCACGCCAGTCTTGCGGCAATCCTTTAGACGGTCACCGCTGAGTGCGTAGTCGGGCATCTGACGTGCGCTTTGGTACAGCACCGCTCCAGTGTCGCAGCTGTAAACAGTCAGATCGAGCATCACGACTTTCGCTATCATGGCTGCTCCTTCACATGCCCCTGCATCACGTTCCAGTAGTCCGTCTCAGGGCTTCAGAACCTCTTGTATTGCTTGCATCAGCGGCATGTCTGCATGTTCCACACAATAGTATCGGACCTCCTTTGTGTTGGCCTTCAACGCCTCGACATCCACGACCGTATCGCCGCGTTTGCCGCTCAGGTAGCCATGCAGCCATATAGCGATAGTGCCCGGGCTTGCGACCTTATACAGAGCAACCTGTTCACAGCTGATCTGGAACCACCGCCGGACCGTCTCGTAGGATGCGTCAATACCGTGGTCGGCCAGCAATTCCTCGACATCCCGAAAGGACAGTGTGAACCTGGCATAGAGCCCATATCACATGGTGGATGATTTCTGGCGGGAAGCGGTGGCACTTATACGACATCGGTCTCAGCCGAGGACGAACCGCAGAGCTATCCGAGTTACCGTGACATTGCCGCTCAGATGCGGCCCTCGTCCCCTGGCTCGCCGGCGCTAATCGTCAAGCGACCCGATTCGCGGCGTTCTCCTTAAACTTTTCTTCTTCTTGGAACCAAGTAATCTCACAGCGTTCGGCCACATTCACTAGATTGACCGAGCAATTTATTTCCACAGTTGGGTAAGATTTATGGAAAGTTTTAAAGAACCCAATCGAGTGCTGACCTCACTCCCGGGTGATGAGGCTTTTCGCCGGGATAGCGCTGAGATCCTGCGTCTACGCGAGTCGCTTGAACGTGCGGAGATGAATGAAAAAGAAGCACGGCGAGGCTTTCATCTCCTCAGCACAATCCTCAATCTCCTGCCTGTCGGCGTCACAGTGCAGTCCAACGATGGCGAATTACTGCTTGTAAATGACACAGCGATCGCTCAGTTCCCTAGCTTACTGGGGGCAGCAGTCGGGGACCTAACCATCAGAACGCCTCTCTCGGAATCGAACGACGGTCGTACTCGCAGCAAACTCACCACGACCGAGGATCAAATCGTAGCTGCCGAGGGCGAGTGCACCCTTCTGACTTATCGCCGGCCAGTGCAAATTCTCGGCAAACCCCTGCTCTTGTCAGGTTCGTTCGACTACACCGACCGGAAAAAACTCGAGGATCAATTAGCGCACCGCGCCGACTTCGATGATCTTACCGGATTATCCAATCGCACTCGGATTCAACGACATGTTGAGCAACTGATACACGAACAGCCAGGACACCAGTTTGGCCTCGCATTTTTCGACATCGATAACTTCAAACACATCAATGACTACTACGGCCACATGGTTGGCGATGCGCTCCTGTTGAAGGTTGCCCAACGGATTGGATCCGCTATTCGCAAAACCGATGTGCTCGGTCGGATCAGTGGTGACGAGTTCTTGCTCGTGATCGACCCGCTTGAAGGCGACGACAAGCTTCCATTCATAACCGATCGCCTTCTTCAGCAAATTAAAGAACCATTTTTCATTGATGGCCACGAAATTTTGACGTCTGCCTCAATGGGCGTGAGCGTTTGTCCTGATCATGGATTGAGCTATGAAATGCTTCGCCGCGCTGCGGATACTGCCATGCATCGGGTCAAGGCCGAAGCCAAAGGGGGTGCCGCGCTTTTTCGTCCCGGGATGGCGGTGGCGGCGGCAACGCGCGTAGAGCAGGAACAACAGCTGCGCCTGGCAATTCGGGAGAGTCGGTTTTGTTGCGCGTTTCAGCCGAAGGTCGATATCCGCACCCAGGAAGTTGTTGGTCTCGAAGCGCTCATGCGACTGAGGGATGAAGCCGGAGGGATCCATCCGCCCAGCGAGTTCATCGGGCTTGCCATCAAACTCGGACTTATAAATGACCTTGCCCGCCTCGCACTGGCGGAGATCATCAGGTCGATGGTTTTAATTGATGAGGCGTTTGGGGCGGGAACGACGATCAGTATCAATGTTGCGGCAAGCCAAGCCGGGGATCCTGAGTTTATGCGCTCCCTGTGCGACGAGCTGAACACCACAAATTGCGCCAGTCGCTTCATGATCGAGATTACCGAAGAGGCCTATCTCGCCACGAACCAGTTTCAAGTAACGGCGCTCCCGATGTTGCGTGACTTGGGTGTGCGTGTGTCTATCGACGATTTTGGCCTCGGCTATTCCTCGTTGGGCGCCTTGGCCGACATCACGGCCGACGAGATCAAGATAGACCGCTCCTTTATTTCGAACATTGACCAACGTCCGCGAAGCCAAAGCGTTCTCAAAGCAGTTGTGGGCCTCAGTGAGGCGCTTGGCATGACCGTCGTGGCTGAGGGGGTGGAGACTTTCGAGGAACTCGCCTATTTGCAAGGCGCCACGCGGATCCGATATGCCCAAGGATTTTATTTCGCGAAGCCCCTCTTCCTTGAAGATCTCGCACCCGGAAAACAGCTCGCGGGCGATGGTCGGACAGCCGCCCCAGCTCGTCAGACACCGGAGCCGCGTGCACGCCATTTACGATCAGGATAGCAAGTAGTCCGCTTTGGCTCAGCCTCGCTAATTGTCGTCGGGAAGTTAACAAACTCATTCGTGTCTTCTAACCCTTGGGGCCGAATAGACTCCTAGTAGAGCTCGCCGTGTTCGCCTTTTTTCCCAGGCGCGCTTAGTAACCGCCCTTAACCGAATCTCCAGTTGGAACCAGTTATAACACCGCCCTTGGAGTCCGGAGAACGCAAGCAACTCTCAGGTGGTGCTTTGGAAGCGCAAACGAACGCTCAAACTGGAGACGGTCGGACGTCGCAGAAGACCAATTTCCTAGGGCACGTCATCTCGGTCCGCGGTTCGCAAGCGGATGTGGAGTTTCCTGCACCATCTCCGCAGCATCCCGAAGAAGCCCGCGCCACAGTGGGTAAATTCCTGGGCGTCATATCCGGAAGAACGCTTCTGATCGGTATCATCACCAATATCTCATCCAGTCCCCAGCACGGCCAGCCGGGAAGGCCAATGGCCACGGCGAAGCTTGATCTGATCGGAGAGATCGGGGGTTCGGAGACAGCGATCTTTGAACGGGGGCTCTCGAGTTATCCGGCAATCGGGGACCCCGTGATCTTTATCGGTCCGAGTGAGTTGCGGCTGATCTTTCGGCAAGCCGGCCCTCATGCGATCGAGATTGGGCATCTCCAGCAGGACCGCACGATCGGAGCCTATGTGAATGTCAGTGATTTGGTGAGCAAGCATTTTGCTGTGCTCGGCACCACGGGCGTTGGCAAATCCTGCGCGGTCACGCTCATTCTTAAGGAAATCTTGAGCACTCATCCGGGGCTGCGGGTTCTCGTTTTGGATGTTCACAACGAGTATGGCCGCTGCTTTGGAGACCTCGCGCAGGTAGTCAATCCGAACAACATCAGGCTGCCGTTTTGGCTTCTCAACTTTGAAGAGATAATCGACGTTCTCTTTGGAGGCCGTCCGGCAGTCGTCGACGAGGTCGATATTCTTTCCGAGGTCATACCGCTTGCAAAAGCGGCCTATGCGCAAAGCGGATCTGCCGGCCGGCTCCTCGTGAAGAGCAGCGAGCAAGCGGAAGTTCGATACACGGTCGACGTCCCCGTTCCCTATCGCGTGGCGGATCTGATCGCCTTACTCGACGCCCGGATGGGCAAGCTGGAAAATCGGTCTTCGCGCATAATCTATCAAAGGCTCATAACGAGGATCCAGACCGTTTCCAAGGATCCTCGCTACGCCTTCATGTTTGAAAGCGCCAATGTCGGTGGGGACACCATGGCGCAGGTCTTGGGCCTGCTGTTCCGGCTCCCCGCCGGCCGCGTTCCGATGACGGTCATGCAGTTGGCGGGATTCCCATCAGAGATTGTTGATGCGGTCGTGTCGGTTACGTGTCGCATGGCGTTCGATTTGGGACTTTGGAGCGATGGCTCCCACCCCTTATTGGTCGTGTGCGAGGAGGCGCACCGATATATGGCGGCCGATCACAGCATCGGCTTCGGTCCAACCCGACGGGCCATTTCGCGCATCGCGAAAGAAGGCCGGAAGTACGGCGTTTTTCTCGGACTGGTCACGCAGCGCCCCGCTGAACTCGATCCGACCATCCTCTCCCAATGTAGCACTCTCTTCGCGATGCGTATGACGAACGATCGGGATCAGGCATTGCTCCGGTCCGCAGTGGCAGATACGGCCACTAATCTCCTTGCATTCTTGCCGTCTCTCGGAACTGGTGAAGCCCTTGCATTCGGAGAAGGTGTAGCCATGCCGACCCGGCTGAAGTTCAAGCGGTTGCCGCTTGAAAGCCTGCCACAGAGCGAAATCGTCAGCCCTGGCGAGGCTGACACCGTGGGGGTTGACCAGGGGTCGCTGACGGCCATCATTGAGCGATGGCGGGGGCAGGTGACGAAGCGCCAGCACAGTTCGGAAAACGCCGCGGACGAAGTTTCAAGATAGGGGTCTGGCGCACAAC
>Ga0307379_10004396_pt1 | contig 20113 bp, 24 predicted proteins | sample UN2MG_FD_202237 | JGI IMG/M metagenome (GOLD analysis project Ga0307379, IMG submission 202237) | Soil microbial communities from Risofladan, Vaasa, Finland - UN-2 | ecosystem: Environmental > Terrestrial > Soil > Coastal area > Acid sulfate soil | place: Finland: Risofladan, Vaasa | collected... | reverse complement strand
TTAGATACAGTGTTCTTTTGTAGTGAGAGACTCGCCGAATAAAATGCCCATCAATGGGCTGAGGAGAGGTGCGTTCAAATTAAGCTATATTTTGTATCTTATTGATATTACAATAAATATAGCTTATCCATTTTTTCTCTTGACAGGGGGAATATAGGATGTCCCCCTTTACAAATCTGGCTAAGGAGGGGATTACTCATGGCGTGAATTTGGTAGGAGATACAATGTATGATGCTGTTCTGCTGTTTTCTGAAATTGCCCGCCGGAAATCGACAATCCTTGCGGATCTGGGAATAAAACCAAAGGAATATCTGCTGGCAACAGTGCATCGACCGTATAACACAGATACTCCTGAAAACATGAAGAGTATTCTAGACGCTTTTCTTGGAATTGATGAAACAGTTATATTCCCGGTTCATCCTCGCACTCGGAAAAGGATGACTGAGTTTGGTCTTGACAATCCGCAATCTGAAATCCAAAATCTAAAATTCATAGATCCTGTCGGCTACCTCGACATGCTCATCCTGGAGCAGAATGCGAAAGCCATCCTCACCGACTCCGGCGGCATGCAGAAAGAGGCATACTTTTTCGGAGTGCCCTGCGTCACAATGAGAACAGAGACAGAATGGATTGAGACCGTTGAAGTGCGCTGGAATGTAGTTATCGGGGCAGACCGAGCAAAGATCGTTGAGGCAGTCAAGTCTTTTAAAATGGACAATCCTCGCCCGAAGTTGTATGGAGATGGCAGGGCGGCGGAGAAGATAATACAACACTTAACAACTTAAGAGCTAATCAGCTTACCAGCTAACATAATCCCATGCCCAAACCATCATCCAGCTTTGCTTCTAACGTCCTAAAACTCGTCACCGGCAGTGTATTTGCCCAGGGGCTTGGCGTGATAGTCGCGCCGATCATTGCGAGACTCTTTGCGCCGGAGGCGTTCGGAGTTGCTGCGCTTTTTGCATCCATTACAGGCATTGTCGGTGTTGTGGCCTGCCTGCGGTCTGAGCTTTCCATCATGCTACCGAAGACTGATGAAGAGGCGGCAAATCTCCTTGGACTCAGCCTCTTTTTTGTTCTAATCATCACTGACATAAGCGCACTGATCATCTTTTTTTGCCGGAGATGTTATTGTAAATCTGCTGAATTCACCAGAGCTAAAAAGATATCTTTGGCTGATTCCGGTAGCTGTATTTATCGGCGGTACGTTTTTAGCTCTGAATAACTGGAACTCTCGTACCAAACACTTTGGTAGAGACCTTTGCACAACCTCCCCCCAAAGGTCACCAGAAGTAATCATAGGGGCTATAAAAAAAATGAACAAAAAAGAAAGGGATGCATTTTTGGAAGACCTTCTTGCATCCTCTTCCTCGGAATAAAGGAAGTTCTTATCAGACCAGTTCTTGGGGGCACTTCTTGTTAGAGGAGGATTGTCAAGTGGCAGAGAAATTCAGTTTTAGGAAATTCAAGATGGAAGATTTGGATGATTATAAGCGGCTGTTTTCATTCGTCTATTCAACCGAGATTGACGATGACTTCTTTTGCTGGAAAAATCTCAAGAATCCTAATCGTGATAGCGAAGTTTTAGTATACCTTGTCTTGAATGAAAAAGGCAAGATTGTTGGTGCTAACTCTTTTTTCCCAGCTAAACTGACTTTTCAAAGTAGAGAATTTCTGATAGTTCAATCTGGAGATAGTATGGTTTCGAAAGAATACAGAAGGCGCGGTCTCTGGAAAAAGGTTCTCAAGTATGCAATGAAGGATTTAAAAGAAAAGGGATATGGAGCTATATTGGGTATACCAATCAGTAATTCGCTTCCTGGATTGAAAAGCGTGGGTTTTGAAGTCTTGTATGAAATGAATCGTTTTATTAGAGTTTTAGATTTTGAGAATGTGCTTACCAGTAAATTGCAAAATGTTCCCGGAATTAGGGTGTTAGGAAGAACCGTTGATTTCTTTGATGGTCTATTATCTTTTAGGAAATGTGACATTTATGACATACGAAAATATGATTTATCTGACGCATCTGCCTTCTATGATGGAGTTACTAGTGAAGTCGAGCAATACATAATCAATACTTCTCCAGATAGAATACATTCAATCAAAGATAAATCATATCTTAGGTGGAGGTATAATGAAAAACCGAACAGCAAATATGAAATGATAATCGTCAGGAATGGACATGCGATTATTGCAGTTCTTGTCGTGAGGGTTGAAGAACATCTAGGCAACAAATCGGGCAAAGTTGTGGAGTATTTTGTTGATGAAAGTGATGATCTTGATGTAGTCATGAAATATGTTTTAAATGATTATAAACTGAGCAGTTTTAGTTACCTGTCGATTTGGGATTTCGGTGATGAAAACGTGAAAAGGGCATATAGGAGGAATCTTTTTATCAAACAAGATATAGATCTGTATTTCACTGTTAAACTGTTAGATGATGATTTAAGGTTCATGTATGACTTAGGCCTATGGCATATTGTCGAAGGAGATGCAGATACAGCATAACGTTGTTGTTATTTGATGAGAAAGAAGAACTAATGATCAAATCCAAGATTAAGAGGTTCTTGAAGCCCATCTATTTAGAGTTGTTTAGAGTTGTGAACAGAGTATACTTTAACATCTTCATCAGACTGAACAAAGAACCAATAAAACAAAGAAATAGTCTATGTACAATGTTGCCTGGGGAAAAGGTATTAATTCTTGCACCTCACATTGATGATGATATCATAGGGTGTGGTGGAGCGATTCTAAAGTATTTGGAGAATGGGAAGGATTTAGCCGTTGCGTATCTTACTGAATGTGGTAAATATGGAAGTAAGTTAACTTATGATGAGATTGTGGAAGAGAGAAAACAGGAAGCGGTTGCTGTGGCTCAGAAAATAGGCTTGGAAAAGAGTTGCTTACTTTTTTTGCCGGGTGAAGACGGAGGTCTAATCAATAGCAACATCAACGATCAGCTAGAAGAAATTATCGTAGAAATGCAACCGGATGTTATTTTCATGCCCTGCATGCTCGATACTCACAGTGATCACTATGCAGTAACAGAGAAATTATGCATCTTGTATGAAAAAGGCTTGGATGAATTGAACAACGTTATTTTATTTCTATATGAAGGCCAAAGTCCGCTAACGGGATTCTATTCAAACGTTTGTCTTGACATAAGAGATGTGTGGACTAGAAAAGAGAGATTAATGAACCTTTATGTGTCTCAGCACTCTGATTTCAAATTTGTACACGATCTGAATAAGGTCAATGGATTAGCCTTTGGCAAAAGGATGATTTGTGAGGCATTTCTTCGCACCAATGTTGAGCAATACTGTGCTCTTTATGTTGGCTACTTGAAAGAGTATGACAAATATCTAACTATTAAAGACAGGTTAATCCCTCATGGAGACAGCAGAGATCTGATTAAGAGTTATAAAAGCAGTTATGGGAATAAAACGCTACTAAGAATGCTTGACATCTAAATTGGGCGACGTTGGTGGAAGGCACAAAGATGCACGTTCTCATTATCCCATCTGAACGATATGTCACCAAAGAGGAGCCTTTGGCTGGTATATTTCAGTATCATGCGACTGTTTTATTATGGCTGCCTTTACGACCTGTTCGGCGCTCATACCGTTTGCGCCTGCTTCCTTGTTTTTAACTTCCCCTCGTAAGGTCTTGTAACGCCAGCTTGTATACGGTATCGTTCTCTTCAAGTATTTTGTCTACTAGTTCCATTTCTACCGCGTGTGGATGATCTGCTGTATGCTCCATGAGTGGTAGCTGCTCTTTGTACTTTTTGCGCATTTTTCTGTGGTCCTTTCTTGATTATGGCTGCAATTTTAATATCTTATAAAGTATTACTACCATCAATCAAAGAATTTGTCCATCTTAAAATGCGCATTTAATTCAATTATTTCAAGTAACTATACATTTCTGGATAGCCACTAAATAATATATTCTTATTACGATTTATCTAATTCAATATTTGCCATATGTCACTATTCAAAAGGTTAATGATTAATAGCATCGCTATCTATTGTGCGAGGTTGTTTGAAGGTATTCTGCAACTTGCTGTATTGGCTTTTATACTTTCGCGAGTAAGCAGGGAAACTTATGGTGCAGCATTGATGATCATGTCTATTCAGGCAATTGTTTACATAGCTCGCGAAGCCCTTTCCAAGGGTACTTTAAAATATATTGCGGAATATAATGCTAATAGTGATTTTGAATCAGTGAAAAAGATATTTGCAACAAGTTTTATCGTACAAATATCAATTGGATTATCAGGTTTAGTAATATGTTTCGTAATAATTCCTTATACTGCAACTATATTTGCACTTCCCCAGTCAATGAATGCTGAAGCTCGTTGGGCAACGATATTGCTTGGATTTGGTATAGCGACTGCTTTTGCGTTATCACCATGGCAAGCTACAGTTTTTGCGTATGAGAGGTATGATCTCGTCTCTTTAGCTCGTGTCTGCGGGCGAGTAGCTCGGGCAATTTTTATCGTTTTTTTATTGATAGTTTTTACACATAGTTTGTTTTGTTTGGTGTTAGCTACAATATTAGGTAATATTATTGAGCTGTTGGTATGTATACCCATTGTCAATAGACTTAATCCCTATTTGAAATTGAAGTTAAAAAATATTTCACGGCACTTTGGAAAGGCAATTCTAAAGTTTTCAGGTCTTAGTATTTTGCATACACTTTCTGCGTTGTTGTTTGGTCAGGGGTCTCTTTATATTGCTGCTCATTTGATATCATTAGATGCAGTTGCGGGATTAGGGATTATTCGTACTATAACCAGTCTTATTGGCATGGTTATCAATCAAGTCTCGCACATTCTAGTGCCGATATCGAGTCGTCTTGAGGCGCAGGGAGACCGAGAGAAGTTATTAAAATTAGTAATTCATGGAACTACGATAACAGTCTTTGCAGGTGGCGCTGTAATGGCAGGATTGGTTCCTTGCATGGACTCTCTCTTTTTCGTGTGGTTAGGCACTTCATATATAGATCTGTCAAATGTGGCAATATTATTGTTGACAGCAGAATTTATACTTTACTCGGTAGATTGTATACATTCTACTCTGGCAGGTATAAATCGGGTGGCTGTAGATGGAATTAGCGATCTGGTTTGCACAACATTGGGTTTAGCGATTAGTATTGTGTTTGTATATTATACATCCTTAGAGCTAATGGGGCTTGCTATAGGCCTTTTTTGTGCCCGGTTTTTCAGATTCTTTTTTATTACTGTTTTCGGGAATATGGTTTTACAAATTAATCTTAAAAGCTTTATTTGGACGGGATATTTCCGAACATACTTGTTAACTTTTTTTGTCGTTGGAATAGCAGTAATTGTTTATCCGTTGGCGAAGAATTGGTCCACTCTTTTGTTCGAAATTGCTGGTTCAGTCACCGTTTTTGTGATGCTCGGTGTTTTTTTTGTAGTTGATTCAGAAGACTTGACAAGATTCAAGAGTTTCTTTTTTGAAAGCATGCATTACATTCATAATAGGATAGTGTGGTAAAAATTGATCGTGAAATTCATAACCTTACAAAGATTCTTTCTTTACCTTTTAATAATATCAGGCATTATTGGTAGTACATTTGGTGTAATTGAAGTCGGCCCTGTCCATTTATTCCCTTATCGGTTTTTTCTAGTATTCTTGTGGTTCCTATTCATAATAAATTTCTTCCTTTGCCAGGGCATATTGAAGGTTTCCCATATTAAAGTAAAACTGTATCTACAGTTTCTAGCACTCTGGTTTTTTTATGCTTTATTTTCCTTAGCGTGGGCGGCATCAAAAACCGATGCCATCCGACATATCATTTTTTTATTAATGGGATTTTCCATCATTTTATTTATTGTTTACTATTTAACAGAGTTAAACCAATTAAAAGCCTTATACTACTTATGGCTATTGATATATATTTTATTAATTCCTGTTGGGATCTGGGAAATAACTACTGGAAATCACCTAAATGTTTCGAACCTTTCTGAAGAACTTAGACCGTGGTGCATGTTTGCACCAACCACTGTTTTTTATAATCAAAATGATTATGCAGGGTATATTGTTTTATCCTTTCCCATGGTTATTGCGTGGATTCGTTATTATCCTAATTTAATTAGCCGCGCTTTGGGCGTTTCTTTGTGTGTTACGAGTTTATGGTTATTAATGCTGACGTTTTCACGGTCATGTTATATTGCATTTTTTACAGGGATCCTTTACTGGTTTTTATTTTTATTGAGATGGAAGAATAAATTTAAGGCATTGGCTTTAATGGCTATTATATGCGTCTTTCTTGTCGTTATTTTTCCAACCAAAACCCGCGATATTCTGGCAAAGATAGAAATCCAGGCAGCAAGTTTGAATCCCATCATTTTACAGAATGAGGGTATTGGAACCCTTTCCGTCCGTCTGAACCTGATAAAAAACGCTCTTTACTTCACCGCCAAATCTGCCGGTTTTGGTGTGGGTTCCGGAAATGTCGAGTATTATATGGAGAACTACAAAATTTATCCAGTTTCCAAGCTAACTAATGTGCATAACTGGTGGGTGGAGATTCTTGCAAATTACGGCGTGTTTATTTTTGCAGGGTATTTAATTTTTTATTTTAGTCTTTATTACAACCTTTGGAGGGCCTATAATAAAGTGGATAATCGAACGGAGAAAATGTTGTGCGAAGCCCTTTTAGTAGGAGTAGTGAGCTTTATTATGGCTTCTATTAGTTCAAGTTCTATTATTGCGTTCAGGCCGCAATGGATGTTCATTGGCTTTGCGCTGGCGTTTTTAAATTACTGCAGAATTAAGAAACATCCCCAAATTTAACATGCATATTCTGATCATACCATCCGAACACTATGTTACCCGGAAGGCACCTTTGGGCGCAGTATTCCAGCATCAACAGTCGCATGCCCTTGAGAGAAAAGGGATAAAGGTGGGCGTTGTCTCAGCAGGCTTTGTGCCATTTAAAAGGCAGTTTTCTGCATATCCCTATCCATCCTTCGAAGAGGATGATGGTGTTAATACATATAGATGCTATAAAAGAATATTGGTTCCGGGACGTATCGCTAACGAAGTATTTTTGAAGTATCTTGTTGGTTTATATCTGAATCTGTTTGAAAGATATATTAATGAACAGGATATGCCAGATATCATACATGCCCACAATTGTCTGCCTGCGGGTGTAGCTGCCTTAAAGATAAAAGAAAAATATGGCATTCCATATCTTATAACTGAGCACAGTAGTGCATATGCTAGGGACATGATTTCTGTCAGGCAGGCTGTGTTAATCAGAGAGGTATTAAAAAATGCAGCGATAAAAACTGCAGTGAGCACAAAGCTTGGCGGGATGCTGGAAAACTTGTTCGGCACAGATGCATCTCCAATCTATCCGATATTCAATATATTGGATAATAGATTTGAAAAAAAAGGAAATATATTAAGAGCTACAAAGAAAGATAGAGACATATTTACCTTTTTGAATATAGCGAATCTCAATGCCAACAAAAATCAGTCTGATCTTTTAGAGGCCTTTGCGCGAGTATTCAGGGCTAATGGTAAGGTACAACTTAAAATAGGTGGTGATGGGTCTTTGCGGCGACAGCTTGAAACGCAGGCGAAAAAATTGGGGCTAGAAGGACAGATCGTCTTTACAGGCTTTTTGAGTCGTGACAGAGTGCTTCTGGAAATGCGAAATTGCGACGTATTTGTTTTGTCAAGCATTTTTGAAACATTCGGTGTTGTTTTGATTGAAGCTCTGGCGTGTGGCAAACCCGTTATAGCGACAAAATGTGGTGGTCCGGTGGATATTGTAAACCCGATTAATGGTCTCATTGTCTCCACAAAAGATATAAAAGCGCTTGCTGATGCCATGTCGAAGATATACTTAGCCATAGACAAGTATGTTGCAAATCCTATAAGAAATGACTGCTTGGCGCGATTTGGAGAAGATGCATTTGTGGAAAGGCTTAAAAACATTTATGCGAGTATTTTGGGGAAAAGAAAGGAAGACAAAAAGTAATGACACAAACTTATCAAATTTGCACAAAATGCATCATGGACACCACAGATCCTGATATCTGGTTTGATGATGACGGGGGGTGTTCCCATTGCCATCATTATGAAAGTATTATTCAAGGTGAATCCTACCTCAAAAAACGGGAGGATGGAGCGCTGGATCGTCTTTTGGCTGAGATCAAGGGAAAAGGGGCCAATAAGAAACACGACTGCATTATAGGCGTAAGCGGTGGCGTAGACAGCACCTATGTCGCCTATACTGTGAAAAAGCTTGGTCTGCAACCGCTGGCGGTGCATCTAGATAATGGCTGGAATTCTGAGATGGCGGTCAGCAACATGAAAAAGACTTTGGAAAAGCTGGATATCGACCTTTACAACTATGAGGCAGATTATGCAGAATTTTATGATCTGCAACTGGCATTTTTAAAAGCTTCTACACCTGATTCAGAAATCCCTACCGATCATGCCTTGCTTGCAGCATTATATGAGGTTGCTGCGCGAGAAAATATTCAGTTTATACTTAGCGGGCATAATACCGCCACCGAAGGCGGAGGCGTAGCAGCCTGGTCGCAGGGACATGCTGATTGGGGATATGTAAAGGCTGTCCACAAACAGTTCGGGAAGAAATCATTGAGAACGTTCCCTCATTGTGGGATAAGGCAATTTATTTATTATAGTATAATTAAAAGAATTAAGTGGATTCCAATCCTGGATTATCTGGACTACGATAAAAAGGATACGATGACCATACTTGAGAACGAGCTTGACTGGAAGTATTATGGAGGCAAGCATTATGAGTCCATCTATACGCGGTTCTGCCAAGGCTATATCCTGCCGAAGAAATTTGGTTTTGATAAGCGGAGGCTGCATTTGTCGTCACTGATTTGGTCGGGCCAGATGTCCAGGGATGATGCCCTTGAAGAAATGACAAAACCTGATTACCCTTTAGAATTGCAGGAGCAGGATAGAAGGCTTGTCGAAGAGAAACTCGGAATATCGCATGAAGAATTTGAGAAAATAATGTGTGAACCTCCCAAAAGCTTCTGGGACTATCCGTCGTATAAGAAAATCTTTAAAAACAAGCAGATCCTGTCTGTGTATCATGCACTGAAACGCAGGTGATTTGATTTTAATGGGCAGTCCAATTCGACTATTTCATTTCACGGAAAAGGAACACCCCGATGATTAAGGTCTGCATCCTAACATCAGTCCACCCACCCTTTGACATCAGAATATTCCATAAGGAAGCAAAGTCCCTGGCAAGGGCGGGGTATGATGTTACGCTCATAGCACAGCATGATAAAGATGATGTCGCGGAGGGGATAAGGCTTGTCTCTCTTCCCAAGCCGAAAAACAGATTGGAGAGAATGACAAGGACTGTCTGGTCGGTCTATCGAAAGGCACTTCAGGTTAATGCCGATATTTACCATTTTCACGATCCGGAGCTGATTCCGGTAGGATTATTGCTGAGGCACCGGGGAAGGCGGGTGATTTATGATGTTCATGAAGATTACTTTGAAAGTATAAAGTTAAAACATTGGATGCCATTTTATTTGAGAACTCTGGTTGCGTGGATATTTAAAGGATTTGAACTGGTTGCCAGTAAGCAGTTTGACGCAATAATTACGGCTACTGAAACACTTAAGGAAATTTTTGCAAGTGAAAACTGTAGTGCAAAATGGATAAGTAATTATCCTCTAATAGAACAATTTGCTTGGACGGATAACCCCAGACGGATTCGTAAGAAAAAAGTCTGTTTTGTTGGAGGCCTTAGTACCGTTCGGGCTATTAAAGAAATGATGTTGGCGGCTTACCTTGCAAAAGTTACTTTGATTATCGCTGGAAGATTTGAGACAAAAGCATTGCATGATGAAATGAGATCAGAAAAAGAATGGGTTGTTGTTGAAGAAAAAGGATATGTCGACAGAAAAGAATTAAAGGAGATATTTTCTCAATCTGTAGCTGGTTTTATTCTACATCATTCCCACCCCACTGCACCTTATTCTCAGCCCAACAAACTTTTTGAATATATGGCTGCGGGTCTTCCTGTAATTGCCTCAAATTATACAGTATGGAAAAGAATTGTAGAGGGAAATAAATGTGGAATTTGCGTTGATCCCCTAAATATTAAAGAAATTGCTAATGCGATTATATACATTATTAATCATCCGAGTGAGGCTCGTGGCATGGGACGTCGCGGCCAGAAAGCCGTCGCAGAAAAATATAACTGGTCTATTGAAGAGAAGAAGCTCATACAAGTATATAAGGATATTATATGAAGATTGTTACTGTAATCGGAGCACGCCCGCAGTTTATTAAAGCTGCAGCTGTTAACAGGGCTTTAAAAAAGCATAACAAAAAATTGCAGAATAAGGTTGGGAAAGATGATTCTTCACATGAGTTATTTACAGAAGTTATTATTCATACCGGCCAGCATTTTGATGTGAATATGTCCGATGTTTTCTTTGAAGAAATGCAAATTTATAAACCGGATTATTATCTCGGGATCTGTAGTCTTGCACATGGGGCTATGACAGGCCGGATGCTTGAGAAAATAGAAGCGATCTTATTTAAAGAAAAGCCTGATATAGTGCTTGTATATGGCGATACAAACTCAACTCTTGCAGGTGCGCTTGCTGCAAAGAAGCTCAATATTGAAGTAGCACATATTGAGGCAGGTTTACGTAATCATGACTTTACAATTCCAGAAGAGGTGAATAGGGTTTTAACCGATAGGATTAGTGATATTTTGTTTGTTTCAACAGATGTAGCGTTTAAAAATCTCCAAAAAGAAGGATTTGCATCATTTCAGTGTGATATCGTCAAAACAGGAGATCTTATGGCAGACAATATCCTTTTTTATTCTCAAGAGGCAGCATCCAAATCTATGGTTCTAAGAAAATTGGGTATAGATAATGAAAAATATATTTTGTGTACTGTTCATCGTGCAAGCAATACTACCCTTGAGAAACTATCAGAAATAATCAAAGCGCTTAATAAGATATCAGAAGAACACAAAATTGTTTTTCCTGTACACCCAAGGACGCAGCAAGTAATCGAAGAGAATAACCTATTCTTGTGTCCCAGGATACTTTTTATTAATCCGGTCGGTTACCTTGATATGATTCAACTGTTGGCTAACTCTTGGGTAGTCATTACGGATAGCGGAGGCCTCCAAAAAGAAGCATATCTAATGAAAAAAAATAGCTTATTACTTATGGAATATACTCCTTGGGAAGAATTGGTAGATAATGGTTTTTCTCAAACAACTGAAATTAATGAAGAAGCAATATTAAAGAATTTCGAGATAGTATCGAAAGCGAATCCAGATTATTCATTGAATCTTTATGGAGATGGAGATGCGGCGAAGCAGATTGTGACAGCTCTCCATGATTATTTGTTGGGAAGGAAGGGGAAGGTTGATGTTCAGTATAAATAAGATTTTAGTCCTGGCGCCACACACGGATGATGGCGAGTTTGGCTGCGGTGGTAGTGTTGCCAGATTTATTGAAGAAGGAAAGGATATATATTATGCAGCCTTTTCAACAGCTGAGGAGTCCGTGCCTGACCCCTGGCCCAAGGATATTTTGAAAACTGAAGTAAAAGAGGCAACAAAGCGTTTGGGAATTCCTCAAGACAATGTAATCATCTTTGATTTCAAGGTTAGAGAACTGAGCTATCATCGGCAGCAAATTTTGGAAGAATTGGTGAAGATTAAAAAAGATGTTTGTCCTGATCTTGTTTTTTTGCCATCTTCAAATGATTTACATCAGGATCATTCAACTGTTTCAAAAGAGGGCATAAGGGCTTTTAAAACAACGACTATTCTCGGTTATGAAATCCCCTGGAATAATATTCAGTTTCAGGCAGAATCATTTATTATATTGTCCGAAGAGAATATAAACACAAAGCTGAATGCCCTGGGTGCATATAATTCGCAGAAGGGCAAAAACTATGCTAACGAAGAATTCATAAGAAGCTTGGCAAGGGCGCGTGGTGTTCAAATTGGCAGCAGGTATGCCGAAGCTTTTGAGGTGATACGATGGGTGATGAGGTAAGAAGGAATGAAAAATCAGGGTTACTAGAACCATTATCGAGTGATAAAATGTTGAAACTTTCAGAGGTATTGAGCAAATTGGGTATACCGTATCAACAAATTAACAAAAAAAAAGACGATGCATTTAAATTTATTAGCACGCCCATGAATTCTGATGAACATAGTCTAATCTTTGTAAACAAACCAGATGAGACTACGTTTGATCTACTGTTCCATTCACGCTGCGCGGTTGTAATATTGGAACAAAAGTGGGGTATCGAACATTTAAAGAAAATCAGAAATGTCGAAGCATCGATATTTCTCGTTGAAAATTCTCGGTTGGTTGTGACTCAAATTATAAGATTATTGTATCCGGATGATGAACAATATTTTAGGGGAGTTGATCCCACGGCATATATACACCCTGATGCAAAAATACCATCATCTGCCTTCATCGGACCTTATTGCAAAATTGGAAACTGTCAGATTGGCGAAAATTCACAAGTCCATTCATTCTCTATAATCAAGGACAACGTAAAAATCGGAGACAATGTAATCATTCGTGAATTCTGTCTTGTCGGTGGCTGTGGGTTCGGTTTTGTACGACATGATGATGGACATCTAGAAAGAATACCTCATATTGGAACGGTTGTTATAGAGGATAATGTTGAACTGTTTCCATATGTAAATGTTGACCGTGGCACACTTGGTGAATCCAGGATTAAAAAGGGTACGAAGATAGATCATTATACGCATGTTGGTCATAATAGCACCATTGGCGAACATTGCATTATAACGGCTGGTACCGTTTTCTGTGGTGGTTCGAGGATCGGTAATCAATCATGGGTTGGTGTAGGTTCGGTTATAAAAGAAAAAATTTCTGTTGGCGATAATGTAACAATAGGATTAGGCTCTGTCGTAATTGAGGATGTGCGACCGGGAGCTGTTATGGCAGGCAATCCAGCCAAAATTCTTCGATTTCAAAAATAATAGTGTCAAGTGATTTCTCATAGAATTACCCCTAAACAAGAAGTTCGTCGATTCGTCCAAATTAATTGTTTGGAAAGCTTGTGAGCAGAATAAGCGTGAAAAGTCAGGAGTCGTAAAAAGTTGCAAACTGTCATATAAAAAGGTGATTGATTCCATATGATATGCTGGATCTTCAATCAATACATCAACACCCCAGATACACCGGGGGGTTCCAGGCATTACGAACTTGCAAAAATTCTGGTTCGACGAGGCCATCAAATCATACTGTTTGGCGCAAAATCAAATAAAAATAAAGGGCTTTTTTACCGTGAGGAAAGAGCAGGCGTTACAATCATCTGGTTCAACATCAAATCATATTATGGTAAGAGCTTTAAACGAGCCCTGAATATGATGATATATTCGTTATCAATTCTGATTTTTTATTTAATCGGAAAGAGGCGAGCATTAAAGCTTGAGATTCCGGAGGTGATTGTCGGTTCGAGCGTCCATCCGTTTGGGGCATATGCTGCCTATATCTTAGCGTGCTTATACCGTATTTCATTTATTTTTGAGGTGCGTGATATTTGGCCCCAGACATTAATTGATATGGGTGCGTTATCGCCGCGAAATCCATTTACCAAGGCCATGCAATTTCTTGAAAAACAATTATATAAGAATTCAGTATTGATTATTACAACATTGCCCTTTGCGTATGAGTATATTTGTGGCAGGTATAAAGTGGATCAGGAAAAGATCAAGTGGTTGCCGAATGGAGTTAATACGGATATGTTTCCCCCTCAGGATTGGCCACGGGAAGGAAATTTTATCATCTCCTATATTGGAACGCATGGCATTGCGAATGCTCTTGACATATTACTTGATGCAGCAGAAATATTGCAGTTAGAAGGTATCCGTGACATAGAGTTTAGGTTCATAGGAGAAGGTCCATTAAAATCGTCATTAATCGAGAAGGTTAAGGTCAGGAATATTAAAAACATTGCGTTTTTTGATCAGGAGCCGAAAAGTGACATTTATTCAATAGCCCAATATACGAGTGCATTTATTATACCTATAAAGGACCTTCCACTTTATAGGTATGGTATTAGCCCGAATAAGATTTATGATTATATGGCGATGGAACGGCCCACCATTATCAGTTGCTCGACAAGAAATAATCCGATTGTTGAGGCAGGAGCAGGGATTTCAGTTACTGCCGATGATCCTAAAAAAATAGTTCAAGCAATATATAAACTAAGATATATGTCAAAGGACGAGTTGGTGTTAATGGGTAAAAATGGTCGTAGATTCGTTGAAGAATACAATGATTATCGCGTTCTAGGGATCAAACTGGAAGAGTGGTTAAAAGAGATCTATTAAATTCCGATATTCATTATAAAGTAACATGAGCTTTGAACGTAAGAAAAGATTGCTGGATATAATTTACTCCTCCTGTGCTTTAGTAGTTCTTTCACCATTAATCATTCTTATTATTATATTTGAGCGATTAATTATGGGGGGAAACATATTTTTTACACAACTTCGTCCTGGATTAAATGGAAAGTCTTTTACTGTCTATAAATTTAGGACAATGACGGATGAAAGAGATGAAGAGGGGAAATTGCTGCCGGATGGAGAGAGGTTGACCCGGATGGGACGGTTTTTGCGGAAGACCAGCATAGATGAGCTGCCGGAATTTTTCAATGTGGTAAAGGGTGATATGAGTCTAGTTGGGCCGCAGCCTCTCCTGATGCAGTATTTAGAACGTTACTCACCAGAACAAATGCGAAGACACGATGTGAAGCCGGGAATTACCCCAGTTAAATAAAAAAGAAAAAGCATTGAACGGGGCAGGCCCCGGTGAAATCCGCCCCAGTTGAATCCCATCGGGTGTTCTTGCGGAGCAATTCCACGGGATAAACTTCACTTTTCATTGGCATGAATTTCACTGGGCAAGCAGGCTGAGCGCAGGTGAACGGACTAAATGCCAATTTAATTTGCGATCCCATCTTTAAGGTGATAGTATTATTGTGGTCAGGAAGGAGGTACTCCAATGATAAGGTTAGACAATGTTTACCCCCAATATATAACCGATGAAAAGGGTAAGAAAAAATCAGTTATTTTGTCGATCTCTAAATTTCAAGAGTTGATCGCAGATATTGAAGATTTAGCTACTGTGGCTGAGAGAAGAGATGAACCAACAATATCTCACAAAAAGTTTCTTGCTGAGTTAAAAAACGATGGCCTCATATAAGCTTGAGTGGAAACAATCCGCTCGAAGAGAGCTTAAGAAACTTCAAAAGAAGACCATTTCAAGAATTCTTCAGATTATTGAAACACTACCTGACAATCCCTATCCTTCTGGGAGTCGTAAACTGCATGGCGCAGAATATACATATCGCTTTCGGGCCGGTGACTATAGGATAATCTATTCGGTATATTCTGATATAGTGACGATAGAAATCGTCAGAATAGGACATCGTAAGGAAATATATAGAAGGTTTACCTGATGAAGCGCCTTTTCGATCTTGCGCTGAGTATCCCCGCTCTTTTTTCTCTTACACCCCTTATGCTGATTATCGGTTTTTTTGTGCGTATGAGAATCGGGACGCCAGTTTTGTTTAAACAGGGACGGCCGGGGCTACATGGAAAACCTTTTACTATTTATAAATTCCGCACTATGACGGATAAGAGGGATAAAGACTGGAATCTTCTGCTGGATGGGGATAGGCTGACTCGTCTGGGGCGATTTTTGCGCAAAACCAGTCTGGATGAGCTGCCGGAGCTGTTTAACGTGATTAAAGGGGATATGAGCATTGTGGGGCCAAGGCCGCTTCTGATGCAGTACCTGGATCGATATACGCCGGAACAGGCGCGTCGTCATGAAGTCAAGCCTGGGATTACAGGCTGGGCACAGGTGAATGGACGTAATGCTATCACTTGGGAAGATAAGTTTAAATTGGATCTTTGGTATGTTGATCATCAGTCATTCAAGTTAGACCTGAAGATCATTGGATTAACGGTATGGAAGATTCTAAAGCGCGAAGGAATTAATCAGCCAGGCCAGACAACTATGCAGGAGTTCATGGGGAGTAATCCTAGAAAGATTGGGGAAGCTTGAAAGGTTTTGCATGATACCGAATTCTGAATTAGATAATAATTTGAAAAAGATTGCTGTATTTGGTGCGGGTGGTTTTGGACTTGAAGTTGCTATGCTTATTGAGCAAATCAATGAAATTTCACATGAGTGGGAACTTATTGGTTTCTTTGATGATGGAAAGCCTGAGGGAAAAATTATCAATGGCTACCGCGTATTAGGTGGAATTGATAAATTAAATGAATGGAATTCTAATTTATTTTTGATTTTAGCTCTCGGAAAACCAAAAACTAAAAAAAGTATCTTAACTAAAATCCGTAACAAAAAGATTTCATATCCTGTGTTAATTCATCCTTCTGTTATTATGGGTAATAAAGATTATTTGATCATCGGTGAGGGGAGCATTATCTGTGCGGGAACAATTATCACGACTAATATTTCAATAGGAAGACATGTAATACTGAATCTTTCGTGCACTGTAGGGCACGAAACCGAAATTGGAGATTTCTCATCATTTATGCCAACATGCAACATTTCTGGACAAGCTAAAATTGGAGAGGAAAATTTTTGGGGTACTGGAGCAAAAGTTATAAATAAAAAAGTTGTAGGAAATAATGTAGTTGTTGGTGCAGGCTCTGTGGTCATTGATGATATTCCAGATAATGTTATAATTGCAGGAGTTCCAGCAAAGGCAATAAATAGAAACATATGAATAGCAAAACTGAAAATCGTATTTTTCTTTCCCCTCCTCATATGGGCGGAGAAGAAATAAGTTTCGTTCAGGAAGCGTTTGAAAGCAACTATATTGCCTCTCTTGGTCCTATGGTGGATGCTTTTGAACGTGAATTTGCTGAAAAGGTGGGAGTTCCTTATGCAGTTGTGTTTCCAGCGAGACAGCGGCTAAGCCCCGTTTGAATAAGTTAAGGTATTCAACCCCGATGGAATATTAACTGCAACTTCATTCCATTGGGCAGGCGTGGCAAGCGGGGTAAACATCTTGCGTACAAATAAAAAGTACGCATAAAAAATAATGAATAAACCTATTACATTGTAAATTATGTTGCATATTTGAACAATATATGTATAGTATAAACATAAAGTTTGAATGGGATGATAAAAAGAGTAGTTCTAACAAAACGAAGCATGGTATTGCTTTTGGTACAGCTAAGGATTTATGGAACGATAGCAATCGTGTTGAAATTGAGACTTCATACCCGATTGAAGAAAGAACCATTTTGATAGGCAAGGTAAAAAATAAGCTGTGGACAGCGATTTTCACACAACGTGAAGATACTATCCGCATAATATCCGTAAGACGCGCCAGAAAACGGGAGACAAAATTATATGATCAAAAAAATGGTTAAAAATACTAAGGATTTTGATCGTCGATTCGACAATGGGGAAGACATACATGATTTAATTGACATGTCTAAGGCCAGAATTACCAGTCCTGGTAAAAAAGTACGCATCACTCTTGATGTAGCAGAAGGACTTATAAAAGAGATTGATCGCATCAGAGAAAGTATCGGTGTAGATCGGGGGGCATTAATCAAGATATGGTTACACGAGAGACTACAACAGGAAAATGCTTCTACTAAGCATCAACGACTATGAGTAGAATTAAGTCAAAATTTAAACGTACTTTTCTTTCCCCGCCCCACATGGGTGGGGAGGAACTTAAATTTATTCAGGAGGCCTTTGAAAGCAATTACATCGCCCCTCTTGGTCCTATGGTGGATTCCTTTGAAAGGGAATTTGCCGAGGTTGTGGGGATCCGGCATTGTGCAGCGGTCTCCAGCGGAACAGCTGCAATGCACCTGGCCTTGCGCATACTCGGTATAGGGTTAGGGGATGAGGTGATCGCTTCAACACTTACATTCATTGGAGGTGTGACACCGATTCTTTTTCAAGAGGCAATTCCTGTATTCATTGATTCGGATAAGACCTCTTGGAACATGGACCCAGACTTGTTGGCAGATGAACTAGAAGCCTGTAAAAAACGCGGAAAGCTACCTAAAGCAGTGGTGCCTACTGATCTTTACGGTTCATGTGCGGATTTAGATCGGATTATGGGAATTTGTGCTTCATATGATATACCGGTTGTGACGGATTCGGCGGAAGCACTAGGCGCAAAGCGCCGGCTCAAAGCTCAAAGCTCCCCAGAGAAATATGCTTCGCATTTCACGGGGCAGGCAAAGCTCAAAGGAGAAAATGTGGAGGTGCATGCGGGAGTGGGAGCAAAGGCGGCTGTTTTTTCATTTAACGGGAATAAGATTATTACGACCTCGGGTGGGGGCATGTTGGCATCTGATGATAAGGCATTGATCGACCAAGCTCGTTTTTTATCTCAGCAGGCACGAGATCCAGCCCCTCATTACGAACATTCGACCTTTGGCTATAACTACCGCATGAGTAATATTGTTGCGGCGATTGGAAGGGGACAGCTCAGGGTTTTGGATGATCGAGTTGAGGTCAAGCGCAGAATTTTTGCTTATTATCAGGAGAAGCTCGGCAGTATTCCAGGGATTGAATTTATGCCTGAAGCGCCTTATGGCAGATCAAATCGCTGGTTGACTGTGATTCTGATTACACCAAAAGAATTCGGTGCTGACCGTGAGACTGTGCGGATTGCTTTGGAATCAAAGAATATCGAGGCCCGTCCGTTATGGAAGCCAATGCATATGCAAGCAGTCTTCGACTGCGGTTCAGGGTTCAGGGTTCAGGGGTTAAAAGCAGGACAAAACAAAAAGAGATATAAGGCGAGGATTGTCGGTGGTAAAGTGGCAGAGGATTTATTCAATCGTGGTCTCTGCCTGCCGTCGGGAACAGCAATGAAAGAAGAAGATCTCGATCGAGTTATTTCAGTAATTTTGAGTTGCAGGGGATAGAAGAGCAGATTGAGAAGGGTACTTGTGAATATAAACCACCTGAGCAAATCTCTTCTGATACTCCTAACTATGAATACTAGGTTATTTATGCTGTAGCCTACCTATAGAAGCCAAGGACAATTAGAAGGAGTAGATTTTTACCCATTTTTACTCAAGGCACTTTTCGGTAAATTACTACTTCTCACCCCTTTTACCGATATCAGCTAAAGGTCCCCAGTTAAATAGGCCCCAGTACGATCTCCCGGACCTACGGGGTAAACTTCACCCTGGTTGAATATGCCCGCCCAGTGGAATCCCCCGTAAGGGGGTCCGCAGAGCGGAATTCCACAGGGCAAGCATTCAATAGGGCATTTAATGGGGTAAACGGGGCAAATGGGACAGGCGTGGTAAACCCCAGTTAAATGCGCTACGCTGTCACTAAAGTGAATTTAACGGGGTAAAGATTTAGGAGGTAAGGAATTGGTGTTCAGGGTAAACAGTCCAGTTTGTAAGTTTAAGACCTTCTATCATTTTAAAATGTCTCACATTGTTTGTAACGAGCACCAAATTATGAGCTAAAGCAGATGAAGCAAGAATCAAATCAAAATCATCCAATGGTGTGCCAGCCTTTCCCAAATTAGCCTTATAGATCCCAAAAATTTCAACTAATTCTTTGCCTAACGTGATAATTTCAAGTGAATTTTCTAACGTTTTTATTTTAGCCAGGTTGCTTTCCTTTTTCTGAGACTTATATGCGCCATAATACAACTCCATTAAAGTAATGACACTTATTTTTATAGGATCGTGGAAATGCTGACGCAGATTTTTCTCCACCGAATCATGCCCTTTGAGGTTAAAGATAATTGTATCGGTATCGAGAAGGTACATTAGAAACCTTCTGCCAGTTTCTTAGAATTTATACGGGCGCCTTTAACCTCGGCAATAATCTGCTCTGCCCCTTTATCGTCCTGCCATGATCCAGAGAGTTCCAGCAAGACCTGAGCTGGCGACTTAAGCGTGGAGAGATGATTCTTTCTGCCTAAATATTCTCTCACTAAAAATAAGATCTGTTGGCTAACAGATCGGTTTTCAGCAGAAGCAAGCTTTTTTATCTCCGCATATAATTCTTCTTTAA
>Ga0307379_10004395_pt1 | contig 20118 bp, 15 predicted proteins | sample UN2MG_FD_202237 | JGI IMG/M metagenome (GOLD analysis project Ga0307379, IMG submission 202237) | Soil microbial communities from Risofladan, Vaasa, Finland - UN-2 | ecosystem: Environmental > Terrestrial > Soil > Coastal area > Acid sulfate soil | place: Finland: Risofladan, Vaasa | collected... | reverse complement strand
ACCAGGGACGCCAGCGACTGGTCGTCGCCGTGAACGGCGACCCGATCCACGCGGCTCCCGACCGGTGGGACGTCCGGCTGCTGTGGGACGCCTCGTCGAATTACTCCGACGTCCTCTACGTGCCCGACGACAAGAGTCTGTTGGTGACGGTTGAGACGATGCACCCCGGCGTGACCGACTACAGCTACGCCGCGATCCGCTGGTTCAAGCTGTCGTTGCGATACTGGCACACGTTGCCCCCATACGCGCCCGCCGCACGCTGAGGGTCCGCGCACGAATAACCTGGGCGGTTTTGTCTGTAGGTGACCTTTTGAAGGAGTGAGGACCAGCACATGACGCACGACACAACCCCGACACGCCGGCCGGCGACGCGCACGCGCCTGCCTCGCCGGGACTGGCTGAAAACCGCCGCGATTGCCTGTCTCGGCGCCCCGGCGATGGCCGCGCCGGCCGCGGATTGGCGGGCGAAGGCGAAGAAAAACCTGAGACTGGGGATCTATTCGGGCGTCTATTCGAGCCTTCCGCTGGAGGAGGCCGCGGCAAGGATCGGGGCGGACGGCTTCCGGAGCGTCTTGACGAACTACGCCTTCGCCGACGTGCGCTTCGACCCGCTGGCGCCCGACTGGAAAGCGGCGGCGAAGATCACGGGCTCTTTCGAGCGGCACGGCATCGAGATTGCGGCAGTCTTCGGCTACGTCAACCTCATCGACCCGGTCCCCGAGCGGCGCAAACGCGGCGACGCCCGACTGGAAGCCCTGCTCACCAACTGGAAACACCTCGGCTGCCGGAACGTCTCCACGGAAACCGGAACGTTCAACTCCAAGTCGCCTTGGCTCGAAGCGCCTGAGAACTTCACCGAGCAGGGATACGTCGCATGTCGCACGGCCCTGCAAGAATGGGCCCAGGTGGCGGAAAAGGCCGGGGCCGTCCTCTCCATCGAGCCGTACTGGCGCAACGTGATCGACTCGATCGACCGGGCGGAACGGCTGTTCCGCGAAGTCCAGTCGCCCGCGCTCGGGCTCGTCATGGACCCCAACAACTACTTCCGCAAGGAAGACCTCCCGAAGATGCAGCCGATGCTCGAGGAGATGTTCCGGCGCCTGGGGAGCCGCATCGTGGTTGCCCACGCCAAGGACGTCAAGCCCGCGCCCGAGGGGACCGAGCTGCCGGCGTCGGGCAAAGGCGTCCTCGACTACCCGCTCTTCCTCCGGCTCTTGGCCCGGCTCGACCGGCCGCTGGACCTGATCCTCGAGCATCTCACGCTCGACGACGTGCCCCGGGCCCGCGACTTCGTGCTCGCCCAGTTCGAGGCGATCTAAACGGCCCGGTAATGGAGCGGTTCGAGTACGTCTGCCATCAGATCCTCCGCAAGGGCCCCGAGTGGGGCGCCCGGGACTTGTTCCGCCAGCGTTGTCGCCAAAACGCCGGCACCCTGGTCGAACGGCCCTTGGACGAGGGCGGTCTCCCGACCAACGCCGACACGGTGATCCACCCGGGCAAGATCCGCGAGGGCGCGCGGTTCCGCCGGGCGATGTACCTGGCCAAGTACCGCGGCGGCGCCTGCCCGGCCGCGCTCATCCCGTCGTGCATCGACCCGTCGGGTTTGCGCCGGGAGGGATAGAAGAGAAACGGGTCGGAAATCCCTTGGGATCGCGCCGCCTTCCCCCAGTCGGGGCATGGTAGGGGTATCCCCCTTGCCCATTCCCAGCCGACCGACTACAATTCTTGCTTAGGAAACGTAGTCGTGAGTCGCCCAATGTGCGGCCTGCTTGGTTTGAGTCGCTCGATCCGTCCTCGGGCTCCCGCCTTCATCGCGGCGGTTGCGGCCGCGCTCGTACTCTGTGCTCTGGACGGCCGCAGCCAGACGGCCGCGGCAGCTTGCCCGTCCTCCTTCGATGGCAGTCGGCACGAGACGGCCGCTTCCGATTCCGATATGAGCCTCGAGGAGCCGAGGCTTTCTACGGGCGCGCCGGCGCCCCTCCCCGAGGCGAAGCTCTCGGAAGGCCCCTCGGAGCCGGGCTTCAGTTCCGACCATTGGAAACCAGGTCCCTCCTCCGGCGTGAAGGCCGGTTCCCACCCTTATCGGCCGGCGAGACGGCTGCACCGTCCCGGGGAATCTCCGCCGATTCTCCCCGGTCGTTCCCTCCAGATTCTCTTCTGCTCGTGGCTCGTTTGATCCGCGGGCTGCGCTGCGGGCGCCTCCCGCGCACCCTCCGGTAGTCGTCGCGTTTGCTTCGCGCTGCGCCTTTTTCGGCGCACGGCGTGCGCGCGTCGTGCAGGCGGGCGATCGTGCGACTTGCCCGACCCTCACCCAGAAGAATGAAGACTTGCGTTTTAGGAGAGAATTACGGATGGCAACCGCTCAGACCGTGTACTGTGGCCGTTGCAGGAAGGCCGTTCACTATCACTACGACCCGGTGAACCACTGGACGCAGCTCTTGCTGACGGTCGTAACCCTCGGCTTGTGGCTTCCGATTTGGCTTTGCGTGGCGGTTAGTCCCACCAAGCTGTGCAACGAATGCGGCGGACCTATATGGGCTGAGATGTAGGCAAACCGACCTACATCACGGACGAGTCATGGGAATGATGGCGAATCGGGATCGGCGCGACGCGCTGCAAGGCGTGATCGTCGTCCCGCACCTTGTTTTGGGAGTATCGAACGATGTCTACCTTATTCGGGTTTTTCTCGCCTGGGCCGATGGAGATGGTGATCATCGCGGCGATCGCCCTGCTTCTGTTCGGCAATCGCTTGCCCGGCGTGATGCGGTCCTTGGGCCGCGGGATCGTCGAGTTCAAGAAGGGCGTGCAGGGCATCGAAGAGGAGATCGACGATGCGTCGACCCATCGCGACAAGTAGACGGCCTCCCGCGAGTCGGGAATCGATCCCGGGCCTCGCGACGCCCCCCGGGGCCTCCGGCAACGGAGGCCCGCGCGGGCAATCTCGAACCGTGACGGCGACCGTCGCAAGATCGGGACGAGATGGTGAAACGTGGTTCTGGTGGCTCATCGGCGCAATCGTCGCGCTGGCGTCCGCCGCCATGGTGGTCGAGAAGCTCTTCTGGTGGTTCACGATCTCAGCGGCGGCGCTGATGTTCGCCGGCGCGCTGGTGGAAGGGTTCTACGACTGGACGCACGCTCGGCCTCTCAGCCGCCAACGCCAAGAAGAAACCCCGAAGGCAGCCCCCGCCGCGACCCTATCGACTCGAACGGGCGTGGGGGAGGAGTGAAGCAAGCTCATCCTCCCCCCATCATCCTGTCCAGCTTGCCGGGGAGGGCGAGGATCGCCCGGAGCACGTCGATCGAGAGGTAGGAGACGAGGAAGAAGACGTACGCAAGGAACGGCAGGGCGGCGAAGGTGATGAGGATCGTTGCCGCCTTCGACGCGGTCACCTTGGCGGGCAGCATCCGGATCGCCTCCTCATCCGGCGAGGGCCCTTCGGATGAGGTCGTCGCTTCCGGCGCGGGGGACGCCTCGTGCGAGCCCGGCATCCCGAGTTCGTTGGGGGAGGTCTCGTCCGTGGAGATCAGCGCTTCCATTCTGTCGATCCCCACGAAGGCCAAGATCTCCTCGGGATCCTCCGGCGGCAGGAACACGAGAACCGCGGCGTACAGAAGCGTGATCGTTCCCCAGATCACGCCCACGCCGAACGCCACCGGCACGAGCCGCAAGCTCAGCTTCACCAGAAAGGCGAGCACGCCGAGCGCTTCTTCCCCGGCCGAGGTCTCCGAGGTGATCGTCAGGTTGAGCGACTCCGGATTCAGCGCCAAGACGGCGACGTACTGGCAGAGGATGAACGCCCCGATGGCGGGCAGCACCAGCGAGAGCGGGCCCGTCTGGACGGCCAACACGGCCAGCCCCAGAAGCACCACCAGGCCGCCGAACATGTGCAACAGGGCATAGCAGTCGAGAAACGCGGCGGAGCACATCCGGGCGGGCGTCGACCGGTTGAGCCGGTCCATTGCCCCAAAAAAGCGACCGGCCGTGTATTGCAGCACGAACAGGATGACCACGCCTCCCATCCCGAGCAGGATCGCGTTCAACTCGTTGAGCTTCACCCCCAATAGCAGGCCGAAGACCAGCAGCACCAGTATGGCCAAGTAGAGTCCGTAATGGCCGCCGAGCGTGAAGATCTTCGAGGTCAGCTCGACGAACTGCATCGTGAACTGGGACCGCGCGAACCGGAGCACCCGATCGAAGACGTGACGGCCGGACCGTTTCCGCGAGCGCTCGAAGGCGGCTTCCGACTTCTCAAAGGCCGGCGGAGCCCCCCCGGACGGGGCGTGTCCGGGTGGCGTCTTGCCAGGTCTCGGCGGCGGCTGGGCAGCTTTGGGCGGCGCCTCGGGAGCTTTGGGCGGCGGCTCAGCGGCTTCCGGGGGCGTGGCCGGACCGTCGTCGTCGAACAGGCCCCCGACCTTCTTGGCCGGCGTCCAGTCGTCCAGCTTCTCGCACCAGACCAGGTCGCCCGGCCTCAACTCCCCGCGAGCCGCGAACTGCTTCAGCTCGGCCGCCGAGACCGGGCCGTGCTGCCGGTTGTCCTTCGCATAGTACCATTCCAGCGGAGCCATCCTCCGTCCCTTTCAGGTCACGTGCATCGATTCGGTCCCGTGCTGATGCGTCGCAGGAGCGGGCCGCCCGCGTCGCCGGCTCCCCACCCGGCTTCTCCCCCACGGTAGCGTAAGCTTCCAGCCTGTGTGCTTGACAGGCAAGATGCCTGTCCTACCAGCCAACCGTTCGCTGCCGGGAAGACCTGCCACCGGCGATCCGCGGACATTGTTGCCTCGCCCCCGAGGGCACCGTATCATGATCGCCGGAACATGGCCTCTTATCAACCGCGATCAAGGAGGGAACGCAATGAAACGCGCTTTCTGCGCAAGCCTGCTCTGTCTCGTCGGCTGCGCAAGCCTCGCCTGCGGAGCGCCCGACCGGCAGCCCAACGTGATCCTGATCATGACCGACGACCAGGGCTACGGCGACTTGGGCGTGAACGGGAACCCCGTGATCCGGACGCCCCACCTGGACCGCTTCGCCGGCGAGAGCGTGGAGGTCGACCCGTTCTACGTGTCCCCCTGCTGCGCTCCCACCCGGGCGGCCCTGATGACCGGACGCTACAACTACCGAACCGGCGTGACCGACACCTGGCTGGGGCGAGCGATGATGCACGCCGATGAGCGGACCCTGGCCGAAATGCTCCGCGAGGCCGGCTACCGGACGGGCATTTTCGGCAAGTGGCACCTCGGCGACTGCTACCCGATGCGGCCCGGCGATCAGGGCTTCGAGGAGTCGCTGGTCCACACGGGCGGCGGCCTCTGCCAGCCGGCGGGCCCGCCGGACAACAGTTACTTCGATCCGTCGCTCTTGCACAACGGCGAGCGGGTGAAGACCCGCGGTTACTGCTCCGACGTCTACACCGACGCCGCCATCCGGTTCGTCGCGAAGGATCGCGAAAAGCCGTTCTTCATCTACCTGCCCTTCAACTGCCCGCACGGCCCCTACCAAGTCGCCGAAGCCTACTCCAAGCCGTATGACGACCTGGACATGAAGCCGGCGGATTTCCCGGCGGTCGAAGGGGGCCATCCGCTCCAGGGCATCCCGCCGAACACCGCGGCCGTGTACGGCATGGTCCAGAACATCGACGACAACCTGGGCCGGCTCTTCGCGAAGCTCGACGAGCTGGGCCTGCGCGACGACACGATCGTGATGTTTCTCACGGATAACGGCCCCAACGGCGCCCGATACAACGCCGGGATGAGGGCCTTCAAGGGGAGCGTTTACGAAGGCGGCATCCGCACGTGCTTCTACGTGCGCTGGCCGGCACGGCTCCAGCCGGGTCGCAAGGTCGACCGGATCGCCGCCCACATCGACGTCGTGCCCACCGTGCTCGAAGCGTGCGGCGTCGATCCGCCCCCAGGCGTGAAGCTCGACGGGCGCAGCATCCTGCCGCTCCTGGAAGGCCGCCCGGCCGAATCGCCCGACCGCACCCTCTACCTCCAGTGGCACCGCGGCGACGAGCCCGTCTTGTACCAGCGGTTCGCCGCCCGCAGCCAGGACTACAAGCTCGTTCACGCGGGCAACGTATCGCCGGGCGTTGGGCCCGAGGGGATCCCGTTCGAGCTTTACGACATGCGGTCCGATCCGCTGGAGACGCGGGACATCGCGTCGGAGCATCCGGAGATCGTCGAGCGGATGCGTGGCGAGTACGCGGCTTGGCTGGCCGACGTGAGCCGCGACCACGGCTACGAGGCCCCGCGGATCCTGATCGGAACGCCCCACGAAAACCCCACCATCCTCACCCGGCAGGACTGGCGAGGCCCCTCGGCCAATTGGGGCCCGAGAGGGCTCGGCTACTGGGAGATCGCCGTGCCCGAGGGGGGCGCGTTCGAGATCACTTGTGAAGTGCCTCCGGTGAAGCTCTCCGCCGTGGTCCACCTCCGTTTGCAGGGGCAGGAAGTCCAACAGATGTTGGTGACGGGCACGGGTCGATGCTCATTCCCTGCCCTCGAATTGAAGCCCAGCCCTGCCGAGCGCCTGGAAACGTGGATCGAGGAGGAAGGCGTCAAAACGCCCTACGGCGTCCACTACGTCTACGTCAAGCGGTGCGATTGACGGCCTGACTCCGGCACGGCTTGCCCCGGCCGGTCGCAGGCGGCGATGCCCACGCCACGGGCCAGGCGCCGACAACCAGCTACGAGGGCCCAGACGACAATCCGGCGAGGTACCGGGTCGAGCACGAGCAGGGGCGATTGCTTGTCCAAGACGTTGGACAGTGATTCCCCCCTGTGAGCGCCGGCACTCGGACACCCCTCCGTATGGGCAGACGCCGCGGGTCTCGGGTCTTCAATTCTTGTCAAGACTCTCCCCAGTCAGTACAATAACTCGTGGCAGAGCAACGACGGCCGGTCGGCTGCGGAGATTCAGCGTGAGCGATTTCGCCACCATTGCCGACTGGGCGTCGATCCTGGGGTTGCTGGTTTCAATGGCGGGACTGTGCATCACGCTGTGGGTCGCCGTTCGTGTTCGCAGAATCGAGCAGCATTACGTTCGTCAGGCTCTCTTGCCGAGTTACGTGCGAAAGCTCGGTGGGCAGATCAAGAACCTTGAGGAGGGACTGAAGTCGAAGAACCGAACCGAAGCCCTGAAGGCGTTGGTTGTCTGCCAGACGGTTCTTCGGGACCTTTCGGTGCATCTGCGTGGAAGGCGCGCTCAGCGAGTGTCACAGGTCATTGAGAGAATCGACGCCCTGCGCAAAGCACAGCGCGAAGCCACGTTTCTTGCCCAGTGCGAAGAAGTGAATGCGGACTTGAAAGCTTCGCTGGAGAGTCTGAGGACCCTTCAAAAGGAACTACAGTGGAGAAGCCGAGATGCCGACTGATCAGGATTGGGCCCCCGCGGTGCAGAAGCTGGTGGCGTTGACCGAGTCGGGTAAGCTCACCTGGGAGCGGTGCTACCACGCACCGCCACGCGCCCACGAGATCGTGGGAGACATGTTGCGCGCCAACGTGCAAGGTCGGTACATAACAGTCTATGAGTACCGTTTCAAGAGTTACGAAGACGAAGACACCTGGTCTTGGGAGACAGAAGTTGCTGTCGAGTTTGTCGACTCTCAAGGCGAACTGCAATGGCGCTGGCCGGCGACGTCCTATCGTTGGGCTTTGATCGACGCCATCCGTGCGCAGCTAGCCGGAGCCCCCGACTTCCTCCGAAAGTTCCTCGCGGAGGGGAAGCCAGCTTAGATCGCTCTACGGCTTCTCCGGCGGCTCCAGGATCGACAGCCGCTCGTCGCCCAAGTCGAGCACGTGGGCCACTTCGCTCGGATACTCCCACCCTTTTTCGTCCGCCTGGTAGAGCACGACCTCCGATCGCTCCACGGCCATGGCGACCGCCTCGGGCACGTCGAGGTAGCGGCGGACGTTGAGCAGGATCGGGCCGTCGCGGTGGGTGCGGGGGAGGTCTTGGAGGTCGAGGCGATGGAGGCCGGGCTCGAATAGCGAGGCGTACAGGGCGATGCCCGCGGCCTGACGCTCGCCTTGGAGGACGAGGGGGACGGGCTCGAGCGAGTCGAGCGAGCGGAGGGCTTGGATCGCCCGGCGCACGTCCCAGACCCGCATCCCATCAAGCGTTTGCCCTAGGAGCATGAACCGGCGGCGGATCTGCGTCTGCTTCTTCTCGCTCGGGTTCCACGCGGTCGGGCCGATGCCCCGCGGGGCGACGAACGCCATCACGCAATGGCCCTCCTTTTGCATCCGGCGTAACTCCTGGAACAACGCCTCGTCCGGCTCGGGCAACTCCTTCAGCACTTCGGAGGGCTCGCCCTTGATCCGGTCCTCAAAGCCGCACCGCATCATCGCCACGAACGAGGTCCAGTCCTGCTCGTCGAGCACGCCGAGCACGAGGAGCTTGGGCTCGCCCAGGTCGACCGGCCGCATCACGTAGAGCCGCAACCGGACGGGCCCCTGGCTCGTGAAGTCGTGCGCCGAAAACCGAAGGCCTTCCTTCTCCACCGCAAACGCCTCCTGCACGTCGAGCGGCCCCGCCTCTTGAGGCCAGCCGCCGAACGATTTCTCGGCAAGCGCCCCCAGCCACCCGTCGCGGAGCTTCTGCCACTCCTCTTTCGAGCCGGGCACGGCCGGGGCCGGCGCCAGCGGCACGAACGTCTCGTGGATCTCGGCGTTAAGCGAGTCCTTGGGCAGCTCCTGGAACACCTTGAGGTCTTCCGGCTGGAAGAACGCCTCGGCCGCCACGGTGATCGGCGGGTCTTCTCCCTTGAGCTTCTGATTGAACCAGTGAAGCGCCGGCACGCGGAGTTGCTGCGTGTCCTTGTGCGGGCCGGGCGTGATCGTCAGGCCCAGCTCGCCGCCGGCCCCGCATAGCTCGTAGATCTTGCGGACCTTGTCGTTCGTGCGTACGACGCCGTCGAGCGGGAAGATGCGGTCCTGGTCCGTGTTGCCGATCATCAGGGGGCGAGGGGCAACCATGGCCGCCACGAGCGGGTAGTCCCAGCGGTACGTGTTGACCATGAACATGCAGTCGCAATGCCCTTCCACGCAGCCGTCGACGACGTGGTTCTCCAGATCGGTGATGCCGGCCACGGGCACGGCGGCCTTGATCCGCTCGTCGATCGACGAAATCCACCAACTGTACGCCCCGCCCCCGCTCCGCCCGGTCACGCCGATTCGCTCCGGGTCGACGTCCTTGCGGCTCTGGAGGTAGTCGAGCGCCCGGATGCAGTTCCACGCCTCCACCCCGGCGGGCGTGTAGCCGCGGTTGTTCCACCACCACATCTTCTCGCGATACGTGCCGTGGTGGATGCCCTCGATCTCGCCGAGCTGGAGGCTGTCGATCACGAGGCAGACGTACCCATGCCGGGCGAACCACGCGCCGTGGTGCTGGTAGTGCACCTTGTTGCCGTAGCTGACGCCGTCCTTCTTCACGCCTCCGTGCCCGCAGACGTAGAGAATCGCGGGGAGCGGCTCCTTCACGTCCTTCGGCCGGTAGAGGTCCGCGGTGACGTACAGCCGCGGGCGGGACTGGAAATGGAGCTTCTCGACGACGAACTCCTCGTGCTCGGTCGTGCCCGTGACGGTGGCCGCGAGATCGGTCCGCTCGGGCAGCGGGTCCAGGCCGAGCATCTCCAGGAGTTGCTGGCGGAAGACCGGGCGATTGGCGTTCCAGTCGTCGATCGACTGCACGTCGGCCAGGCAGGCGTCGCGGAGCTTGGCGGTTTCTTCGGCGAAGTAGGCCGAGATCATCCGGTCGCCCCGGCTGGTGCCGTGCTCGGCCCATTCCCGCGGCGGGGCGGCCTGGAGGGCGGGTTGAAAGAGCGTCGACGTGAGGCCCAGCAACAGGGCCGGAAGCATGGCAGCGCGGGCGTGCGACATCATGGCGACTCCTCGATTTGCCTCAGCAGGAAAACGGTTCCAATGCGAGCATCCGGATCGCTGGCTTAGCGTATTTACCTGGTCCCGCGGGGCGCAGCCCGTGGGCTTCGCGGTTTGCCGGCTGCCACGCGATGCGGCACCGTACTTGGCTTCTCGCGGTGCTTGCCTATTTCTTCTCGAAGACCACGTAGTCCAGCCCGAACATGTAGCTCTGGATCGCCTTTTCGTTGGCCCCGACGATTTCGACGCCGAGCGTGTGGTCGCCCTCGGCGAGCTCGTGGGTGCCGATGAGGATCGGGTCGGTGGGGACGACGGTGGGGTTGTAGAGGTCGATCGGGTCGCCGGCCTTCTTGCCGTCGAGGGAGAGCTGCACGATGCCGTAGTCGCGGGCCTTGGTGAGCACGACGCTGACGTCGAACGTGCCGCTCTTCTTCGTGGGCACGACCACCTCGAGCTTGTCGCCCGGCTTGGCGTCGGTCCACCAGAGATGATCGCTGTTCTTCCACGTACTCCCCGGGTAGTGATCCAACTTCTGCGTTCGCACATGGCCCTTCGGGTCGCCGAGGACCTTGAAGCCGCCGGCGGAGAGCGGGGGTTTGATGTAGTAACCGTCCCGCTGGTCGGCGGGCGTGGGCGCGTAGGGGTCGACGCCGTCGGGCGCCAGATACCAGCAGGCCGTGCACGCGTACTCGGTGCCCCACTCCTCGGTGCGGCGGTACTTCTCGATGCAGCCTTCGAACGACGTATGGAACGGTACGTTGTCGGCGATCTGCCAGCGGAGGATCGACTGGTGGCCCTGGTTCTGCTCGGTCATCGTCTGGCAGTGGTAGGCCCGCTGGAACAGGCCGGGGTGGCACCAGGCGTAGCCGAAATAGTCCTCCGAGCCGGTGCCGAAGGTGGACGGGTACTTCTCGCCGTCGACGAAGAACTTCTCGTCCCCCTCGCCCCACCAGCCCGGCCGCGGGTCCCAGACGTGGAGCATCACGCCGCAGAAGCGGCCGCGGCCTTCGGTCTTGAGCATCGTCCAATCGGGCCAGCGGTCCTCGGGCAGTTGGTGCACGTCGCGGTGCCACTTGCAGTGGAAGTGGCCGAGGCCCTCAAAGGGTCGATCGAGCGGGGCGTGGACCAGCTCGTACTTGAGCTGGCGGCCGACGTCGTCCTCGTTGACCAACTCGACCAGCGCGCTGGTGGCGAACGGCATGTACCAGAGGGCATACGCGCCCTCGTCCGTCATCCCGGTCATCAGCGACTTGTAGAGGTTGACGCCGGGGGCCAGACGGCCGGCTTCTCCTGCCCGTCCCAGGTGATCTTCAGCACGACCTTCCGCGCGGCGACCATTTCGTCCTCGCGGTCGGTGACGTTCATGGTGGCCCGCATCGCCGTGATCGCCCGGGGGCCTTTCAGCTCGAAGCTGATCGACTGGCCGGCGGGGACGTGGACCGTGGCGTTTTCGACCTTCTCGCCCTCCCGAGTGCCGGCCGGATCCGAGCCCAGCTTGCCGGCGAAGAAGTCGTTCACTTCCTGCAAGGGGGCGGCGTGCTCGGCCGCCAGGGCCTTGCTGAACGCGGGCAGCTTCGTGCCCTCGGGGTATGTGGTGTAGACGAACTGGTAGTAGCGTCCCCAGCCCTTGTCGGCGACGATCTTGCACGACTTCTGGTACGGGATCGGGATATAGAGGTTCTGACCCCGGCAGCCGACGTCGCCCAGGTTGTAGGAGAGCGCGGGATAGTTGAACGGCGGCGTCTTGCCGTCGAAGTAGTTTTCGAAGGGCAAGTCGACCGCGGGCTCTTCGCTGCCGTCCAGATAGATCCTCACGTGCCCCTTTTCGGCCAGGGCGGACCAGATCCGCCAGATGCAGCCCGGTCCGTCCATCTCGGCCATCACCTCGCAATCGCCCTCCTTGCGGATGAAGTGACTGCCGTCGCCGTTGGCGTCCCACTTGACGTACTTGCCCGACGCTTCGTCGTATTGGCTCCCCCGGTCCCAGCTCGACCACTGCTTGCAGGTCTCGCCGTCCGGCGGGAGCTTGGCCAGCCGTTCCAAGTCGAGCATGCGGGCGACCAGGTCGGCGTAGGCAAGCGTCTCTTGGCCCACAGTAGTCCGGGCGGACCAGCTCAGGGCCGTTAGGGCGATCGCAATCGCCAATACTGACAGAAGACTCCTCATTCTCTCCCTCCTTCTCACTGCCGGGTGCATCTGCCGCGAACGAAAGGCCGACCACGAGCGCCCCGGGCTACGCTTCGAGAGCGGGCTTCGGACGTCATGACGCCTCCTTGATCAATCGCGAGTCTATGCCGCCGCCTTGGTCCACGCAAGTCCCCGCGGATGTTTTGGGGATCGTTGCGTCTCCGTCGCCCCGCCCCTCGCATGCCCCGGAGGGCCGAAGAGCCGGTTCCTTGCCGCCGTCACGGCGCGAGGATACACTGGATCGATCCTCCCGCGGAATCGAAATTTGCCCGAACGACGAAAGGGGTCTCGCGATGCTTCGATCCGTATTTCCCGTAACGATCATGGCGGCCGTGGTCGCGATGCTCGCGTTCAGCGTATGGCCCGGCGCTCTCCGCGCCGCGGAAGACCGCCCCGACGTGCTGTTCATCGCCATCGACGACCTCAACGACTGGGTCGGCCACCTGGGCGGCCATCCCGACGTGCAGACGCCGCACCTGGACCGCCTGGCCGGGCGCGGCGTCAGCTTCACCAACGCCCACTGCGCGGCCCCGGCCTGCAATCCCTCCCGGGCGGCCCTGTTGTCGGGGCTTCGTCCATCGACGAGCGGGATCTACCACAACCAGCACGACTGGGTGAACACGCTGGCGAAGGTCATCACGCTCCCCCAGCATTATCGGTCAAATGGTTACCGCGTCCTCGGCGGCGGCAAGATCTTTCACGGGAGCGCCAGCGCCGAGATGTACTTCGACGAGTACTACCGCCGCCAGGAGCTTCCGTCTCCCGAGACGCCGTACAACGGGTTGAACCTGGCGCACTTCGACTGGAAGGCGATCGACGTCGACGAGCGCGAGATGCCCGACTACAAGCTGGTGAGCTGGGCCGCGGAGAAGCTCCGCGAGGATCGGGACAAGCCGCTGTTTCTGGCCGTGGGCATCGTCAAGCCGCACCTTCCCTGGTACGCGCCGAAGAAGTATTTCGCCATGTACCCCAAGGAGAAAGTCACGCTGCCGGAAGTGCCCGACGACGACCTGGACGACGTCCCCCCGATCGGTCTCCGCATGGCCAATCCGGGGCGCGACCACAAGGCCGTGATCGACTCGGACCAGTGGCGCGACGCCGTGCAGGCCTACCTGGCCACGATCACCTTTGTCGACGACCAGGTCGGCCGGTTGATGGAGGCGTTGGACCGTAGCCCCCGGGCCAAGAACACGGTCGTCGTCCTCTGGGGCGACCACGGCTGGCACCTGGGCGAGAAGCACCATTGGCGCAAGTTTACCCTCTGGGAGGAGGCCACCCGGGCCCCGCTGATCTTCGTCGCCCCCGGCGTGGCCACCCCGGGCGGACTGTGCCCGCGGCCCGTCGACTTCATGGGGATCTACCCGACGCTGGCCGACCTCTGCGCGCTACCCATCCCCAGTCACGTCCAGGGCGTCAGCCTCCGGCCGCTCTTGAAGGACCCGGAAGCATCGTGGGACCGCATGGCCCTGACCACGCACGGCCGCGGCGAGCACGGCGTGCGCTGCGACCGCTGGCGCTACATCCGCTACCACGACGGGACCGAGGAGCTGTACGACCACGCCAACGATCCGATGGAATGGAAGAACATCGCCGGCGATTCGCAACACGAGCAGCGGAAGCAATCCATGGCGAAATGGATGCCCGAGACCGAGGTGCCCGACGCGCCGGTCGCCGGGGGGTACAAGAACAAGAAAAGTAAGGGCCGGGAGAAGCCGGGGAAGAAGTAAGGACCGGCCGGGAAATGACTTCCCGCGGAGGAAACGCACTTCGCGGGGAAAAGAGGCCCTGTAGTACTGGAGTGGATGCCGAAGCCAGTCGGCTGAAGCCGACTTGTGCGCCCCATGCGGAGCAGGCCGTGCCGACGATCCGATGCCCACCGTCCCGTGCCGGACTCCGTCTGCGAAGTAACAAACCCGGTTAGGCGCTGTAGTACTAATGGAAGCCCGAACCGGCGCGACCCGAGGATCACACTACTGCTTTCTCCATCTTCCGGAAAGCTGCTGCCACGTGGGGCCCGAGCCAACGGGGAAGTCGCCCAGAAGCGGCTCCTCTTGGATCACCCGGACGAACAGGTCGACGATTTCCTCGCCCATCTGCCACAGCGCGTGGCGGAAGTCGGCGGCATCGGCCGCTTCGACCATCTCCGCATAGGTCAGCCCGCCGGTCTGGCGGCTCAGCGACTGGTCGCACTGCCAGCCGGCGGCGGTCCGCTTCAAATCGAGCTGATCGAGGATTCGGCCATTGCGAATCCGCTGGTAGCGGCGGTTCTCGGCGAGCACTCGGGCCAGGAGCGGCTCATCCTCGGCCTTCCAGCCTTCGGGGAAGAGGGCGGCCAGCCGACCTTGCGGCTTCGCCACGCGCATGAAATGGAGCTGGACCGGCTCGACGGGCGTGTCGACCAGATCGGCCAACAGGCTCGGCCAGTCGATCCGCAACTCTTTGCGCCCGATCTCATGGAAGCTGACCAGGTCTTGCACGGGCCGGTTGCGGGGCGTGTACCTCCCGTCGAGCAGGTGGAGCGTGATCCCCGGCTGGACCGACTTGATCAGGCTGTCGCCCGCCACGTGCGTCATCCAGCCGAACACGTAGGCGAGCTTCCGCTCCCCGGGGCCGAACAGCGTGAGCGCGTCGCCCACCACGGCCGCCAGATACTTGGGGAGCTCGTCCCATGCCACGGCAAGCTCGCGCTCGGCGTCGTCCCATCCGAACACGAGATGGGCCCGGCCGTAGAACCTGTTGTGAATCTCCAGGGGCGTGTACTGCGTGCCGTCCAGCGACAGCTTCCACGGCGTGACCGGCCCGCCGGTGATCGGGCTCTCGGTGATGCGAGCCGCGCAGTAGCCGACCTCCTCGCCGGTGTCCTGGCAGACGGCGGCCGGGAGGGTCTGCACGTCGGAGCCCAGATAGGAGCCGGCCAGATAGCTGGCAAAGTGCCTCTGGAGGATCGGCGTGATGGGGAGCTTGTGGTGGCTGGCCGCCTTCGCCGCGAGGATGGCGTAGGTGGTGTGTCCGATGATGCCGCTCATGCTGGTCCTTTGTCGCAGGCCGGGAATCGGGATTGTCGGCATCGTCGCCGAAGCCGCTTTCCGGCGAGGTCCGATCGTCGGCGAGATCCGATTGCGAACGTACCCGGAAACCAGCCGGGTTGTCAATCTGCCCGTCCCGCTCCCAAGCGGTGGGAAGCCCACGAAGGGGCAATCCGCGTCGGATCGATCGCTTTTGGGGCCGGATGACGTTGGCCTGGGAGGGCGTGGTTGTTGTACAATGGGGCTTCGCATGCCGAGACGCCCGTGGCCCGGGCGTCCAGGACCCGCGCGAGACCGGTCCGCGCTGGGAACCCGACAACCTGAAGGGACGATCATGAAGCGATCATTCTGTCTGCTCTTGACAGCGCTGGCGTTGACCTGGACGGCGGTAGCGCACCCTGCTGCCGCGGACTGGCCCACGTATCGGGCCGACGGCCGGCGCAGCGGCTACACGGCCGAGGCGCTTTCCGCGAAGCTGTCGCCCCGCTGGGTCTACCGTCCTCGCCATGCCCCGCGTGCGGCGTGGTCGGGACGCGATACGCGGATGCCCTTCGACCGCGCGTACCACGCCGTGGTTTCCGACGGGCGCGTTTTCTTCGGCAGCTCGGCCGACGGCAAGGTCTACGCGCTCGACGCCGCCTCGGGAGCCGAGAGGTGGACGTTCTTCACCGGCGCCCCGGTCCGATTTGCGCCGGTGGTCTGGAAAGACCGCCTGTTCGCCGTCAGCGACGACGGTTTCCTTTACTGCCTGGGCACAGAGGACGGCCGGCTGCTGTGGAAGCTTCGCGGCGGCCCGGACGAGAGCATGGTGCTGGGCAACGACCGGATGACCTCGCGATGGCCGGCCCGCGGCGGGCCCGTCGTGGCCGACGGCGTGGTCTACTTCGGCGCCGGCATCTGGCCTACCGAGGGCATTTTCCTCTACGCCGTCGATGCCGAGACGGGCAAGGTGCTCTGGTGCAACGACCAGACCGGTGGGATCTACATGGGCCAACCGCACGGCGGCGCCAACGCCAAGAGCGGCGTTTCCGCCCAGGGCCACCTCGTCGTTGCCGGTGACACGCTGCTGGTGCCGACCGGCCGCGCGGTCCCCGCTTCCTTCCGCCGAGCGGACGGGGAGTTTCTCTACTTCCATCTTCAGACGAACACCAAGTACGGCGGGGCGGAGATCGTCGCGGGGGACGACGTGTTCTTCAACCGCGGCGCGGCCTTCGACGTGTCGACCGGCGCCCGCTGGCCGGCCGTCCCGGCCCTGGCGCCCAATCTGGTCGCCCTCTTGCCCGACGGCGTGGTTCACTGGCACGACGGCAGCGTCCGCCTGTCGCACTGGACCGAGCGGGAGATGAAAGATCGCAAGGGGAGCCCGGTTCGTACCAAGGGCCTGGAGGAAGCCTGGGCGGCCCCGGCCGCCTACGGGGGAGCCTCGCTCGTCGTGGCCGGCAAGACCGCTTTCTCGGCCGGCGCGGGCCCGGAAGGAGACGGCGTCTCGGCCGTGGATCTCGAAAGCAAGCAGCTCACCTGGTCGGATCGCGTGGAAGGCGAGCCGTGCGGGCTCGCCGTGGCCGACGGATGGCTCTTCGTCAGCACCGACCAGGGCACGATCTACTGCTTCGGCGACGGCACGGCCGGGGAACCGAAGACCGTCGAGCCCGCGCCGGCGGTCGCCGCGTACGACGATCCGAGCACCTTCACGCAAGCGGCCGAGGAGATCGTGCGCGAGAGCGGCGTCACCGAAGGCTACTGCGTCGATCTTGGCTGCGGCGAGGGCGCCCTGGCCTGCGCCCTGGCCAAGCGGACCAAGCTCCACGTCGTCGCGATCGATCCCGATCCGCAAAACGTCGCCACGGCTCGCAGCAAGCTCGACGCCGCCGGGCTTTACGGCGTGCGAGTCACCGTCCACCAGGGCGATCCGACCAAGACGCCCTATCCCGGCTGCTTCGCCAACCTGGTCGTCTCGGGCCGCTCGGTCACCGAAGGCACGTCGGCCCGGCTCGACGAGGAAGTGAGCCGGATCCAGCGTCCCTACGGAGGCGTGGCCTGCGTCGGCAAGCCCGGGGCCGTGAAAAAGACGGTCCGCGGCCCCTTGGAAGGCGCCGGCTCGTGGACGCACCAGTATTGCGACCCGGCCAACACGAACTGCTCGATCGACACGCTGGCCAAGGGCCCGCTGGGCATGCTCTGGTTCACCGACCTGGCCTTTCCCGTGCCCAGCCGGCACGGCCGCGGCCGAGCCCCCTTGTTCCTCGACGGCCGGCTGTTCATCGAAGGCGTGGACGGCGTGCTCTCGGTCGACGCCTACAACGGGCGCAAGCTCTGGGAGCATCCCCTGCCGGGTATCCAAAAGGTCTTCGACGGCGAGCACCTGATGGGCACGTCGGGAACGGGCAGCAATTTCTGCATCGGCCGGCACGGCCTGTTCATCCACACCGGCGACAAGTGCCTGCGGCTCGACCCGGCCACCGGCCGGCTCCTGGCCGAGCTGCCGGCCCCCAAGCAGCCCGACGGCCAGCCCGGCACCTGGGGGGTGATCGCCTGTGTGGGCGATACCCTCTTCGGCACGCTCGCCAATCGCGAGCACGTGGTCACGTACCGCTTCGGGAAGGGCGACGACATGTCGACCCAGTTCACCGAGTCGCTGCTCCTGTTCGCCATGGACGCCGCCACGGGCCGGGTGGAGTGGCAGCACCAGCCCGAGCACTCGATCCGGCACAACACCATCGCGATCGGCGGCGGCCGCGTTCACCTGATCGACCGGCCGATCGCGCTGGGCGACCGGCACCGGGAGAAGAAGCGGGGCGTGCCCGATGCCGGCGACGAGCACCCGCCCGGCACGCTCGTCACGCTCGACGCGGAAACCGGCAAGGTCCTCTGGCAGACGGACGAGGGCATTTACGGCACCCTGCTGGCGTTGAGCGAGGAGCACGGGACGCTCTTAATGTGCTACCAGGACTGGCGGTTCAAGCTCGCCTCGGAGCTGGGCGGACGCATGGCGGCGTTCGACGCGGCGACCGGCGACCGCCGCTGGGACGTCGAAGCCGGTTACGCGACCCGGCCGATCATCAACGGGCGGACCGTCTACCTCCAGCCGGGCACCTGGGACGTGCTGACCGGCGAGCCCCAGCAGTTCACGTTCGAGCGATCCTACGGCTGCGGCATCCCGGCCGGGTCGAGGAACCTGCTCGTGTTCCGCTCGGCCACGTTGGGCTACGTCGACCTGCTCGAGGGGCGCGAGACGCACAACTACGGCGGCATCCGGCCCGGCTGCTGGATCAACACGTTGCCCGTCGGCGGCCTCGTCCTCATGCCCGACGCCACCGACCGCTGCACGTGCAGCTACCTGATCAAGGCGTCGGTCGCGCTTCAGCCGTACGGGGCGTACCGGCCGTAGCTTCGTGCCGAGGGCGGGGTGTTTGTGAGCGGGGTACATCACACCAAGGTGTTTCGCCGTAACACGACCATCGCAAAGGACGGGCCCATGAAGCCGAATGCCAAGCCGCCCGACGCGGTCTCTCGCCGCCGGATGATCCAGCGCGCGATGGGAACCGCCGGCCTCGGGTCGCTCTTCGCCGCAGCGCGTGCGGCCGAGGCCCAAGCGGCACCCGACGCGCCGATCTCGCCCCGAGACCGGCTGCGGATCACCCGGCTGGAGACGTTCCTGGTCAAGCCCCGCTGGCTGTTCCTGAAAGTGCACACCAACGCCGGCATCGCGGGGCTCGGCGAGCCGGTGCTGGAAGGGAGGGCGAAAACCTGTGCGACGGCCGTCGAGGAGATCGCGCCCTACCTCGTCGGCAAGGACCCCCGACGCGTGGTCCACCATTGGCAGGCCATCTATCGCCACGCGTTCTATCGCGGCGGCCCGATCCTCACCAGCGTGTTGAGCGGGATCGATCAGGCCCTCTGGGACATCAAGGGCAAGGCCCTCGGCGTGCCCGTCTACGAGCTGCTGGGCGGTCCCACGCGCGACCGGGTCCGCGTTTACGATCACGCGAGCACCCCGGCGGCGATCCGCGAGGGAGTCGCCCGCGGGTACACCGCGTTCAAGACCGGCCCGGCCAAGCGGCGCAGCGCGCGACCCGTGGAGACGAAGGGCTTCGTCGACCACGTGGCCGAGCATTTTGCCGAGCTCCGCGACGCGGCCGGCCCGGAAAACGACGTCGCCATCGATTTTCATGGGGCCATCCCCCCGGCAACGGCCAAGCTGCTGATTCGCGCGCTCGAGCCGTATCAGCCGCTGTTCATCGAGGAGCCGGTCGCGTGCCAGAACGTCGACGTGCTGGCCGACCTCGCCCGGGGTACGTTCCTGCCGATCGCCACGGGCGAGCGGATCTTCACCAAGTGGGGATTTCGGGAGATCCTGGAGAAGCGGGCGGCGGCGATCCTCCAGCCCGACCTCTGCCACGCCGGGGGAATCACCGAGGTGCGGCTCATCGCCGGCATGGCCGAGGCCTACTACGTCGCCATTGCCCCGCACAATCCCTTGGGCCCCATCTCGCTGGCCGCGGGCATCCAGCTCGCCGCCTCCATTCCCAACTTCCTCTGCCAGGAGCAAGTCACGTTGGGCGACGGATACCTGAAGACCCCCTTCCAGGTCGAGAACGGATACATCCCCATCCCCACCGGCCCCGGCCTGGGCATCGAGCTCGACGAGGAGGCCCTGGCCGACAAGATCGATCACGACTGGCGGAACAAGGAGAGCTACGACGCGGACGACGGCTCGGTGACGGATTGGTAGGGAGTGAGTGGGGAGTGAGTGGGGAGTGGCGAGTACTCGGTGCTCAGTACTGAGGTGGTAATTGTCGTTTAACCGCAAGCCGGAGGCGTGCGCGGGATCGCGAACGTGCTTTCCCCGCCCGCGCGCGCCTCCGGCTTGCGGCTAAGGATCGGCCGAAGAATAACTTCCGCATTTGCGGAGTAGCAGGCACACGGCCTGTGCCGTCCGCTGGCTACGGCACACGGCGTGTGCCTGCCACTGAAGTCCGGAAGTTGTTTTTCGGCCGATCCTAAACGAGACGGCCGCCGAAGGTGGCCA
>Ga0307379_10004391_pt1 | contig 20123 bp, 21 predicted proteins | sample UN2MG_FD_202237 | JGI IMG/M metagenome (GOLD analysis project Ga0307379, IMG submission 202237) | Soil microbial communities from Risofladan, Vaasa, Finland - UN-2 | ecosystem: Environmental > Terrestrial > Soil > Coastal area > Acid sulfate soil | place: Finland: Risofladan, Vaasa | collected... | reverse complement strand
AGGCTTACGCCTACCCTGGATGTGACGTGTACACCGGAGTGATGTACTATTATGGATAATGCCCGCAAAGTTATAATCCTGCCGCTTTGATCAAATGTTTCATTTGGCAACGATCTGGCGAGAATATCTATCCAGCCCAAAAAATGATATTTGTCTACTATTATAATAGAAACGAAACCGAAACGGTATTAGCAAGTAAACTAAAGCAAGCAGTAAACGCTTATTATCCTTCTCGGATTTATGAAATTTAATTATATATTTTTCGACAATATTAACTATGTGAGCTTATATGCTCAGGCTTACGCACCTATCCGACCGTTGCCAAAGGTCACGGTAGCCCATTATCGGAGCATTCTGCAGCTCTTCCACCTTCGCGGTTAACCTTGTGGTTTGACGGCCATCATTGGGCCTGTGGCCGCACTTCAGAGCCGGCCAAAGGGCTTCTGCTCTCCTCATGGCTCTAATGGTCTCCTTGCGGCTCACAGGCTCACCACCGGCGCCTGAGAAGAGTATCCTGGTCTGTTGGGAGTCCAGGGCGATCTCCTTCCTAGGAGTATCCTGGATGGTGGTCTTGACGTATTCCACAATCTGCACCGCTCTTGCCATGATCTTTGAACAGACTTGCAAAACCTTTGATCCTTCTGCAGGCCGGCTCTTCAGTGCATCGCGAATCTTGGTTAGAAGCTGCCGAATATACGCATTGAGCAAGAGCAGCTTTGTTATGGGGGATCTCTCTGCTTTCAGAGCTCCGGCATGGTCTTCTGTGATCCTGGCCAGCTCCCTACCACGGAGAATGCCAGCATCCCGGACCATCTCGGCCATTTGGTTATAGGTGAGAACCATTTCATTTAGAAGGCTCTGCAGCTCAGATGCATGGATTTCAAGAACAGGATCATTAGGCGGTTCAAAATCGGCTTTGGGTGATATCCCAAAGGTATTTATTTGCGTGGCTTCCACTACTTCCATAAGGTATCCCTTCCCTACTCGGGAATCCTGTCAGGGTGCTGTGAACACCCTGGCCGGAACCAAATTTTATTACAACTATTATTCAGATGGATTATTTCAAATTATTATTAAAGCTATGCCTGAAGCGGGAAAGACTGATATGCTTTCAGCTAGAATATTATCCATGTTTATGCACCACATAAACACGAAGTTAGGCGGTTAGACCTTCTTCAAGAGGGCTCTGGTCGCCTTCCTTTACACCTTCGACTTTTCCAACGACCATTACTTTAATTATGTCTCCTGGTTGTGGATTCCCTATCAGCTCCCTCACGACCTGAGGGATGGTGATTCTATTCTGTTTATCCATTTTCGCGATTACTTCATACATGGCTATCTACTTATCTTTATGAGTATTTATAAGTTATTCTTTACTATCCTGAAAATGGGGAAACATTTATAAGTTAGCATATCCTCTATGTATTTGGTGCATAAACGTGAATGAAAAGAATCTCTTAGAGGGCCGAACCGGGCCAATGACGCAATCGGTAGACGCAATCGAGGGCCTGTTAGCCTTTGTGGGAAGGGCAGGCGATCCATTACCAGGTGATGTGACACTAAATAATGGCCGCTTGGTGCTGGTTTTGAGCAACCAGAAAGACTGCTATTATGTGGTCACGGCCCGTGAGTGCTCCTGCCCAAGCGCTACATACCGACACAACGGACCCTGCAAGCATCAACGAAAATATTTCCCTGTCGCGAAGGCAGCAACCAAGCCCACAGCTAGCGAACCACTCATTCAAAGGGGCGGATTCAAGCCATTTGATGCAATGCCAGGAGAGGAGGTGAGGGCGGCATGAAACCCCGCGCTCCTTTTTGGTGGGTGAAAGATCCTGACACCCTTGGCGATTTGCTCTATGATCTCGCGAGAGAGGAGCGGATGAATGCAGAGCTGGAAGATCCGAGCGATGGACCCCAGCCCTGGTAATTCCTTTTTGGCTGGGCAAGAACAGGTGGCTACTCCCTTCGCGTCACCCCGGCGCTATGTTTATGCTACCTCTCACCCTACAGCCACAAAGGCCATTTGTGCCGGGAGCGCGGCTATGAAAGTAGATCAGGACATTTACAGATATGCCAGATTTATCTATACGTGCGATGTGTGTACAACACGTTTTGTGGTCTGGATGGTCCCCAATAAGGACTGGAAGACAGGCGTTAAGGCAATAAAAACAAAAATAGACGTAAATATTGGATTTGGCCCAAAGAAAAGTATTTGCAAGCCATGTTTTGAGGAGTTCAATCCAGCTCCTAAGTATCTATCAGTTGATAAATATATTTCATTGTATATTGATGAGCCAACGGAAGAGACCAAGGCGGTATTAAGGGATATGTGGGACTTGCCGCCCTCCCTCACGCCGGAAGAGCGGGAAGAGAATCTAGAGCACATATACGGCGGAGCCAACGGTTATCTGCAAGCATGGAGGGCGCGGCTATGACTCCAGCGGATATGCTGATGGAAAACATCAGAGCCCGGCTACAGGCAGATCTTGTGACCTGAGAGCGGGCTTAAGGCGGCCCTGGAGGTGAGTGCAAGGGGGGGGGCATAGATGTCCACCGTTGCTATTTCTCGGCCAGTCGGCAAGCGTATATCGTGCGAGCACTTCTTAGAATCTATGAAATTGATCCTGGTAGCATTCATCCTTTTGACCAAAGGCAATGCTTTCGCTAAACTGGTCAAGCATGATGACGCTATCAAAGCCTATGATGAGGCCCTCAGGTTGAATCCCAAGCTTGCCGCAGCTTGGAACGGCAAAGGCACTGCTCTCAAGTTGCTCGGTCGCTTTGCAGATGCAGATGCTGCCTTAGCCAAAGCCAAAGAGCTAGGGTATAGCAGATAGAGCTAGGATTTGATTCCACGATTCGATTATTGCAAGGCTGGGTAGGATCACACCTACCTCACTCTCGAACCTGCCTGGCCATCCATTAGCATGTGCAGAAATTCTTCGGCGCGAAGACCGAGGCCGAGCCCCTCCAGGGCATTGAGTGGATAGGCCCGGATGGACAGAGGGCAAACGGCCCGGTGGAGGCCTGAGCCACCTCATTTTAAGCGAATGGAGCCTGCCAAAAAGTAACCTGCTAACTATCTTGGCAGTCTATTCTTTTCTCTATCGGCGAGCTGCCAAAAGTGCTCTGACCTGCCAAGTGTCTTTGGCAGCCCAAAAACGCTATCCACATCCATCCTGGTAGGCTGCCAACCGCACCGTCGCAACGGATGGTTTTTAGCTCGGTCTTGGCAGGTTCCTCCCCCTTCCCGCACCCTACCCCCTCTTCCCCCAGCGCACGCAGACGCCAGATAGAACTGATATGGCGGCAGAATGAGCATATATGCAGGCCAAAACTTTCGACGTGATAGAGCGGCGCAAGAGCATCATCTTTTTCAAGCTCGGCAAGCTCTGGGTCTTCAAGCAGTTCTTCGATAACAGAGTGATCTACAATGCACTTCTAGACTACTACAGTAAGGATCTCTACCGCTTCGAGTTCAAGTCCATCGGCGCGAGGAACAACGCCCTCAAGCTCCTGGAGCGAAACGGCTTCGACTACGACTTGGTGGAGGACCTGGCCGCGGTCGAGGAAGCGGTGGGCCTGGGCGCGAAAATAGTAGAAGGCGAGGTTGCCTTATGATCAAGTAGTTGTCAGTTCCCGAAGTCTTTGGATGGCCTGCATGGTCCTAACGGCTTCGCTGTTTTTCTCCTCTTCATAGTGCTTTATGATCTTCTCGATAGGCACGTTGAGCTTGTAGATGATCATTGGCCTGCCTTTTTCCTCCATCTTGATATTGCGTTGCTCGACCCAGTTGTTTTGACGTAGCGCACGCATCCCTATGCTTACTTCTGGCTGCCTCATGTTTGTTCCCACTTCGATCTCCCTGGAGGTGGCTTCGTTCGTGTTCGCCAGATAGGTGATCAATGTGGCCACATTTCGGGGCACTTTTAGGTTTCGCAATGCTTCAATGAATTCCAAATCTTTTTCGTCCAAGACTTTAACGGATGTTTGTTTTATTATAATCCCTCTTGATTTATACATATATTAAGCATATATAAATATTTTCCTTTACAAACAGGTTATCAAAAGATGCACGAAAGAAAAAGGTCCGATTGTTATCGAAATGCCTTTTGTGCTCGAAAAAGTTCTATGGCATTTTGTCTGATATTTCTAAAAAATGCCATAGAACTAAATATGCGCATTGCTAAGGGTGGCCAGAAATCATTTTCGCAACGCACGGATGATCCTTTTTAACTATTACTACTATTTGTTAAGATTGGAGGCAGCCTCCCCTGGTACTCCCTTCAGGCTGGCTCCAGTCATCCCTTTTTCAGCGAGAATCAAGTTGCTATGGGGTTCCTTCCCTCTTCCTAGACACCCTGCCCCTCACCTTGATTTACCAGAGTCACGACAGGCATAGCCTGCGACGTTAAGTATTTATGTCAAGATATCCCTTTTATTGTCGAAGGAGATACTAAAATGAGGCATAATTTGGGTAATGATTTACCCAGTAAAAATAATGCCAAGATGGTTCGGCTAGGGACTCTTACAAGAACCGTGAAAAGGGGACTGTCTTCTTACTATCTCAAAACCGGTGATGTTGAAGTCTCGATGATCAACATCAAAGATATGGCCAACGGAAGAATCATCACTGGGACTGTAGACCGTGTATCTGTGCGTAAAACGCCACTTTTGGAACGATCTCGAATCGAGCCAGGTGATGTGATAATGGCCATCAGAGGATTCAATTTCAAGGTCGCTGTCGCAGACGATTCCGCGAAGGACTTCGTTATCAGCGCCAATCTCCTGGCTTTAACTCTGTCAGATAAGGTCCAACCTGAGCTGATCGCAGCTTATTTCAATAGTCCCATCGGGCAGAATATGCTCCAGTCAATGGCCAGCGGTGCCACCATCAAAGGACTAAATCTTAAAACCTTGCTCGACCTCACTATACCTCTACCACCACTTTCCGAACAAGCGAATTTAAGCCATTACCTTACGCTGGCACGTGAATATGACGATCTCCTCCGAAAGGAGCTGAATTTGAGACAGAAGCTTTCCGACACAATTGTCTTGCGCATAATGAGGTGATTTTTATGGAAAAATGGACTAAAAAAGCCTTGAATAATAAGATTTGGCAAGCTGCAGACATCCTCCGTGGCTCAATAGATTCTGCTGATTATAAAAATTACATTCTGGGCTTGATGTTCCTAAAAAGGCTCTCCGACGTGTTCGAGGAAGAGGCTCTGAGGATCGAGCAGGAGACCGGCGACAAGGAGCTGGCCTGGAACGATCCTGATGAGCATCAGTTCTTCGTTCCCGAGCGTGCCCGCTGGGAGAGCATCAGGAAGGTCACAACCCAGATAGGCGATAATCTGAACAAGTCGGCCAGCTCTCTCGAAGACCAGAACCCCATGATGGAAGGGGTACTGATCTCCATAGACTTCAATTCTGACCGGCTGGGTGATGTCAAGCAGCGAGATGGCACTCTTCTCCAGCTGGTTCAGCATTTCTCCGCCATCTCCCTGAAGAACGGAGATCTGGAGAACCCGGACGTCCTGGGCGATGTCTACGAGTTTTTGATCGAGAGTTTTGCCGACGACGCTGGCAAGAAAGGCGGCGAGTTCTATACACCCCGGATGGTGGTTAAGTTGCTGGTGGCCATCCTCGACCCCAAGGAAGGCATGAGGGTAGGTGATCCCACGGCCGGCTCGGGGGGCATGCTCATCGTGTCCGGGGCGTACGTAAAAGAGAACGGCGGAAACCCCAAGAACCTCTCGCTATACGGCCAGGAGAAGAACATTGGCACCTGGGGCATATGTAAGATGAACATGCTGCTTCATGGCCTACCGGATGCTGATATCCGCAAGGGCGATGTGATCCGAGAGCCCAAGCTTCTGATCGATGGGCAGTTGATGCTCTTCGATCGTGTCATTGCCAATCCTCCATTTTCTTTGGACAACTGGGGTATCGAGGTGGCCGAAAGCGACGGTTACGGCCGGTTTCATTATGGTGTGCCACCCAGGACCAAGGGCGATTTTGCTTTCGTAGAGCACATGATAGCCACGCTCAACCAGGAGGGCAAGATGGGTGTGGTGGTACCTCATGGTGTACTGTTCCGGGGCGGAGCCGAGGGGAGGATCAGGGAGAACATCTGCAAAGAGGATATCATCGAGGCCGTAATCGGCCTGCCAGCTCAGCTTTTCTATGGCACGGGCATACCTGCAGCTATACTTATCGTCAACAAGAACAAGCCCGCGGAGAGGCGGGGTTCGATGCTGTTCATAGACGGCTCCCAGGATTACCAGGAGGGTAAGAAGCAGAACAAACTCCGGGCGGAGGACATCGAGAAGATCGTGGGGGCCTACAAGGGCTATCAGGATGCACTCAAGTACTGTCGGGTAGTGCCGATCACTGAGATCGAGGAGAACGATTACAACCTGAACATCTCTCGCTATGTGGACACTGCTCCCGAAGAGGAGATTATTGATGTGGCGGAGGCGCTTCGAGAGCTTAAGGCGCTAGAGGCCAGGCGCAGGGAGATTGAGGCACAGATGGATGGGTACCTTAAGGAGTTGGGTTATGGGGCTTGAAATGCTGGATGCAGAGTGTGATAGTGCAGTCTCTAGTATCGACATCAATGGGTGGGATCAAACTACAACCGTAATTAATTTATTCGACGTTAAAACGGGAACAACTCCCTCTACAAAAAATTCGGATTATTGGGAAAATGGAGATATTGTCTGGATCACCCCAAACGATTTGAGTAAAAACAATGGGAAAATTTATATAAAAAATAGTGAGAGAAAAGTCACACGAAGCGCTCTAGAGAATTCAAATTTAAATCTGTTACCAGAGAACTCAATAATACTTTCGACAAGAGCGCCGGTAGGCTATGTTTCCTTGAATTCAAGAGCTGCCACCATTAATCAGGGGTGCAAAGGGTTAGTTCCAAAGGATTCAGAACAAACGAAAACAGAGTTTTATTATTATTATTTAAAATTAATTAAACCTATTTTGGAACGCTTTAGTGGAGGCAGCACCTTCAAGGAATTATCCAAGAAGGCACTTGAGGAAATCGTTTTGCCGATACCGCATCCCACCGAGCAACGCAAGATCGCCGTCGTCCTCTCCTCTGTGGATGCGGTCATCGAGAATACTGTAGCAATTATTGATACGTTCAAGGACATTAGGCGCGATCTCCTCCGAGATTTGCTAATTCATGGCATCGACGAAAATGGGGCGCATAGAGACCCGGTGGCTCATCCTGAGCAGTTTGGGAACTCTCCTGTTGGAATGGTTCCAATTACTTGGACTGTAAGACCGATTGGGTCAGCATGTGCCTTAATTAGAGACGGAACGCATCTTCCACCTAAACGCGTGGAAGACGGGCCATTATTACTCAGCGTTAGGAATCTAATCAATGGTAAGTTGCAGCTTACCAATTCTGATACAAGAATTTCTTGGGATTTTTATAAAATGATGCATCAAAAATGGGAGATCCAATTTGGTGATGTTTTACTTGCTATTGTAGGGGCTACGATTGGTAAAACTGCTATTGTACCACAAATGCTTCCATTTACTGTTCAGCGTAGTGTGGCTGTGTTGCGAGGCAGAAGTGAAGTACTTAACAACAAATTCCTGAACTTCTGGTTATCTGGCCCTTATTTCCAAACGCACTTATGGGATAAGGTAAATCAGACAGCACAACCTGGGATTTATCTAGGAGAACTTTCATCTTTTTATATTCCTCTACCTAGTCTCGACGAACAAGAGGCTATTGTTTCCATTCTAGATGTTAATAACGGTCAAATTCAGTTAGAAGAAAGTTATCTAAATTGGCTCAAGCTGCTTAAGCGTGGCCTCATGCAGGATCTCCTCACCGGCAAAGTCAGGGTAAAGGTGGATGGTCATGCGTGACGCCAAGGAGCTTCTGGAGGTCGAAGATCCGGCAGTGGAGGTCCTCACCAGGCACCTGGGCTGGAAGGAGGTCGACACCAGAAAAGCTGAGGAGATGCGGGAATCCCTCAAGCACGTGGTCCTCGTCCAGCCTCTACTCGATGCCATCAAGCGCCTCAACCCATGGGTCAGCGAGGACAACGCCCAGCGAGTCATCCGCTCTATTGCCAACGTCCAGGCTACCTCTGTGATCGAGGCCAACGAAAAGATCCACGGCATGCTGGAACGGGGCACCACGGTCCTGCAGGACCTGGGCGACGGCCTGGGCATGAAGAGCCAGGACGTTCTGCTCATAGATTACCAGCACCCAGGGAATAACGAGTTCAATGTCATTCGCCAGTTCAATGTTCTGCATTACCAGGAATGCATCCCTGACATAGTGCTGTTCGTCAACGGCTTGCCCGTGGTGGTGATCGAATGCAAGAGTCCCAATCTACGCAACCCACTGGAAGAGGGCCTGATACAAGTCCTCCGCTACCAGGAAATGGGCAGCGATTATCGCAACCTGGGCTGCCCTCAGCTCTTCCACACCGTGCAGATAATTGCCATAACTCACCGGGATATTGCCAAGTACGCCACCAATTTTACGCCCTCTCGTCACTGGTCAGAATGGAAGAACCCCTATCCCAAGACCATCGACCAGATCAGGGACGAGATTGGTCACGTTCCCACATCCCAGGACATCTTCCTCTTCGGGGTCTGCTCGAAAGTTAACCTGCTCGACCTCATCCAGAACTTCGTGGTCTTCGAGCGAGAGCAGAACAAGGTGGTCAAAAAGATTGCCAAATACCAGCAGTTCCGGGCGGTCAACAAGACCGTGGAGCGCGTCACTAAGAAGGATCGGCAGGGCGGAGTTATCTGGCACTGGCAGGGAAGCGGCAAGAGCTTGACAATGCTCTGGACGGCCGTGAAGCTACGCAGGCTCAAGGAGCTGGCCAACCCCACTATCGTCATAGTCACCGATCGTACCGACCTGGATCGGCAGATTCATGGCACATTCGAAAGATGCGGCTTTTCCAATCCCACTGAGGCCAAATCCTCTAAGCACTTGCAGGAGATCCTCAGCAATCCCGTGGGCCAAACGGTCATGACCACCATCCAGAAGTTTCAGGATGCTGCGGCAGTCTATCCCCTTCTGAGCGACAATGCCAACATCTTCGTCTTGGCCGATGAGGCCCACCGGAGCCAATACAAGTCCCTGGCCGCAAACATGAGAAAAGCATTGCCCAATGCATGTTTTCTGGGGTTCACAGGCACGCCCCTCTTCAAGAAGGACCGGGACACCCGCCAGACATTCGGTGGCTACATCGACCGCTATGATCACAATCAGTCTGTAGACGATGGTGTCACTGTGGAGATACTCTACGAGGGACGCATGCCTCAGCTCAGCGTGTCCGGGCATTCTCTGGAAGAGCTCTTCAATCGCATATTTGCAGATCACACTCACGAGGAGCGGCAGGAGATAAAGAAGAAGTATGCCACCCGCGCCGCCCTGGCCATGGCCTATCCCAGGTTAAAGGCAATAGCCCTTGATATCATAAAGCACTATGAGCAGCAGATCAAGCCCAACGGTTTCAAGGCCCAGATAGTGGCCGTCAACCGCAGGGCGGCCATACGCTACCATGAGATTTTAGATGAGCTCCATGGCCCATCTCATGAGGTCCTGATCTCGGCTAACCATAACGACAAAGCCTATTTCCGGCCCTATCAGCGTTCCAAGGGCGAGGAACAGGAGATCATCAGGAAGTTCAAGGAAGAGGATGATCCTAAAATTCTGATCGTCTGTGATAAGCTCATCACCGGCTTTGATGCGCCCGTGGAGCAGGTGATGTACCTGGACAGTCCCCTGCGTGAGCATGCCCTGCTGCAGGCCATGGGGCGGGTCAACCGCAGGGAAGTGAACAAGAATTACGGGCTGGTGGTCGATTACTGGGGCCTGGCCGGCGAGCTGCAAAAAGCTCTCAAGATGTACAGCGAAAAGGATGTCGTGGGTCTAGTACATACTGATTATAGGAAGGAATATCTACCAAGGCTGCAGGCCGCTCATAGTGCAGCCATGAACTTCTTCCGGGAAGTGCCGCGCCAGGCAGACGAGCTGGCATACAAAGATGCCTGCGTGCAGTACCTGGAGCCTGAAGATCGGAGAGTGGTCTTTGGTGAAAGGTTCAAAAACTTTTCGCAGTACATGGATATGCTCTTGCCCGATCCCAAGGCTCTGGAATATCGGCCGGATCTGAAGTGGCTGGATGATATCAGGATCCGGGCCATGAGACGCTACAGAGATGATCAGCTATCTCTACATGGCTGTAGTGAGAAAGTGCAAAAGCTCATTGATGAGCACATAAAGGTCGAGGGTATAGAGCAGCTCCTGGAGCCCACATCCATCTTCTCTGCCAAGTTCGATGAGGAGGTGGCCAAGCTCATATCACCCGAGGCCAAGGCCAGCGAGATGGAGCACGCCATAAAGCATGTCTTAACAGTCAAGATGGACGAGAATCCTGTGTTCTACGAGTCTTTGATGGAACGCCTCAAGCGTATCATCGAGGACTACAAGCAGAAATGCATCAACGAGGCAGAAAGGCTGAAACTCCTCCGGGAGGTACTGGACGACATAAGGACACCTGAAAAATTCGCCCGGCAACAAGGCGTCGAGCTCGAGGTCTTTCCTTTCTACCAGCTGGTCAAAACCAAAATCAGTGAGGAAGAAGGTCTCCCCTCGCTGGCCCAGCAGATCTATGCGGCTCTGAAGGAACATACAGTGGTCGATTGGCAGCAGAAAGAGGACACCAGGAGGGAGATGAGGCGGGATATCAAGCGCCTCCTGAGGTCCAAAGATCTCTCCGTTAATGACCTCCAGGATCTCACTACCCAGCTCGTGGACCTCGCTGCTCGGAGATTTCCGGGATGATAGCCACAGACAGCATCGAATTTGGCACCAGCCGGATAGATTACGATATCAAGTACAGCGCCAGGCGAAAAAATCTATCCATCGCCGTCTATCCCTCTAAAAAGATCGAGGTGCTGGCACCACCTGGTCTGAGCCAGGAAGAGATTCAGGGAGCTTTGAAGAAGAAAGCGGGCTGGGTCAAGGAGAGGCTGGATTGGTTCGAGCAGATGAGCCAGTTAACAGTCGACCGAGAATACGTAAGTGGCGAGACCTTTCTTTATTTGGGCCGGCAGTATCGGCTGAAGATCGTTTACAGCACCAAGAGGCCATCCATCAAGCTGCGGGGAAAGTTCTTCGAGGTTACTCTGCCACAGAGCATCCCAGAGCAAGATAGACGAGAGGCCGTGCGGCGGGCCATGTGGAGATGGTACCGCGCCCATGCCCAGGCGAGGATCGAGAAGATCGTTGGCCACTACTCAGCAAGGCTGCGTATCGAGCCGCCGGAGTTCAGGGTGAAGTATCAGGCCAAGCGCTGGGGAAGCTGCTCTAAGGACGATGTGCTGAACATCAACCTGCGCATTAGCATGGCCCCGTTGAGCCAGATCGAGTACGTGGTTGCGCATGAGCTGTGCCACCTGAAGTACAAGGATCATTCTGCGGGTTTCTGGCAGCTTCTGCGTCTGGTCATGCCCGACTATGAGGTTCGCAAAGATAACCTAAGGCGTGAAGGATGGAAATACATGCTATGATAGCATAAATTTAAATGTCGTATAACCTACCTAATTTTAGTAATTAATTACTCAATGTAGAAAAGATTTAAATAGATGGCGAGATATAGTCTATTTTTAGGCTAGGGGGGAACCTAAAAAAGGTCGAAAATCTGGCAAGAAGGGATTTTGGTATAAGTGGACCAGGGAGCTGGAACCTCCCTGGCTATTGACCACCAAATGACACCCAAAGACCATCGAGTTCGTGTCTCAAAATCGACCCTAGGTATCTTCTGAGTCAGAAGGTGATGCTATAAGTGAAAACGATTCTTTAGTTCAAAGCTTTTCCGGTAGGCATGAAAAGACCGCACCAATTATCCCGAAACTTCTCAAATATTCAGAAGCATCGGCATGGACTGATGCAAAAATGGAATGGCGTCTAAACCATGTTTGGTATGCAGATATCGAGGACGCAAGAACCTGTGAATGCGGCCACTATCCTATCTGCGAAGTTTGTATTGTCGAGAACGAAGTTAATGGGACCATTTTAGAGATTGGAAACTGTTGTGTAAATCAAATCTCGACCGAATTTGAAGCCTTGAGCCGAGTATTCCCTGCACTGAGAGCTGGACGTATTAACCCTGCTATTATTGATTACGCGTATAAACAGGGAATTACCAATGATTGGGAGAACGGATTTTTGCGTGATATATATGAAAATAAGCTGAAGAAAAAGCAGAAATTAACGCCTAAACAAGACACAAAATTCAAAGAGATTAGATTAAAAATATATAAAAATATAGAAATCTCTCCAAGACAAAGAGTAAAAATTTTTAAAAAATGGCAAGTGGCAGAAACAGGCGCACAACCAACGCGAAAGGAAACAAGTAGGTGGCGTAATGATTGAAGTCGATACTGGATTGGTTGCTGCTGCCTCCGATGTTCTGAAAGCAGGTAGTTGCAAGGTCTACAAGTCCACCCGGGCCGGGTTCACCACCTCGGCCGTTATAGCGGCGATGGAGGCTGAGAAGCTAATATTGGTGCTGAGCCCCACCGGCAAGATCCTCTCCGAGACGGTCAAGATGGCCAGCAGGGGGCGAGCTATCATCGTCCCAGCTAACTCTTTTTGTTGGAGATTGCAAGATCTGGTCAAACAAGATCGCTTCCTGGCCAAGATACCTCTGCCCTTGCCTGACTGCGAGGAATGTCCTTCGATGGGGAAATGCCCTGTCACAGAGATTTTGGACGCTGATAAACCACCTGTGATCTCGCTAACCTATGCCAAAATAAATGCCCTGATGCTGAGCAAATCGGAGATTGCCAGGCAGATAAAGCATAAGCTAGCTCAGGCCGATATAGTGCTACTGGATGAGGCGCATGCAATATCCCTACCACCGGCCGCAAGAGTGCAGGCATTTTATTGCGTGCCCATCCCGGAAGGATATCCGATTCTCACAGAGATCTGCCAAAGCTGGTTGGATTTCTGCAACGATAATTTAGAGCTGCTAACTGCCCTGAAGGCAGAGGGCGATGCCGGATATGTGGGCAAGCACCTCTCCAAGCTCATTCCAATCAAGGAGACACTGGGATTCAAAAAGATATCTGCAGCCTGGAACGAACTGCTCTCCCTGGCACAGAGTAGAGCAGAATTGGACCTGAGAGACGATGAAATCCTGGCCATTCGAGATATTGTAAGCATCATGGGCGGATATTGGGCATCTCTCTCCTACATCCGTGAGAACGAGGGCACAGAAGGGAAGACATACATCTCGGGCAACGTTGGGGCTTTTCATCGCTGTCTAAGGGACTTTTTGTCGATGTACGTTCCTAATGCGGACCACATCTACAGCTCAGCCACCCTTATTGAGCCTTCTTCGGAGTTCTTCGAAGGCCTCTCTGGTAAGCTCGTGCGGGACGTTGTATTTCCTGATCTTAGGAACACCAATGCCAAGATGAGCATCTACCCGGACAGGTGGAGACTGAGCTCTCGTAACTTTGCCAGCAGCCTGGACCGGATTATAGCCAGGATTGTGGAGATCTGTAAGGAAGAGGAAGCAGTCTACATCCTGGCCCTAAACTCACGTAACGCAGGCATAATCCAGAGAAAGCTCAATGAGGTTTTAGGCCCAGCCGCTCCCACGGTCGACTTTTATCGCAGTGATATGACCATGGGCGTGGGCAGGGACGATAGAACTTGCATTGCTGTAGGGTTGGCAGAGATTCCGAGCAATGCCTGTGATCATCTGGCAAGAGGCGAGGATTCAGAGGCCAGATGGCTGCATTCTCAGTCTCTTCGAGCCCAGAGCGTACAGGCGGCCAGCTGGCAGGCATGGAGCCGGGTTAAAGATCCCAAAGGTGAGGTAGAGAGCAAGGTCTATTGCATAGGGATAAGGGCAGAGCAAGTCGCAGACGTGGTTACCTGGGGAAGCAGGCGACGGCTTGAGCTGTTAGAGATTCGAGTGTTCAAGCTGCCCGATGGAGCTGCAGCACGAACACCTAAGTTCAAGGTGAAGGTCAATAGTCTAATTGAGCCACCAAGGATCTTCGCAGAGGAGCGAACATCAAGCCACAGAGAACGGCATTCTGTGAGCGAATACATTGCTGGCATTGAGAGTGGCAATGACATTATTGCCTTAAAGCGAGACAAAGCAGACATTGAGAACATCATCAACCGTGCTACTAAGTGTCATAGCTGTAGAGTAAGTGCCCAAAATGCCTATACTAATAGTTATAGGCAAAATGGGCAGTTTTCCTACAACTATGTCAAGGTGTGGCACGGTGACCCGGATCAATTAGCTATGTTCCTTGGCATGTTCTTCGTCCACCGTTCCGACTGCTATGCTAGGCAGTATTGGGACAGGCGATCTGAAAAATGGGGTTATCGTAAAATGTGCGATTCTATCAATGACTTCACGTTAGAAGACCTCAAGAAGCATTTACGTGCTCAGATTATGCCTCAAGGTGATCGGTTCTGTATGGCAGTCTACCAAATTGGCAGAGATGATACCGTCTCATGGATCTGCTATGATCTCGATAATCATGACAACAGCAACCCAGATGTGAAAGAGGATGTTAAGCAGCTTCTTGCAGTTCTTGATAGCTACTCAATTCCATATCTGCTGGAAGCATCGGGTTCGGAAGACTCTTATCATGTTTGGGTGTTCCTGGTTCCAACCAGGACCTATAACGCCTTCAAGTTCAGCCGGCAGATAGCAGCAGAAGCGGGTATTAAATGTGAGATCTGGCCGAAGCAGCAGAGCATCGACGCGGCCAGAGCAGAGTTTGGCAATCCGGTCAAGCTACCCTTGTGCTACCACAATAAAACCGGCAGACAATCGGGGTTCCTCGATCCTCAAACCTTCGAACCTCTTGAGTACATACCTCTGCCGGATCTGGTGCGCTTGTTTGAGATTCCTGTGCAGCCCTTGCGAAAGCCTGCACGTGATCCCTTTCGTGCATCCGCCTCTGAGGATGGATTTGCCCCAAGAGCAACTTCTGAGTTTCACTCATGCCTGCAACATATAATTGATAGCCGCATTCAGCTTGTAGGTGGTGCGGGGCATGATGTCAGGACGGCTATAGCAATCGATGCTTACAATTCTGGTCTGTCAAAAGAGGCAGCGATCGACCTATTCAGGCATCAAGACGACTTCAAGCTGGATTACACTACGTATCAAGTAGAATCCATCTACAGCAAGGGTCTCAAGCCATTCAGCTGCTCGAAACTGCTTGATAAATGTGGTGATCTGGTCAGATGCTACTGCGATGCGTGTCCACGTGGTAAGTATATCGACTACAGGAGCATGGCAAGTGCCTAATGTCTACTTTAGGACAATTGTCCATTTAATCTACTAAATTTCTCTTTTTGTACAAAGTTTTAAATATGATTAGTGGACAATTAGGATATAGATAGGTGATAATTTGTACAAAAAGCCCTTAGTATATAAAAGGAAGCTGGCTGAAGATGGAAAAGGCCATTACAGGCTATCGATTCCTGCGGTGCTGGCCGAATTTTTAGGCCTCGGTGGGGGTGGTGACTTGGCTATTGTACTGGATACCGATAAAGGAGAACTGATCCTTCGGTCCTGGTCTGAAGCTGATAGAAAGGAGGAATGATGATGGAAATGGTGACAAAACCTGACAAAATCCGACAGCTTTCCATAGAGCAGGCCAATGCCCTTGAACATCTACTGCAGGGCCAAAGTGATAGAGCTGTAGCTGAGGCCGTGGGTGTAGCCCGGCAGACCGTCTGGGAGTGGCGCAACCATGATCCTCTTTTCATTGCTGAGCTGAACCGGCAAAAGTCCGAGATGTGGCGGGAGGCCCGTGAGCGGCTGAAATCCTTGGCCAATAGAGCGCTGGATGTGGTGGTGCTGCATCTTGACAGTGACGATCCCAAGGCCTCCCTTGCCGCAGCCAAGTACATTTTGCAAGGCACCAGGCTCTTGGGCGAGACCGATCTGCCCATGGGGGGCCCAACAACTCCCGAGGGCGTGGTTCTGCAGGACCTACGAAACAAAGCCCGGCAGGAGCTGGTGTCAGAGGGCAAGGGCAGAGACCCCTTTAAAATCGACCTGTTTGGGATTGATGATGAGGTCGAGGATTTGGCCAATAGCAGATTGAAGAAAGCGATGGTAGAAGCAGGGCTATCATGATTGATAAGGCCAAAGTATGCTTCTCCCATCAGGAGCATTTGTCTAAAGAGCATTTTATAGAACTGATCGGGAAGCGAGTCGAAGACTGCGAAGCCTGGGAAAGAAAGCTCAGATCTCAGGGTAATCTGAAGGATGCCGAGAAGATGAGGAAAACCAAGAAGCAAATGGTGAAAACGTTGGAGGAACTTCAAGATGTCAATTTCTCAAGAAGAAATAAGCAAAACATTTGAGCAAATGGCAGAGCGGTCTACTCCTCCCGAACTGACACCAGAGCAGCTTAACGCAATCGACCTACTAATCTTTGGAAAAACTGATAAGGAAGTAGCTGAGACAATCGGTGTTGGTCGAAACACCATATCAAAATGGTACAAAAATGCATTTTTTATCGCAGAATTGAACTCCAGACGAGAGGAGTTATGGTTAGATGCGAAGCTACGGCTCAAATCCCTGGCCCATGAGGCTGTGGATGTTCTTTCTAATGGCCTCCATAGCTCAGATGAGAAAGTAGCGATTACATCCGCAGTCCATATCCTGAAAACTGTGGGTCTGTATGGAGAAGTGAAAGAGAGCTTCGGGCCTACGACTCCAGAGAAGGCTGTTTGGGATCAGAGAGCAGAGAAAGAGCTTCAGATTTACATGGCACTCAGGCCGGATTCATTCTGTGAGTGGTCTGTAAAGAATCAGATGGAAGAGTTAGCCCATGCGGATGCTCAAAAGTACATGGGGTACTGGTATGAACGAGCAGTTGATGAGCAGAAGGCAGAACTCCGGCAGTACAAGAAGAAGACAAAGACCCAAACCCAGCTTCCTCAAGTAGAGCTTGTACCTATGACCATTGAGGGGATAGAGGAAGATCCTTCCCCGGCTCAGGGCGAAGGGCCAAAGCCTATTAAGGCTTAGAGAGATCTGCTCCTCTCCCCATCCCCATCTTTTGGGTATATACAAATATGCGGCAGTTCATAAAATAAGCACGATAAAAATATTTCTTTATAAGCAAACACACATAAACAGGCCATAATAAATCAGAAATAGAATCCGATAGCAACGAGCCATTAGCCACTATTCTCCACCAAGGTTAGCAAATGAGTTTATAGATATGGTGCAGTATATCCATCTTATGTCAAACTTGATAAGATCCCTTTACGGACCCTGTCTTGTTGGTTATTTATTAATTAGCTGTACCTCGGGAGAAAGTTTCATTCAACTTCTGGATCTTCAACCTTCAAGTGATGTCAACTCCAACTTTAATTGTACTAACTTTTACTGGTGCCTTAAGATTATGCATCAGCGTTCTGTTTCGTATAACGATGAGGTCGATATAATTGAGCACAATATTTTTCACCAAAATATAGTGTATCCACCTGATCACATCCCCTCAAATTATTACGAAAGAAATTACACCGCCTTCGTCGAAAAAAATATCTCGCATAATCTTCATGGTATCAAAGAAGTATTATTATATAACCTCCCATATTGGATGTACATAACGGACAATTTTGATTGTAGTGACATGTCAGCTTATCTTGAACATAAATTCGAGCTCTATGGATTCGATGCAAGAATCTGTATCTCTCATAACTTTAAAGGAAAAGGAATCAACCATGCTTGGATTTGCATAGATCTTCCTGAAGAGGAAAGATACTATATCGAAACCACCCAAATTGATGAAACAATAAGTATTGACGGTGTTGATTATCCAATAATAGGGCCACAAGATAGTAGCTATATTGATTATACTAAGCATGAGGCGATTTATGAGGACATATATGAGGCGTGTACATTACATTTTATTGAGGATTTTAATTGGTGGTCTGAAATCCTTGAATGGGATGTGATGGCACAGATGGTCAAATGGCGAGCGACGCGTTTTGGAGTGAACCCATCCGAGTGGACAGAGTGGTAATAATTTAAACAACATCTATCCGAGGAGGAATGCAAATGCAAAATTTTCAAGATATCAGTGAGCCAAGAAATATAAACAACATGTTCACGAATAATTGCAAATAGGGTCAACTATGGTTAGGAGAGTGGTAAGCATAAAATGACAGATGTTGCATTGCTCATAAAGAAGGGCGACGTCGATGGTTTAATCGATACTATGAGGCATGGTACGGAAAGTCAGATCCGAAAAGAAGCTGCAAAAGCACTAGAGACGATAAAAGACGATCGAATGATAGAACCGCTCATTCAAGCCTTGAAGGAAGAAAAAGACGATGATGTTCGATGGAGCGTTGCAATAGCGCTATCGAGTATAGGGGGAGATCGAGCAGTAGAGCCATTTAGGCAAGCGCTTAAGGACAAAAGCAACGGGGTTCGTCGGAACGCCGCTTCCTTCCTTCTATGGAGAAGTGATAAAGATGCAACGGAACGCATTGCCGGGCTAATTGCTGATAAAGAGATGGCATCGTATGCTGTGGAAGCTCTTGTGAAGTTGAGCGATGTGGATCGACTTATACAGATTATGAAAAATCATGGAGATGGGAATGTTCGAGATAAAGCGATGTTCGCTCTCGTCCGCTTAAGGGACCCAAGATTAGTCGAAATTCTAATCAGTGCTCTGAAGAATGACATCAGTGTGATACCTCACCGTTTTCCCCCCGGACGTGTTGCATTTGCTCTGGAGCAATTGGGGGATAAAGGAGCTATCCCATACCTAGTGGAAATAATAAAAAAAGCAAAAATTATTCCAGATGGTGTTGATCCAATCACAAGCAATGTCTATTCGGCGGTTAGCGTTTTGGGGGATCTGGGGAATTCGTCGTATGTTCCTCTTCTGGAGAACTTAAAGCAAAAAATACTAGATAGAGGAATAGTGAAAGAGTATGTTAATACCGGCATAGCAGCGGGATGGATTTCCACTAATGATACTATTTCGATGATAAACATTTCAATAGAAAAATTGAAAAAGAATACTGCCTTGCAGCCCGGAGAAGAAGAGATCAAGAAGAAAGGTTGGTGGCAATTCTGGAAATGACAAGAAGAGACGGCCATTCGCAGTTTTTGCGTGACCGAATCCTATGGATCCTCACCAACAGCAGCGGGAAGAAGCAGTCAATCGCATGATAGAAATGGAGAAGTGAAAGGAGATCCATAAAAGAGTAAGGTCAGGAGTTTAGCTTCTTAGTTTCTTATCTAAGTACGTGTAACTTGCAGGCCCTCTTAGGGCGAGTACCTCTTTCCCTCCATCCCAGGTTTTAGGGCTAAAATCCTCTTTGCTTAACTGATTATTCCAGAGACTATAGGATCCATTGTAAACCTTCTCCTCATATCGGTCTATCGTGTCACTGCATAGCGATTATGCAAATATAAAACCTGGAGCGCAAAGGTAGACCTTACGAGGTCTGATTAGTATTTATAATAATATTCGTAGCCTCTATTCTAGCCTGGATGGTTGTATAATTGACTATGGATAACTTGCGAACTGAGTGCGTGCAGTGTCTCAATGCTCCTTCCTAGACGAGATAGCCCCGCTCATTGGTAGATAATTTGCAACCCATCTAGTCCCCTCATATGCAGTTCTCAGGATTGCAGAAGAAAACAATAGAATCAAACCTATGATTAGAACTTCTTGATCAGCAAATCCATAAAAGGTTGGTGTGTAATGAAACAGCCCGCCGCCTAAGTGTTGAGGCACTAACGGCCAAAAAAAAGGATAATGATCCTTGAAAACTAAGGCATCTTCAAACAAATGAGCAGCAAACCCTATGCCTGCAAAAAAGATTGAATCTATAAATTTAAAGCCAATTGGATGTAACAAGAATGCTACAAATATTGCATACAAAGTTAATATTGCTATGTTGTGGAAATGACCATGTGCTATGGGATATCCATATATCAGCCCTGTTATTCCTATTTTCTTCAGCAAGAAGTCAAAAATAAAATCAAGATCTGGGACATATGCACTGACAATAATAATCCATGAATAATCTC
>Ga0307379_10004390_pt1 | contig 20128 bp, 15 predicted proteins | sample UN2MG_FD_202237 | JGI IMG/M metagenome (GOLD analysis project Ga0307379, IMG submission 202237) | Soil microbial communities from Risofladan, Vaasa, Finland - UN-2 | ecosystem: Environmental > Terrestrial > Soil > Coastal area > Acid sulfate soil | place: Finland: Risofladan, Vaasa | collected... | reverse complement strand
TAGCGGTTGCGGAGGGCGATTGCCACCGCCCGCTTGGCCTTGTCCTGGCCGACGATATATTTGTCCAGTTCGCTTACTATCTGCTTCGGGGTCAAATCTTCCATGGTCCTACCTTCTCAAGAACACAGATTGCACAGAAATCCACAGATTACACAGAAGGGATTTCAAAGGCTCTCCACCGTAATATTTTCATTCGTAAAAACGCAAATCGAGGCGGCGGTGCGAAGGGCCTCCTCGACTATCTTTTCCGCCGGAAGGTCGGAATGGCGAAGGAGTGCGCGGGCGGCTGCCAACGCGAATCCTCCACCTGAGCCGATTGCGGCAACGCCGTCATCCGGCTCGATGACCTCGCCGTTCCCCGAGAGAACGAGCAGGTGCTCCTTGTCCACGACGATCATCAAGGCTTCGAGCCGCCTCAGAATTCTATCCGTTCGCCACTCTTTCGCAAACTCCCGGACGGCGCGGAGTATATTTCCGTGGGACTCGTCGAGCTTGGCCTCGAACTTGTCCGAGAGGGCGTAGGCGTCCGCTACCGAGCCGGCGATCCCGGCAAGGACCTTGCCGTCGTGCATGCGGCGAACCTTCTTCGCGCCGGCCTTCATGATCTGGTTTTCGATAGTCACTTGTCCATCACCTGCCATGGCGACTTTGCCGTCGCGCATGACGGCGACGATGGTGGTAGCATGTGCGGTCATGGTTGATCCTCCAGTGGGGTAGTGGGGTGTTGGGTAAATGGGGTATTGGGGTCCAGACCAGTGTCATCTGAACCGGCCTGATATATGGCGTTTGTCTCCTTTATGACGGATTGGTCTAGCCAGGAGGCAGAATCCCGCTTGTGCTCCAAGCTCTCGACGAGCCGAAGCAAGCCATTCTCCAGCTTATAGGCGTGTGAATCCAAATGCTCGAATACATCACTATCTATCTGCCTGGCATTCGAGTAAGCGACCAGCCCTGAGACAGATTCACCGATAGAGCCGAGAGCGATATTCAGGAAGTTTAGGTATTCGCGGATTGATCGTCTGCAGTAGCCTTCCGCGATGTTTCGATGGACTGAGTCACTACAGGCGATAGCTTGAGCCGCTACACGCTTTAGGTCATAAGGGAAACTACGGAACACCTTGCATGTCTCGACGTAGTAGCCTATTGCATCCTGCCAGACCCTCAGTTCCTGATACCCGCGGTTTCGATTCTTGCGCATTACCCCATCACCCCATTACCCCGTTGCCCCAGTATTGGTGGCTCTCGGATGGGCTTGCTCATATACTTGTTTCAGGCGCTCGCGGGACACGTGAGCGTAGATCTGGGTTGTCGAGATGCTCGCATGGCCAAGGAGTTCCTGGATCGAGCGCAGGTCGGCGCCATGCTCAAGCATATGCGTGGCGAACGTGTGCCTGAGCACATGCGGGCTGATCTTCATCTCATCGCTCACCATGCCGAAATACTTGTCCACCAGCCGATTAATGCTCCTCGCAGTCAGTCGTCCGCCGTTCCTATTCAGAAAAACCGCCGACTCCCGCGGATCGGCGAGGAGCTTCCCTCGCCCGAAGTTCAGCCAGGTCACCAGCGCCTCTTTCGCGGCTCGCCCGATGAGAGTTATCCGCTCCTTGGAGCCTTTACCCAAAACCTTGATCTCCCCCGAACTAAGGTCCATGTCACGCAGGTCGAGGCCGACCAGCTCACTCACCCGCATGCCGGTCGCGTAGAGCGTCTCCAGGATGGCGGCGTCCCGAAGTCCGATCGACTGAGTGACATCCGGTCGCTGCATGAGGGACTCGATGTGCTCGTCTCGCAGAAACTTCGGCAGGCGCTTCTCCATCTTCGGGCTGGGGAGGCCGGTGGTCGGGTCAGCCTCGATGAGCCCTTTCCTCAGGAGATGCCGGAAGAACGCCCGGAGCGAGGCCAATTTGCGACTGACGGACCGCTTGCTGATGCCCTGCTTCTGAAGGCGAGCGAGGTAGCGGCGCATGATGCGAGAGTCCACGTCAGCCGGATTCGTGCCCAATTCGTCGCCCTCCAGGAAGGCGACGAATTGGGCAATATCGCTCGCATACCCCCTCACGGTATGAGGGGAGGCGTTGCGCGCGGCGCGGATGTATTCGATGAATCGGTCCAGTTCGATGTGCAAAGTGACCTCGTAATACGTAATCCGTAATTCGTAACCGGACTGTCTCCCTTACGCATTACGGCCAATAGTCTTTATTGGCCTCGAACATTTCATCCACCATGGCCTTGATCTCCGCCAGGCTCAGGACGGCGGAGGTCAGCGGGTCCATGTATATAGCATGATAGACCATATCCTTGTTTCCGGCAACTATGCCCTCGACGGCAAGCTCCTCGCACTGGGCATTGAGGCTGGTGAGGGCGGCACATTGGGGCGGGAGCGGACCAACAGGCATGGGATCGAGGCCGCGCCTGGAGGCGACTGCCGGAACCTCGACACAGCATCCATAAGGCAAGTTATCCACCAGGCCGAAGTTGCGGACGTTGCCGTTGAACTCGAAAATCGTGCCGTCGCCGATGATGGCATTCAGGATGCTGGAGGCGTACTCGCCGCCACGCTTGAGATCAATCGGCTTCTTGAGCTCATCCTTCGTGTTGTCCCGCCAGGTATCCTCACGACGAAGATAGCCCTTCAACATGCGCGCATGGGTGCCGTGGCCCGTGGCGTCCGGCCAACATTCCTTGATTATGTCCGGTCGCTTGCGAAACCAGGGGGTATACTCGGAGCTATGGCCGCTCGACTCGGTGACGTAAAAGCCCAGGTGCAGGAACATCGCATTTCGCACGGGCTCCGACTTCGAGAGTTCGGCCCGGGTGGTGATCGCATCGTGGATGAGCGGATAAGCGTCATTGTCGTTCCATTTGAAGTCCAGATACCATGACTGGTGATTGATCCCGCCACAGCGATAGGTGATCTCATCATAGGGCGCCCCTATCCAGCCCGCAAGCATCCTGGCCGTGCCCTGGACGCTGTGGCAGAGGCCGGTCATGGTGAGATTCGGGTATGCGGTCTGGACCGCTCGGCAGAGCATTGCCATGGGATTGGTGTAGTTCAGGACGACGGCATTCGGGGCATAATCATTGATCGTTCCGCAAATGTCGAGCACAACAGGAATAGTTCTCAGCGCACGGAAGATTCCCGAAGGCCCGCGGGTGTCGCCGACCGTTATGTCTACGCCATATTTCGCAGGGATCTCGATGTCATGTCGCCAAACCTGGACGCCGCCTTGAAGGATGGTGATCAGGACGGCATCCGCGCCATCGAGCGCCTTCTGGCGGTTCAGGGTGCTGATGACCTTAGCGGGGTAGTTGCCGGCCTTGACGATCTTCTTGACAGCCTTCGTTATGAAGCCCAGCTTCTCGGCGTCGATATCCATGAGGGCGAGGGTGGCGTCGGAGAACTCGGGGAATGTGAGGATATCCCTGACGAGAGTCTTAGTGAATATGAAGCTCCCTGCGCCGATAAATGCGATTTTCTTGGGCATAGATGACTCCAGATGGTCGAATGGTCATATGGTCATATGGTCAAATGGCGGAAAACTCACGACCATTAGACCATTCGACCATCAGACCATGGCCAATACGCCGTATTGGCTTCAAACATCTCATCCACCATGGACTTGATCTCGGCCAAGCTGCAGACGGCGCTGGTGAGGGGATCCATGTAGATGGCATGGTAAACCTTGTCCTTGTTGCCGGTGATGATGCCCTCGACCGCCATCTCCTCGATCTGAGCGCTCAGCCCGGTGAGGGCGGCGCACTGGGGCGGGATCGGGCCGACGTGAACGGCATCCAGCCCGCGTTTGGAAGCGATCACCGGAACCTCGACGCAGCAGCCAGTCGGGAGATTGTCCACCAGGCCGAAGTTGCGGACGTTGCCGTTGAACTCGAACATCGTGCCGTCGCCGATGGTGGCGTTGAAGATGCTGGCGGCGTACTCATGCCCTCGATTGAGATTGACGGGCTGACTGAGCATCTGCTGGGTGGCTTCGCGCCAGGTGTCCTCCCGCTTGAGATACTCGTCGAGGATGTATGCATAATGGCCGGGATTCCAGCCCGTGCCGTGGGTGCAGTATTCCTCTATGAGGTCCGGGCGCTTGCGGAACCAGGGGCAGTATTCCGAGTTATGGCCGCTGGATTCGGTGACGAAGTAGCCGAAATGGAGGAATATCTCGTTCCTGACCTGCTCCTCATTGTAAATCTCGGGTCGAGTAGTGACGGCCTCGCGGATGAGGGGATAAGCATCCTTGCCGTTCCACTCATAATTCACGAACCATGCCTGATGGTTTATGCCCGCGCAGATATAGGTGATCTCGTTGAAGGGCGCGCCGATCCAATGGGCGAGCTGCATGGCCGTGCCCTGGACACTGTGGCAGAGGCCGCTGACGATGCACTTGGTCTCGCCCTGAACGGCCCGGCACAGCATGGCCATGGGGTTGGTATAGTTGAGGACGATGGCGTCCGGGCAAAGGCGTTCGGCATCCTTGCAGATGTCCAGCATGACTGGGATCGTCCGCAGTGCCCTGAAGATCCCGGACGGCCCGCGGGTATCGCCGATGTTGGTATCAACGCCGTACTTCTTTGGAATCTCGATGTCCGTGCGAAATACTTGAGGCCCGCCCTGGAGGATGGTGATCAGGACGCCCTCCGCCCCCTCGAGGGCCTTCTTGCGATTCGTCGTGGCGATGACCTTCGCGGGGTACTTCCCGGCCTTGACGATCTTCTTGACGGCTTTCTCGGCGAAGCTGAGTCGCTCCGGGTCAATGTCCATCAAGGCGAGGGTACAGTCGGAGAGCTCGGGGAAGGTGAGAATGTCGCGGACCAACCCCCTCGTGAATCCGAAGCTCCCAGCACCGATGAATGCGATCTTGCGTGGCATGATTACTCCTTAAAATGGTCGAGGGTCCATGGTCAATGGCCTATGAGGAATCCTCCGCCCCATTGACCATTGGCCATTTACCATTGACCATCCTTGTACTTGATCTCCTGAAAAGTTTCTGTTGCCGACGACTCTTTTGCCTTCAGGCACATTAGGACGCTGAGGAGCCCGGCGCTGAGCGGGGAGACCGATTTCTGCTCGCCCTTGATCACCCGCACGAAGTTGTCCGCCAGGACGGTGTCTCCGCCGCCATGAGACGTGGCATGAGTGTCCATCTTATAGCTCTCCACCCGAGGGGTGTGATGCATGTAGACCTTGACCTCGTCCGTGTACCAGTCGAATTCGAGCGTCCCGTTGTACCCATAGAGCCGGCACCCTCGGCGACCGGCCTTCTTGCGGGCGAAGAAGTTCTGGCTGTAGTTTACGTGCATGCCGGTCTGGTAGCGGATAATCGCGCTGCCGGAGTCCTCGTTGCCGGTATCCGCCGCAAACCCGCACATGCGCTCGTTCGGCTGGACCTGGCCGACCTCCTGCTTGCTGTAGTAGAGGTGATATGGGCTCTCCATGCACGAGTCCCACTCGTCGCAATCGTTGCACTTCAGGCCGGCGGGCTTGTCGCCCTTGTAGACCTGCTTGGCGGTCATGGCGCAAACGGAAATCGGCTTGAAGCCGAGGAGATGGTTGATGTAATCGAAGTCGTGAGTGGCCTTCTGAAGCCACAGGCCCTGAGTCTCGTTTTCATCACGGTACCAGTCGAGATAATAGCACCAGCCATAGGGGACGTCGTTCCAGGCTTGGACCTGCTCGACCGCGCCTATCTTGCCGGATTCGACGATTTCCTTCGCCATGCGAACGAGCGGCGTGACCCTGAGCGGGAATGAGACGACGACTTCGCTCTTCGTCTTCTTTGCGGCGTCTCGGAGGGCTAGGAGGTCGTCCATATTGGTGGCGATGGGCTTCTCCAGATAGAGGGGGAGATTGCGCGCCAGGACTTTGAGCGCCATTCGGGTGTGGAAGGAGCATCGAGTGCCAATCAGGACACCGTCGAGCTTTTCCTTGTCGAGCATTTCATCGGGTTCGGCATAGAAGGCAATGATATTCGCCTTTTCGCCCAACTGCTGTTTGATCTCGTCATTGCGGACGTCGGTGATGGCGACGACCTCCGCCCCGGTGTTCAATCTCTGAAGCAGGCCGAGGACTCCCCGCGCCCGTCCGCCGTATCCGATGACGCCGATTCGAATCATTGCGTTGCCTCCAGTACCAGCAGCCAGTCCTCCATCGTGGGCCGGGAGGGCATGGGCCACAAACCTGGGTTCACCGTGCCGACCTCGACTTCCTCGCCGGATCGCGGATTGAAGAAGAAAGCCCTGTACGACGCATCTATTTGGATGGTCAAACCTCGTACACCGACGAGTTCGTTACTCGCCCAGTTGCCGACGAGGTAGAACATCCAAACCTTTTCGGGGATGCCGGCGGCGAAGGAGGAGATTCGGCCCAGCTTCTCGACCTCCGGCTCATTGCGAGGCTCGAACTGCCACCAGGGATAGCGTTCCAGGAACCGCCGACCTAGCCCGACTTGATTCGAGCCGGGGTAGTTCATCGCCTCGCGCCAGAAGCCCTCGCCCCAATCCTGGGAGTAAGGCTCTTCGCGGGTGCTCATTTGCCAGATGCCCTGCGCGCCGTAGGTGTGGCCGGCCGACCCCGAGAGAATGCTGCCCCAGAAAAGGAATCGCTGCTGCTCCTGCCAGGCCGTGCCCATGATACCCTCGTAGCTGGGCTCGCCGTTGATCACCGGCATTCGAGGCTCGCGGACATTGGCGGCGTCTATGGCCTCGACCGTTCGCTTGAGGACGCTGTGATCCCCATGGCCGGTTTGGAGCATGTCAACGTCCAGGAGGTCATTGCCGCCAAGTGCGACTCGCGCCCCCTCGATCTCCCATGGATGGGCAGTAATTGGGTTATGATAGGAATCAATCGCACGAATATAGCGGCCGACGTCATTCCAGACCTCCGTTTGGAAGACGGCGGCCTCGGCGAGTGCGCCTTCGACCCCGAGTTGGCTGTAGGGCGGGAGCTTAACCTCGCCGGCGATGCACCAGACGACCGGATACGCGCCGTATCGGGCGACCAAGTTGCGCCAGTGCTTTTTGCCTTTTTCCACGCCCATGAAGCCGATGTAGAAGCTCCACATGCCCACGATGCAGGGGACGATGTCATTCTCCACGAGGTAGGCAATCCGACGGTCGGCAGCGTCATAGAACGCCGGGTTGATGCGCGCCCAACCCTCCTCCCACGACCAGCCTGCTTCATTCGCCTGCATGGGATGCCAGGACTCGGTCTCGGCCTGGAAGTTCGGGAGCGGGCCGGCGACGATCTGGACGAGGTTGAACCCCTTGGCAACCCGGTCGGCGGTCAGCATCTCGAAGCCGTCCGGCCAATCCAGGCGCTTGGTAAGGCCCATCCACCAGGTGTCGCCGAGCCAGAAGAAGGGCGTGCCGTCCGCATGCTCGAGCGTGCGGCGGTTGGCGGCGACTCTCAGCCGGCCATGCTGATAGAGCGAATTCTCGCCATCATAGGGGGCGACTTCCAACTCGCCGGTTTGGCCATCGGGGGTGCGATAAGTATACCGACCGGCACTTGGCGCCGCGAAACGGACGCGATAGTCAACGCCTCCGGCCCAGAAAGCGGGTACGCGCCACTCGACGCCGTCCTTATCGGCGAAGATGACCTCAACCTCGGCGTCCTCACCCTGGCCGGTGAAGGCCAACTCAATCGGCACATTGGTCACGTACATCAGTGCATCTCGACTTCCACCGTGCCGATGCCATGGCGATAGAAGTTGAACTGGACGTTCGGATGAAGGGCAAGGAGGCTCATGGGCACGGCGCTGTCCGGCAGCTTCTTGCCGATCATGTAGGTCGTCAGTCGCTGGCCGAATGGATTGTCGTGCGTGCCTGCCTGCCAGATGGAGACCTTCTCGGCCTTCCAGGTCTGGACCGGCCCGACGCTCACGGCCTGGCTCGGGACGAGGTCAACCTTCCCGCCGCCCGATGTTCGGGCGTTCTGCATGATGGTCACCGGATGGAGGTCCACCACTCGAGTATTGAGCTTCAGGTACTCCTCGGGGGTCGGCGGATTGTCCTTGTACTTGCCCTCGCGCTTGAGGGGATCGTTGAACGCCCAATGTTTGATGTCGCCCTGTCCGCCCTGCATGACGGCGCACCGGACTCCCTCCCAGCTCTTGATGTACTCGGTCGGCTCGGCCTTCGGGAAATGGAGGTTCTTGTCAGACATGGCAAGCTCGGGGCGGATGCGATTGAAGCACATCTCGCGGTCGGCCTTTGCAAATGACAGCGGATGGTTCTCCGGGACTTCCCTGCCGCCAATGACCCATTCGTCCATGCCCCAGAAATGCGAGTCCTTCAGATTCAGGTCTATCGCATTGACGATCTGCGCCACGAGGGGAAGCTGCTCGGTGGGACCGATCGGCCCGCAGATACCGACGGGATTGTCCGGCGACGATTGCCGCCACGCGGTGATGTACTCCAGCGCCTCGGCGTTATAGAACTCCTCGAGCGTCTCGTAGATCATGACCTTGAAGCCGGGGCGAGACAGGGCGACCATACTCTCGGGCGTCAACTTCGCGGCTTCGTCGAGTATCTCCTTGCCGAGGGTCGTGTAATCCCACCAGTCCGGCGCGATCTTGCTAAGCGGTCTTGCCATAAACGTCCTCCTTGGTGCCTCTATGCCTTACGCTCGCCATTCTACCACTTCCCCAGGCGACCGGCAAGGAGTACGCTATGTGAGGGATTCGCGGAGTTCGTTCTCATCCGAGCGCTTGGCAAGGGCGACGACCCGATCGCCGGGTTTGATGATCGTTTCGCCATGGGGTATGAGTACGCGTCCGTCTCGCCTGATGGAGACGAGGATTGATTCCTTTGGAAGCTCCAGATCCTTCACGGGTTTGCCGACGGACTTCGAATCCGGGCCAATGTCCAGGCTGATGAACTTGATCTTCGGGCCCGTCTCGAGCTTCATTCGTTCGACTTTGGCGAGGACTTCCGCGTGTTTCAAGGATGCCTGGGCGTAGGCAGTGATGATATCCCCGCGCCGGAGTAATCCCACGATCTTCCGCCGGTCGGCCCGCTCTACAACCGGCAGACGTCCGACGTCACGCGATCCGAACCGGCGCAGAGCATCCTCCAAGGTTTCATCCGGATAGGCGACGAGCAGAGTTTTCGTCATGATGTCCTCGACCAGGACATCGGTCTCTTCATCCACGACTACCTCCTCGATATCGGAAAGGGTGACCATGCCGACGAGATTGCCGTTTGCATCCAACACCGGGAAGCCATGGTGCCCGGTTCTGGTGAATTCCTCGACGAGCGCCGCTACGGGAAGAGTGTCTCGCACGGTCTCGAAGTCCTTCGTCATGGCCTCCGATACGAGGATGGTTTCCATCAAATTGATGCGCTGCCGGGCATGGACGTCTATGCCTCTGCGCCGCAGTTTGAGCGTGTATATGCTGTCACGGCTGATGAGCTGCGAGATAAGCGTGCTGGTGACCACGGCAGTCATGAGCGGAAGGATGATGCGGTAGTCGTTTGTCATCTCGAAAAGGATAAGAATTGCAGTAATCGGCGCATGAGCCGCTCCCGCGAAAACCGCCGCCATGCCGACCAGTGCATATGCGCCGCTGGGGGCGGAAATATTTGGGAACAGGTGATTGACACCCAGTCCGAACGTGCCGCCGAGCATCGCGCCTATGAACAAAGAGGGAGCAAAGACGCCGCCTGATCCGCCTGAGCCGATCGTGACGGAGGTGGCCAGGATCTTCATGAATACCAGAATGAGCATCGTACTAAGGAGCAGTTTTCCACCGAGCGCCTGCTCCATGGGCCCGTAGCCGACTCCGAAAACCTGGGGAAGCCACACGCCCACAGCTCCAATAAGGAGACCGCCGGTGACAGGTTTGAATACTTCCGATATGCGCCACCCGTCCCAAAGGTCCTCGATCTTATACAGAGTCTTCACAAATACCACCGCCACCACGGCGGCAAGTATGCCGAGGACGAAATAGAGAGGCATCTCAGCCGAGCTCTTCAGGGTATGCGGCGGAATTGCGAAAGCAGGCTGATTCCCGAGGAAGGTCCGGGAAATGATGTTCGCGCTCACGGAAGCGAGCACCACCAGGCCGAATGCCCGCGCGGAGAACTCGCTGAGGATCACCTCCAGGGCGAAGATCACGCCGGCAATGGGAGCATTGAAGGTTGCGGAGATTCCACCGGCCGCACCACTGGCCACGAGCATGCGAACGCGCTGGTCGGGGAGGCGGAGCAACTGGCCGAGAGTCGAGCCGATGGTGCTGCCTATCTGCACGATCGGTCCCTCTCGCCCGGCTGATCCTCCCGAGCCGATGCAGATCGCGGACGCCAGTGACTTCACTATTGCAACTCGCGGGCGAATACGCCCTCCTCGGAGAGCTACCGCCTGCATGACCTCAGGAACTCCGTGCCCTTTAGCTTCTCTCGCGAAGTAGTAGATCAGCGGCCCGACAATCAGTCCGCCTGCGGCCGGGACCAAAATCACGTAGTACTTGCCGAAGAAGTAAAAAATGCTGTGGACGCCTCCGAAGAACAGGCTGTTCGCCGAGGCGATCAACATGCGGAAGACTACTGCGCCGAACCCGGCGCCCACACCGACGATAACTGCCAGGAGAATGGGCCCTGTCGTATGCGACTCGATCAGGGCCGCGACAAGCTTGCGGACGACGAGTTGGATTCTTTCGAGCATAACAATACTATATTGTAGCAGGTATCTTGTCTTGAGTTCAAGTCAGCCCGATTTCCATGGCCTTGATGGCATTCAGGGCGATTGAGACCTGGGCGGATTGGCGGGCGCGCTTATTGCGGATGGGGGGATCGGGCTTGGGGAGGATGCCGAAGTTGGCGTTCATGGGCTGGAAGTCGGGGGTTTCGGGATTGGAGATGTAGTCGGCGAGCGAGCCCATCATGCTCTCGCGGGGGAAGACCATCGGCGCTTCGCTCTTGATGAGCCGAGCGGCATTGATCCCGGCGATGATCCCCATCGCGGCTGACTCGACGTAGCCCTCGACGCCGGTGATCTGGCCGGCAAAAAAGAGAGGGTTTTGGGTTGTAGGTTTTAGGTTATGGGGGGACTCAAGGGCGAGGGTTGGGGCAAGGAGCTTTGGGGATTCGATGTAGGTGTTCCGGTGCATCACGCCGAAGCGGGCGAACTCGGCGGTCTCCAGGCCGGGGATCATGCGGAAGACGCGCTCCTGCTCGCCCCATCGGAGGCGGGTCTGAAAGCCGACCATCCCCCAAAGCGTGCCCTCGACGTTCTCCTGGCGCAGTTGAACGACGGCATAGGGGCGATTGCCGGTTCGAGGGTCGGTGAGGCCGACGGGCTTCATCGGGCCGAAGGAGAGAGTCTGGCGGCCTCGCGATGCCGATTCCTCGACCGGCATGCATCCCTCGAAGAGCTTGAGGCTCTCGAACTCGGCGAGCGGGACTCTCTCTGCCGAAACCAGGGCCTCCCAGAAGCCGTTGTACTCCGCCTCGGTCATGGGGCAATTCAAATAGTCCGCGTCGCCTTTGCCGTACCTCGACGCGCGAAAGACCTTCGAGAGATCAATCGAATCGGCAGTGATCGTGGGAGCGACGGCATCGTAGAAGTAGAGGTAGTTCCTGCCGGTGAGATCGGCGATCGCCTTTGCGAGAGCATCCGAGGTGAGCGGACCGGTGGCGATGACGGTGACTCCGTCAGGGATTTCGGTGATCTCCTCGCGGATGAGGGTTACATTGGGGAGATCGGTCACTCGGCTGGTCACGCACTCGGCGAAATGCTCCCGATCAACCGCCAGCGCCTCGCCCGCGGGAAGGCGATTCTCGTCGGCGCAGGCGACTACAATCGAGTTCAGGAGGCGCATCTCCGCTTTGAGGAGGCCCGAGGCGTTGGTGAGCAGATTGGACTTCAGCGAGTTGCTGCAGACGAGTTCGGCCAGGCAGCCGGTTTGGTGGATGGGAGTCTGCTTCGTTGGGCGCATCTCATAGAGGCGAACGGATACTCCGGCCCTGGCGGCATGCCACGCCGCCTCCGAGCCTGCGAGCCCTCCACCGATGATGGTCAGATTATGCGCTGTCTTTGGCCTTGACGTACTCAAACGTCTTGTCTACATAACATTCAGCGCTCTTCCGCAAAGTACACATCTGCCGTTGGTGAGTTGAGCTACCAGCTACGACTTTCTTTCGGCTGATATCCCGTGCAGTGGCTATGAGCTGCTCGCCTCTAATGCCGTCATTCGGTTGCTCGTGCCAGTTAATCTTGCGAGGCGGCCGGCTTTTCACGAATTTGACCCTCTTCTTCCAAATCGTCGAACACATGCACTGCGTCTTCAATAGTGAGGCCCAGTTCGAAAACCAAGTCAGAATAACTCAGTTCCCCCCGCTCCCTGACCATCTCAAGCGCTGCTGATTTGGCCTGGTCGTAGGTTAAAGTCGGTTCTGCCGACAACTCTTCTGGCTCAGTCAACTGCCGTAGACGCGCCACCTCGTCATCCAATTCCGAGACTCGTTTTCTCAATTGATCGAGTTCCGACCAGTGCCCACAATAACCACGCTGGCGTATGGAAAGACCCCTTAAACGCATACCCACAGTGTACGCCTGACGCCGGGTTTTGTCAACGGGCATCCGTCACCTTAATCCAATTGCGCTCACTCATATCCCGAAGAACCCATAGGCCCGCTCGATGCAATCATACCCGGCGGAGCGGAGGGCTTCCACCATGAGGGGAGCGGCTTCGAAATTGTGCGAATGGATGATGAAGCGAGTCTGCCTCAGGTGCTCGGGCTGGTTCTCAACGATGTATCTCACTACCTCCATGCCGCAGTCCTTCCGGTCGGAATCAACGAACATCTCCTGATTGAGGTCATGATCGAGCCAGACCTCGTCCCAGGGCTGAGAAAGAAGCTCGATGCATTCATCGGCGTACTCCACCCAGATTGCATCCGGATGCAGCGTCAGGAATCGGCTGCCTCTCTCGAAATTGTCATCGAGAAACAGGATTCGGCGATCTGACGTTTCATCCACGAACTGACTCCTTACATAACGGTTGGGCAGAAGGAAAGAATGACGCAATCCGGAAGTATACTTATACGCAAGGTTAGCAAGCCCATCTGCTGCTTGTCAACACTTTTTTCCGATGCTACTTGACAAGCAAACAAACAATGGGTACAATATCGCGCAGGTTGCCTTCGACTGAGGCAAACCTGTAGACATAGACTCACGCGCAAGGAAACCCAAGTAGGCAGAAGGCGCATCGGCGTCTTTCAAGAGGGGAGAAAAAATGCTAGTGGTGGCAAGATTATGCCCATTTTGCGGCCAGGGGCTGCGCCAGGTGAAGGATACTCACTGGCATTGCAGACAGTGCGGGACGGAATTCCTGCCCAGCAGCGAGCTTCGATTCGGCCTCGATTCCCTGGCGCGCCTATACGCGACGGCTGTGCTTTCGATCGGCGTATTGTGGGCAGCAGTCCTGGGGATCGCAGTGCTGATCATGCCGAACAGTTTCCTCGATCATAACCTCCTGCGAGAGTCTTTGCCTCGGCTTGCTCCCGCGGCGATCCGCCTGTGGCCATGCAATCCCCTCGACTCACCTATCCCCGTGCTGGCTTTGCCGGTATTGGCTGCGCTGATCGTGTTCATGCAAGCCAGACGTCTGGGCATCCAACCCGTTCGAAGGTCGAGACGGTTGACTAATCTCAGTCCGGCCGGCTGGGCTTTGGCGGTGCTGATTATGAGCTACTTGCCGCTCGGCGCGCTGGTCATTGCGGCATACGTGGAAAGATGGCGTCTCGTCGGCAAGTATGGGCCAGATGTGCATCCGTTTAGAGGTATTGCGGGCCTTCCGATGCCGGTCAAGCCGGCCCTGTCGCCTGCGCCGACAATCCAGGCGGCAAGGAAGCTTCTGCGGACCGGGCAGGTTGATGAGGCTCTCGGTCAGCTCAAGCAGCTCGTGGAAGGCAAGACGGCCAATGCCGATGCGATGTCCATACTCGGCGTCGCGTATGCCCGGAAGCGTGATTTCAGCCAGGCAGAGGAAGCCCTCCGGTGCGCTCTGGATATGAGCCCGGAATCGGCTGCAATCCACTACAACCTCAGCCTGGTCCTCCACCAGAGAGGCAAGTACATGGAAGCCTCATGGGAAGCGCAGAAATGCCTTGACGAGGGGTACCCGGTTCCGGATAACTTCCTGGACAGGTTGGCGGCGAAGGTACTTGTGCAGGACCAGCAACTCGTTCCCGGATAGGTCGATGATTGCAATCTACGGATATACCTGCCTCTTCGAGGGCCACTGTGAGGCGTCGGGGATTGCCGACTTGAGCCAGAATGGTCCGCAAGGCCTGTCCTTGGTATCCGTGTAGACATAGACCGCTTCGGGGTTGACAATCGCGCGCTTTCCATCCTGCAGAGTCGTGATTACGCCATTCACTATGTCAATCTGCGCCCGGATGATCTCTTTCCTGGGCTCATATCCTAACCCGAGGTACAGCCTCGGAGCCTCGGGTATCGGGTCGCAAGTCTCCTTAATGCCATACAGAGTGCCATCACCTGAGAGCACAAGTTCGCCAATGAGACTGACGACTGTTCCATCCGGCTGCGCCAGCGCCCATCCAACCGAACCGGGGCTGTAGAATATGGCATTGAACCAGTCGCTCGCCATGACTTCTTCAGCCGTCGGCCCCGGCCAGGGTTCGAACGGGCCCTCGCTGCTCGAAGAGCCAGTATCCGATGATGCCGAGAAAAGTCTGGTGCTCCCAAGACTGCTTATGCCCATGGTGCCCCCGCCTGCCCCTTCTTCGCTTCCACCGAGGTATACTGCGTCAGGAGTGATACTATGTAACCCGGAAATATCATCCGCTATCGTTCCAATGGTTGTGAATGGCTTGCAGTTTACCTGATCGCCGGTTACCGTAGTCTCCGCGAGAACATTGAACATACATGCTGTGGGTCCCTGGACATCAACACCCCAGAAGTAATCGCCAAGATTTGCGAAAATGCACTTGTCGACAAGCCTGACTTCCGTTCCGAGAAGCAAAGTATTGCCTTGCTTGTCCTTAATGCCCGTTGGGAAGACATCGGCGTCGGTGTAACCATGCGGGCAGGTGATATCCGCCTGGCTTCTCACCCGGAGATACCACGCATAATTGCTGCCGATATGCTGCAGGCTGCTGATGCCGGTTATCGACGCGTAGTCGTCAATGCCCGGCTTATCGAGGTCCGCCAGGTACACCCTAACGCCAGGAACTCCCACTTCAGGGTACTCCGGTATCGGGCCACCATCGAGAGGGACTTCTATGGGCCTCTCGATGGCATTGCCGTCATGGATGCCGCAGCCATCGTCTATGTAGATGTAATCATCGCCCACATATACGACTTTGCCCACGATAGTCACGAGCATCCCGACGTTGTACAGTCCATACGCGCCTGTCACCGCATTGGTATACGGCTCGTCGGTGGGCGACTCCCCGCCAAGGGCCAGGTTCGTCATGAATATCGGGCCTACGGTGGGAGCATCTCCTCCTACCCATACCTGCTCTGCTGTTAGCTCCCTTTCACCGGTTGTGGGGTTGTTTCCGATGGTCCCCAGAATGATAGCCATCTTTCCGGACTGCACCGAGCTAAGCCAGACCACCCGGAGGCCGGCCGAGCGGTCTGCTTCTTCGATGTAGAAAGCGTCGTCCATAGTGCTTGCCGTGCCTGCGACCACCGGTTTCCCCTCCAGCGCAAGGCCCGTCCCATCAGTCTGGGCGCGTGCCTCCGAGATGCGCTCGTAAAGCGGACGGTCGTTGCTCACAATCACCGTGCGGGTGCCGTCATTGATGATCTGTTGCCCACCATCCTTGTAGGCGACCGCCCGCAGGGTATATCGCTCGTTCGTCACGGAGGTGGTATTGAAAGTTATCGAATATGGATACGTAAAATCGGTCCCTTCCAGGCGTTCGGGCACGCCAGGGCCGGACAGCCACAACTCAACCCGACCAACAGAGGGCGGCCCTGCCGCAGCAACGGCAACATCAACCTGCAGCATGTCGGATGCAAGGGTATCATCTTGCGCAGGCGAAGTTATGCTGACGATGCCCAGGTTAGCTATCGCGATATCTCTCTGGTCTCCGCTAACACCGGTGGCTGGCCCGTAACTCCAGTAAGCCACAGCATATATCGAATAGTCGCCATCGGCCCGGACCGTCGTGTCGAGGGAGTATGTATATGGCGCGCTTGCGTCACTAGCCATTAGTTGTTGACCAGAGAAATCAAGAATCCAGAAATCAACTCGCGACACGGATGCGGAGCCCGTTGTGACCGCTTCAACGAGCACGCTGTCCGACTGATGAGGACCATCCGGCGACAATGTAAGACTGACATTCAGAGGGCTTGATGCATTGGCAACGGCGATCTGCCGAGTGACCTCTACCGCCTCGCCCTGCGGATTGTCCTCGTATCCTACAGCGTGGAGGGTATAGGTGCCATCGGGAAGACCGCTGATGTCTGCAAGGCATGAATATGGCGGCTCGTTGGCTGTTCCGATGCGTTCGTGCGCCTCATATCCAGTCGGCCCTAACTTTGATAGCCAGTATTCAACCCGGGCAATCTCGGTCGCGTTGCCCACTGCCGTTCCCTCTGACTCTACAAGGAAGACGCTGGCCACCGTTTCCCCCTCCAGCGGAGTGGTAAACCAGACTGAGGGCTGGCCAGTTGCATACGGAGCCATCAGCGGATCCCCGATCACTGTCTCCTGATTGCCGAGATCGGAACCGCCTAGATAGGCTGCTTCTGCCCATGTGAACCCACCCGCATATCGGGGGAGCACATAGTAATGCCTGTGCATCTGGTCGTCATCAGAGCCGAACGGCTCATTAGCATAGCCCATTGTACCGCTGGCGCCTTCTCGGATCAACTCGCTGCAACGTGAGTGCTCGACGCATATCTCATAGATCACACCGTCCGTGCGATCACTCGCCATCATCTGAGCGCTCCAGAAAGTGGAAGCGCCATTCGGGATGTACTCCCCAGGGAAGCCGCAGATGGAATCATCGGCCCTCCGTTCAGGTGGGCCATCAGGGAAGTAAATCTGGAAGTAGGGAACCTCACCTTGGCCTGCAGGCCAATTCGCCTGCAAGTCTATACTGGCTGTACCATCCGCCAGAAAGTTGGTTTCTGTGATCAGGTTCCCGGTTGGCCCATAGAGGCGGAGCTTCAGGGGCGTGTAACCAGACATATCCTGTTCCGAGTGTCCGCAACGGGCTATCTGCACCTGCAGGATGCCGGGGGACTGCGTTCCATTCCTTGTTGGGCTAGGAATCCAGACGAACTGAGGCGTTCTAAGTGACCGGCCCTCGAACCCATCACCGTACATTCCCACAGCTCCCGGCCTCCATCCGTTGAACGGACGGCCGAAACTGGTGATGGGATCTGCGCCAGTATGCTTAACTCGTCCTGCGCTGAAGTAGCCCATTACATCGGCTTGATGGATAAGGTACACATCTCCCCCTGCTTGCACAACGTTCTCTGCTCCGACAACGGCATTCAGGTTGGCTGGGGCAGTGGTCGAGTCTTGACCATAGCCGTAATTGAGCACGAAATGTCCTCCGCCGGTTTCGTACGATGCCTTCGAGCGATCTATCATATCCCGGACGTCCACAGGAATGCCGAGCGTCGGATCCATAAGATCGCCCATACCGTCCAGCCTACAGACGAGGAATCTCATCCGCCAGTGAGCATCAGGAATGGAATATGATTCCGACCATGAGAGTGTTCCGCCATTGTTAGTACCCACTCGGACGGTCTTGCCAGAGACTGCAAGACAATTCCCGGCGGCGTCTATGGCAACGGAAGACTTCGCATAGTTGGGATCGCTGGAATCGAGGACCCAGTGCCCTCCACAGGGATCGCTCACATCCGGCCGCCACTTGAGGAAGCTCCCCTGTCCGTATGCTATGGCGGCATGCGAGGAATCGTAGACCGATATGTCGAGCAGATTCACCGAACTTGCCGGGCAGTCATCGGTATGCCAGTTTACGCCGTCTGTTGTATGCCATATCGCTCCACCATTCCCTACGGCCCAACCAACATAGATGGAACCCTCTTTGCGTACGCTGAGCCTATTGATGACCCCTGCAGGTACCTGCGCCCATGATCCTCCCTCGCGGATGAAGAGACCACCAGGGCCGCCGACCCACACGTGAGTCGCATCAACGGCGGCCACGGCCCTCAGTTCGGTTGAAAGCTCGGCAGGCGGGGGAATGCTTGTCCAGCTTGTGCCTCCGTCCTCCGTATTCAGGATGACGCCACCGGCAACGGGTTCGCTTTTCCATCCGACCGACCAGCCGTTGCTGTCATCGTAGAAGGAAATCTGGTAAAGACTTTCGACAGGCGTTGGAATATGAAGATAGCTGGAGTTTATGGGTGCATGCCGGAGAGTGCTCCAGTTCACGCCGCCGTCTGTGGTTGCCAGGATTGATCCGCCGAGTGACACGGACGCTTCCAGCCGACCGGTGCACGCCCATACCTTGGATGGCAGGGCCGAAGAGATAGAGAAGTCGCCGATGGTATCTGCAACGAAATCCTTGTTCTCGTCCAGCGCGGGTGTCCAGGTCCACTGACCGCCCGCGAGTTCCCCCCCGTAGAGCATCCCCTGCTCCCCGCCCGCTATGGCATGCGTGGGGTCTGTAAACCTGATGATCTTGAAGTTTGGCGGAGTCTCCACCTGCTCGTTAAAGGCGCTTGCTCTGAACTCGCTGAAGTCGGTGGGGTTCTCTCCCCTGGCAGCCAGGTATGAGGTCCCGCCATCATCTCCATATGGGCTCAGTATGCGTCCAGGTGATGTGCCGCTGCTTATCGTCATCGCCGCTCTGCCCCAGGGGGCATGCTCGAAGAGCATGGTGAGGGCCGAATCTGTCGAGCAGTGCCGCACGGAGTCGGTGATTCGCGAGGGGATGCCGTAGCAAAGTACGATGCACTTGATCCGGCAAGCGGCGGGATCGTTCGGGTCAGCCCCGAAATGGGTCTGGAGATGGGACATCAGGGGTTTGTAGATGGTGTCAGCGAAGTCTTCTGGGAGGATGTATTCTAGATCCGTAGTGCTTACGTGAAAGATATTCGTTAGTGGGACGCCTCGTTCGGTGCAGTAGTACTGAGCCACACCCTGGGAAGCTTGTGCGACCGAGGGGTAGTCATTCACAACCAGCAGTATGTCATTCGGCACAAGTCCGGCTTGCGAGGGGATGCAAAGGGAGGCCAGGGCGAATAGTAGCGGGAGAACGATCTGCCTCTTCATACTTTCCTCCTCCAGCGCAGAGCCAACGCACTGAGGCCTGTAAGACTTGCCAGGCAGACCAGCGCGGACGGCTCGGGAACGACGGCTATCTTGTAAAAGAATGTGCCCTCAAACTCGCCGCCATACAGCGTATCGACGCTCCCTGATCGAATACCTGACAACTCCTGCGCCCATACCCGTTCGGTTACTCCACCATATCGATTTCGCCATAGTTCAAGGCGCATTTGGGACGCATCGTAATCCGTGCCCCAGGAGACATGGATGTACATGAAACGCTCGCCAATTGTCATGCCGAATCCCATCGGCAGGATAAGGCTGTCGCCAGGCCCGAGGCCATTCACATCGGAGGTGACCGTAGCCCGGCGCCACAGCGTTTGGGGATAATCCCCTTGGCTGACCGCAAAAGGACCGTACGTCCCCGGCGGCGTAGTAAACCATCCTGACGCCCTAAGATAGGGATAGCCTGTACCGTCATCGGCCATAACCTGAACCGACAAAGGCCAGGCATACCACCCCGCCTGGAGGTCGGCCGCGGGGGCCGGGATGGCGACAACGAGGGATGCGAGAAATGCAAACAACAGAAGTGCGGAAAGCTTTCTCATGGTCGGACGCTCCTTTTTCCAATATAGGAGGAATGCCTTGCTTCGTTTCCCATTATAGCATATCCTTCCCTCATGTCAAGCACCTATTTGGCAAATCTGTTTGAAAACATATTCCCCATGGGGTGCGGTTGAAAAGCATGGCAAGCTTGGCATCGACTGCATTGCTTGATTCACCCCACACCTTACTGGGGATTCCATAGCAAAGTACTATGACTTTGACGGGGTCCTCCCCAATCGGCACTTCGTCGGAGTGAAAATGCTCGTGGAGGAATTGCTCGAGGGGGAGTTGGA
>Ga0307379_10004387_pt1 | contig 20132 bp, 10 predicted proteins | sample UN2MG_FD_202237 | JGI IMG/M metagenome (GOLD analysis project Ga0307379, IMG submission 202237) | Soil microbial communities from Risofladan, Vaasa, Finland - UN-2 | ecosystem: Environmental > Terrestrial > Soil > Coastal area > Acid sulfate soil | place: Finland: Risofladan, Vaasa | collected... | reverse complement strand
GGTATAAAAGTTGTCAAATGTCCGGGTCGAAAGAAGAGGCGGAATCCTTAAATCACGGCGCGTGGTCACTGGGTGATTTTCACCCGCGAACCGTTTCTCAGAGTCTCGAAACCTTTGACCACCAGACGTTCTTTGACTGCCAGGCCTTCGGTGACCTCGATCTCGTCGGGATTCTCCAGACCCGTGGTGATCGTGCGCTCCTGGGCGGTCCCCCGCTCGACCACAAATACTCGCTTAGTGTTGCGACGGGTAATAATTATGTCCTTGGGTATGACAACAGTGCTGTCTTTGCGGGCTGTAACGATTTCCGCTTTAACGAACATGCCGGGTCTGAGAATCCAGTTTGGATTGTCGATATCGATTGTGGCTTTAAATGTCCGCGTGCTGGGATCGAGGGCAGGGGAGACCTGGGTTATCGTTCCATTGAGCGTCTCATCAGGCCTTGTATAGTTCGTCACCCGCACCGGCTGCCCTGCCTTCACCTCTCCCAGAAGCTTGCCGGGCAGGCTCACCTCCATGTTGAGAATGCCGTAGTTCATGATATGTACAATATCGGAGTTTGCCGGGACTTTCACCCCTTGGGTATAGTACGGGATGTCGACAATAATCCCATCGAACGGGGCATTGATTTTCAGCTTCGAGAGCTGGATCAGTGCGTCTTCATAGTTGTATTGCGCATCGATATAGTTGCGCTCCGCGGTTTTCACTTCACTTTCTGTGACACCGCCTTTGTCGTAAATTATTTTCTGCTTTTCATATTCCCTTTTTGTAGTTTCCAGGTTGAGTTTGAAAGACTCGATCTTGATCTTGTTCTCCTGTTCAGGGTTGTCCAGGTGAATGATCTCCTGGTCCTTTTTGACAAAATCGCTCAGGGCGAAAGGCTGTGAGGTGCGCGGATTGACAGTGAGACGGTAAAATCCGGCAGACTCGGACTTTATTAACGCATCCTTGGTCGCGTTGACTGTTCCGGTGGCCAGGGTGAACTCCTCGATCGGTTTCGGAGTTACATCCTCTACGGAAACCGGTACTTCAACATTCGATTCCATTCGGGTGTCGGGCTGGCCGCAGGCTGTAATAAAAAGAAAAATGCTTGCTGCTATGAATTTGCGTTTCACGAGATACTCCTTAGGTTGGTTGATCCGCACTGGTTGGTTTCCGGATACCCTGTTTCAAATATTGTCGGCGTCCTGCAGGGTCCACCGGCCGGTTGTCCCTTTAAAAGTGTCCTTCAATCCTGAGAATCTTTACCGGACATTTCAGCCTGGATTATTCATAAACCATAGAGAAGGATTCTGAATGATTTATTGCCGTATCTGGTTGAGTTCACTTTCACTTCTGATTACATGTCCACAGTAACCGCGCTGCCAAAATGGCTCGCCAGCAGCTCCCCTGATCCGGTTTATGGGGTGGGCGGAGAATATCTTGAGCGCCTGGACTATTTCGGGCAATCCAGGTGTAGGGGCGGGTTTCAAACCCGTCCTGAAAATATCTGGATCGCTATTATTTATGTTACCATATGTAGGAAATCATGTACTAATGATCATTCAAAATTACAGAGTCATCGTTGAGACATGGCTGCCCTTGATCGGTGCAGGGTGAGGAACTAGGCAGAGAGGCTCTGGAAAGACTCCCCTTTTTAATTCAGCACTTTGGGAAGCACCGGCTCGTTGCGCTCAAAGTCCCAAAGCGAGCGTACTTTCATGTCGAGCAGAGCAAGCTTGTAACCGATTAACGCCTGGATTAGCCCCATTTTTTTTTCAGAGAGCTGGGACTGGAAAAGGTTCAGATCCATACTGGTCAGGTCGCCGTTTTTGTAACGCTCCAGGTTGATTTCATAGGTTAATTCAGCGTTCCGCACATTCTGGCGGGCGATCTCGATCTGATTTTCCAGATTATTCAGGGTGCGGTAAGCTTGCCTGATTCCGATAGTTATATTGATTTTATCAGTACTAAAGGAAAGGTTTTCTTTTTCAATTGAGGCCTGGTCGGCCTTAATCCGTGATTTTTTCTCGCCCCAGTCCCACAGCGGAATATCGAAAGATAACCCCACTGACTGTGTCTTGTTCGTCTTGTCGTACAGATCGTTGAACTGTTCATTGGTGCCTTTGACACCGTATGACAGGGTAACATTCCCCTTGAATTCGTTCTGGGCAGAGGTCTGGACCAGAGTGAATTCGGCGTTTTCGATACTGATCTGGCGCTGGCGGAGTTCCATCCTGCTTTTCAACCCGTTATCGATCGCTTTTTCGAGGTCGACATCGACAACTTTGTACGAGACATCGGCTTCAACCGTCACCTGGTCTGGGAGCGGAATGCCGATAAGCTGTTTGAAAGCGTCAAGCGCGTTTTCCAGTACCACCTGCTGGTTTTGAACCTTCGACTTACTGGTCGCCAGATTCAGCTCGGCCTGGTAGAGCTCTTCCAGGGCCTGGAGCCCGGCATCCACCTTGTTTTTGATAATCTCGTAACTCAATTGCTGGTTTTTCTGTTCTTCAACAGCGATATCTAGGCTCATCTTGCTCTGGTATACATCGAAAAAATTCTGGGCCACCTGTCGCTCGAGGCTCAGTTTCTGGATCGCGAAAGTGAGCTCGGTCCGCTCAAGGCCCAATTCGAGCTGCTGGGTCTGTAATTTACTTCTGTTGTAGGTGAACAGCGGCTGGTTGAATTCCAGATAAAGGTTGTTGCTGTAAGCTTTGTTGCGGATGTTATTGTAATCGCTGTATGAATCCTGCCATGAAAACCTGTTATACAAGTTAAGGGTACCGTCAGTCTGCTTTATTGGTTGTGAAATGCGGAAAGTGCTGATTGATTCCTTGGTTTCATTGGAGCTCCAGGCGGAGAGGAACCTGTTGAATGTCTGGTCCCGGCTGTAATTGAATGGATTAAGATTCAGGCTGAATTGCGATTTCAGGGCCGCCTGCTGGGCTTTGAGCAGCTCGCTGCTGCGCTCGAGATCAAGCTTGGTGCTTAAAATGTCTGGACTGTTTTCCATGGCGATTTCGATAGCCGCTTCGAGCGTTATCTGCGTCTGCGCCGGAAGGCGGCCCGCATTGCCGGAGAGAAAAACAAAACAGAGCAGCACGATTCTGATCATGGTCTGATCGTGGTTTATCAGGCTCATAATAAAGTATCCTCTGGCGTAAGGTTATTAACAAAATATTGCATTCACCAAACCCGTTGGTGCTTGTGAGGAGTATTATCTTTATGCGGTCCTAACCAGTAACGATAGAGATACAAGTGCAATATAGCCCGATTTATTAATATACACTTTAACTAGCCATAAAGTCACAAATTTTACTACTGGCGGGAAAGAGAATAAAAGAATCCGGCCTTGCAAGACAGGAATTATCAGGCTGCTCAAATGACTTATGTGTAGCGCTAAAAATAAAATCTTACAATCAAATAGTAAATAATCCTTCACGCTTTGAAGTCTACTTATGTTCCACCCATTTTACGGCATCCGCGTAGACCATCCTGCCTTTTGACTGGTCGGTTAATTCAACTGTAGCCGTGCCTTGCGAGAAGTAATAGGTGTCCAGCAGGTACCAACCCTCAGGGGCGCTCTCGATATCCAGCTCCCGTTCGCTTGCGCCGTCATCGTGATAAACAGTGAAATGAAAGTCCCGCGCGTAATTTTCAGTGTTACCCGCCCTTAGCCCCGGGTTCCGCAATTTGTTGACATAATAATAGACATCATACTTGCCGCTGCGCGGCAGCTCGGCTTTCCACGAGACTTTTTTCCCGCCCTCGCCGGACCTGATATAATAAGCAGTGTGCCTGTATGAACCATAGAACTCAGTCTGCGCGACCTCTTCCCACTGATAGGGCAGACGCCTGTAGCGCAGGCCTACGATATATTTGTCTTCATTGCCATTAGAGCGTTTCAGAAGTTTCTTCAAGTACCCTTCCGACTCAAGCGCCTGAATCTCGAAGCCCGGGTCTTCATTGTCCACGATGATCGAGCCGGGTTCGGCAAAGGTTAAAAGATGCTCTATAACGCCTTCACCTTCAAATGGCTCTGCATCCTTCCGGGGCCCCACTGCATAGAATCGCCTTTCCAAAACCGAGGGCAGATTCCGAGAGATGAAAGTATTGACTCTCATCAATCGGGGCTCGTGATCCAGGACTATACCGATCTCTTTGTGCTGGCCGCCTTCGAGTCTGTAAATCCGTTCCTCTGTCCATGGGGACATCCCTTCCTCTCGGCCCTCTGCCGTCCTGAATCTCACCCCGAAAAGGCCTTCCACCGGTCCCGGGTTGGATACCTTGAAAACCACCTGGTACCGTGTCTTCCCCTGTTCCAGGATTTCGTAACTGTCGAGATCGGTTAGGAGGAAAGCGGGGAGCTTTTTCTGGTGCAGCCAGGAATCGATATAAGGCTCGAGATCGAACCCGAACCGGTCGTTGATCGCGGTGACGAAATCCTCGGCACTGCTCTCGGCAAATACCTTCGATTCAAGGTAATCCCTGAGGAACTCTTCAAATGATTCCTTTCCCAGCTCACTCTGCAGAAGATTGAAAAGATAGGCACTTTTGACCAGCATGACATCCGGGATAATCTCGTTGTTTCGCGGGCCGGACAGGATTTCGCCGAGCGATTGTTTCATCAACGCTGAATTCGCCTGTTCTTCTGAGGAGATTCCTCTCGTTATACTGGGGAGGTCGGCAGATTCCTTTTCCACTCGTGCATTGAGATAGAATTCCATTGCCGTATTGAAAATCGGCCATTTGTCCGAGGTGAAATGGTGAGCGTACGAATAACAAAGCGGAAAAACCGCATAACTCCCGAGGCTTCCGGGCATGAAAAGCGGCTCCAGAGTTCTCCGGGCGAAAGACCCGGATCCTGATCTGCGGAAAGACCGCCAGGCCCGCTGGAAATGGGTTGACCCTCCCATAAAGGTCTCGTTGATAAATCTTCGGAGCAGGTTTTTCTGAACCTCTTCAGGAGTCTGTGTGACTCCCTCTCTTTGAGCCATGCGCTCCATAAAAAGAGTGAGCAGCCTGAAATCGGCCGATTGGAGGATAACGGCTTGTTCGGGCAGCAGAACCATTTCCGGCTGTACAGTTTCCGTGGCCAGGGTCCAGATACGCGGGCAGGCGATAAACTGAATGGGTGTTTCGACTATCAAAAGGCGGCGGTAAGGGTAGCTCAACCCGAGCCTGTTTTCATATTCCGTTTGGACATCACGAATAATCTCGGGCAGTTTTCCGCTCAGGTCCTTGAGATGCCTGGAAAAGTAGTCGTGGCCTTTCAGGGTATAAACAGCGTAATCCAGGCTGCCGGCGGTCACCGGATCGATCACAGTTACCGAGCGCGATTCGTAGTCTCCGATAGCCAGGGAGAGCTTGGGGAGTGGAACCTCCGGCCTGAAAACGAACACACCACTGCCTTGTTCCGTAACCTCGCCCTGGGAGACAGCCCTCAGTCTTCCGGCTGTTTTTACCCTGAGGGAAAATGTAATGAAATCCATCTTCTGAGAGTTCGGATAAGCAGCCCCTTCGGGCAGACCGGCCCTCGGGTACCAGAGGGTCTCGGGCGTTAACAGAACATAGCTGCCGCTGATAAAACCGTAGCGCTTGTCCGCATTATAGAGAAAGAAACGGTTGGCCTGTTCCCTTGTCTCTTCATCCTGGTCCAGATAACAGGCTTCTTCGTTGATCACGCCGTTGTAGCTGATTGTCAGCGAATCCAGCGCCCCGACTTGGAGAGCGCTTCCGGGCTCCACGCAGAGGATGTGGAGATTACGGGAGAAGGGGATATCTTTGCCGAGCCTGGAGACGCCGGTCACCTCAAGGCCCGTGTTGAGGCTGAACAGATAACGGTCCAGGGCGTTTGGAGTCTTGTTTGTAAAAGTGAGACGGGCTTTCACCTCGATCCGGTTGCCCTGATGGATAAGATCGAGGCCGCAGAAAGTGAGAGAGACCTTTCCCGCCCGGGCCAGGTCCCTGTTCAAAGCTGTCATTTTTGTGCGCAGCTCTTTGCCGGCACTCAGACGGTTGAGGTGGGCCCGCCCCAGCAGAACCCCGCCGGCGATACAGGCCACAGCCAGCAAAAGGGACATTCGATTGATAAGCGGCGACTGGGGCAGCCGCTTCAAAAGGAGAATGGTGGTGAAGATAAATCCCAGGCCCAGCAGAAAATAGATTCCGCGGTGGATGACAATGGTGGATAAACGGCCGAAACCCACGAAATCAGAATACCAGAGCGGTACGTTGAAAGCCATGTAGTCGAAAAGACAATGGAATTTAGGGCCTAAAAAGAAGATCGTGATTGCTATATAGCCCAGAAGCACGATAAAGGTAACGGCCTGACTCCTGGTAAGGGCCATCAGCAGAAAGGAGAGGCCGAAAATGAAGATCAGGGTGGGGAGACTGATCAGCAGCGGATACAAAACATATACCTCGGCTACTACCGGGACACTTGCGAAAAAGAAGTTGGAAACCAGCGAAATTATCAGAACAAGAATATTCAGGACCCCGAACACAGCCAGCACTCCCAGCGTTTTGCCCAAGACATAAACTGCGTTCGTCATCGAACGCGTATAGATGACATCGGTTGTGTCCAGCCTGCGGTCGTATTTGAGGAAATCCGAGGCCAAAAACATCCCGATCACGGCCTGGGCCACATTCAACAGCAGAAGGTTGAAATAGGGAATACTCGATGGTATGCCGCGGAATTGCCATTGGATGAAAGAATGGCCGAAAAACATGACATTGAGAAGAATAAGGATGGCCAGGGCCAGCAGGGAAAAAATCCTGAAAAACCAGCTCCTGAAAAGAATTTTGGCCTCATATCTGGCAATGGGCAGGATAGGACGCAGAGATGACATAAAAAACCTTTTCAAAAAGTTTATCCGGTTTGTGAAAAGCATATAAATTACGAGATGAGGTTTCATCAGATTTTAAACCCCAGGCCTCCCTGCAAACAGGACAGATAGTGCTGTTTTCCCGGTCTATCTAAAGACTTTGTTTTCGGAGTTCCGGAGGAATGATTCTAACCCGGCTTAAAACTTGTCGCTACTCCAGACCATTGTGAACAAACAGCAACCGGAAGTTTTAATAATAACCTTTTGGAATTCAGGAGCCAGGAGTCAGAAGTCAGAATATTTTTTGATAATGAACACCAGAGATTTTTAAACTTCTGACTCCTGCTAGAAGGTGAAAAATAAAAAGTTGACAAATCCGAGGATCACCAGCGCAAGAAAGGCAAAACTTCTGAAATACCAGCTTCTGAATAATGTTTTAGCTTCGTATCGCGCCAGGTTGAGAATGGTTCTTAGAGATAACATCTTCAAAGCTTATCTCCTAAAAATAGGTTGTCTGATATCAAACCCGGTAGCCAGGTAGTAGAAAACGAGATGCCAGGTTAACCAAGCTGTGGCTCAGAGCTCATTTCCATTCCACGACTCACTGAGTGTGTGTTCGAGAAAATACACGTACGCATGTTCGAGATTGGGTTCCAGGGGTTCTGCCTGGAAACCGTCCGGTTTTTCACCTGTCACCTGCACCTCCCATCCATTGTCCGCGGAGACAGTGGAAATGACCGGGTAGCGCTCTTTGACAGAATCCAGCTCGTCTTCCTGTATCCTGACAAGCCAGACATGCCCTTTAGCCTGCTCGATCAGATTCCCGGGCGCCCCGTTGTAAACAACCTCTCCCTTGTTCAGCAGGGCCATGCTGGTGCAGGAGCTTGAGATATCGCCCACGATATGTGTGGATAAGATGATTGTCATGCCGTTGTGGCTCATCTCCGACATCAGGTTCCTGAAGCGGAGACGTTCCTCCGGATCGAGCCCGATCGTTGGCTCATCCACAACCAGAAGCCTGGGGTGTCCGATAAGCGCCTGGGCGATTCCGAGGCGCCGTTTCATTCCTCCGGAGAGTTTGTTGGTCTGGCGGTCTCTGGCTTCATACAGGCCGACTGTTTCTAGCAACTCATCCACTGCTTTTTTCCTGGCTCGACCCTCCCACAAACCTGCCAGATATGCTGAATAATCGAGGAACTCCCAGGCAGTCAGTTTTGAAAAGGTACTGAAAGCTTGCGGGAGATAGCCAAGCATGGCACGGATAGCGGCACGGTCTTTTATAATATCCAGCTTGTCGATTTTTGCCGACCCTTCTGTAGGAGTCAACAGGGTCACCAGGATGCGCATCAATGTGGTTTTTCCGGCGCCATTAGGTCCCAGAAGGCCGAACATGCCGCTCTCGATTTCCAGATTCACCCCTTTGAGGGCTTGAACGCCATGCTTGTAAGACTTGCCAAGGTTTTCAATGCTGATATTCATAAACTCATTACCTCTGTTAAAAACGATTGGAAGAACAAGACTCAGCGTGGGTCTCAGGACACAAAGCCGTGTCCTGGCCGGAGAGACAGGACATAAGAATTCTGTAAAACAGGGAAAAGGAGTAAAAATGAAAAAGTGAGTTCTCCGGGAGTAAAAATGACAGAATGGGAGCCCTCACCTAAAACTTAAGCCACGCCAAAATTGCTTTCTACAAACTGAGACGCCAGTAAAGTTATATGAGTTTCATTTTTTCCTATCGCCCTTGTGAGATCGAAAAAGCCTGCATGGGGCCGCATAATCCTTTGATTTATAATAAAATGCTTTGAGAGATATGTGTAGTGGATTTAGGAAATAGTCTCTCGATGGTTGGGTAAAATTGGATTCGGTATTACTACGGGGAGCATTAAATAGTTTCCATTTATATTGTTTTTTATATGCTTTAGCTTTGGTTATTCATAAAAGTCAAGTAAGCATAAATGATTTACCAAGTGTCGATTCTTACATTTAAGGCGTCGGCGACTGATTTACCTGACAACGGTTGAAATACCCCGGAGGAAAACTTTTACAACTCCCGAAAAGAGGCTTTAGTGCAGCTACCTGGGATGATAAAGCCATCCCAGGTGAAACTAAAGACTATAAGAAGCCCTGAAGTCCGGGGACCCTCTTGCTGGAGCGTGTAGAAGACAAGTAATTTCCATCATCGCCTTGATATATGTACAACGCCCAGGCAGGCCTTTGCGCAGGCTTCCTGCGCACCAGGCGATCTTGGCGAAGCGGAGTAAAAGACTAAAGAGCCAGGATTAACTTTTGTTTCTTTTGGTTACAAAAGAAATGGTTTTGCTTCTTTTGCCACCAAAAGAAGAAAGAAATTTCCTTTACGGATAGATGCAAACAATTTTATGACCTGAGTAGTAAATAGCAATAAAGCGGGGTGTAAGGTTATTCATGTTCCACCCATTTTACGGCATCCGCGTAGACCATCCTGCCTTTTGACTGGTCGGTCAATTCAACTCTGGCAGGGCCTTGCGAAAAGTAATAGGTGTCCAGCAGATTCCACCCTTGCTGGGCGCCGTCGGTATCGAGTTTCACCTCAGCGGCACCATCGTCGTGGTAGATAGAGAAATGAAAATCCTTCGCTATATCTTCCCCGCGTCCGCCGCGGCCTCTCCCCATCCAGGGTAACCGGATATCGGTAACATAATAATACACATCATACTGGCCGCTGCGCGGCAGTTCGGCTTTCCAGGACACTTTGTTCCCGCCCTCGCCGGCCCTGATATAATAAGCGCTGTGCTTGTATGCCCCATAAAAATCGCTGTGCGTGGTCGCCCTCCACCGTCTGGGCAGGTCCCAGAACTGGATGCCTATATATTCGTCTTCATTCCCATTTGAGCGATCCATGAGCTTTTTCAGGTAGCCCTCGGAGGCCAGCGAGTGGATCTGGAAGCCCGGATCCTCATTATCCACAATCACAGTCCCTGGTTCGGCCATGGTTGCCGGTTGGTCGAGAACCCGTTCGCCCTCGAAAGGTTTGGCATCCTTGTTTGGCTTCAATTCTCCGAAATCCCGCTGTATAACCGAGGGCAGGTTCTGGGACACGAAAGTGTTGATCGTCATGGCCCGGGGACTGTCATCGAGGAGGATGGCGATTTCTTTGTTCTGGCCGGCATTAACCCTGAAAAGTCGTTCTTCCTCCTGCTCACCTTGCCCTGGAAAACCACGGAACCCTCCGCCTCCCCTCCTGAAATTTACCGAGATCAGGCCGCCCACAGGCTCGGGATTGTAAACCTTAAAGACAACCTGGTATCGTGTCCGTTCCTGATCGAGGACCTCATAGCAATCAAGGTCTGTAACTATGAATGCCGCGAGCTTTTTTTCATGCAGCCAGGAATCGAGATAAGTCTCGATATCGAGTGCGAACCGTTCTTTCAGCCCAGTCTGGAACTCGCTGACCCGGCTGTCGGTAAACATATGCGAGTCGAGATAATCCTTAAGGAACTTTTCGAAATTTTCTTTTTTCAGCTCGCTTTGCAAAAGCGAGAAAAGATAGACAGACTTGAGCCGCATCACATCAGGAACGTCTTCTTTATCTTTCGGGTCGGCGAGGATCTCGACGAGTGTCTGTTTCTCTAGCGCGAAATTTGCCAGTTCCTCAGGAGAGGGTCCCCAGAACAATCTGGCCATGGGCGGAGGCTGGTCTTCGATCCTCCCGGCGAGAAAAAATTCCATGGCTACATTGAAAATCGGCCATTTAGCCGATGAAAAATTGTGAGTGTAAGAATAATATTGCGGGAACAGATTATAACTCGAGCCCATGTTCGGAAGGAATAGTGACATGGCAAAATTTCCGACAGAGAGAACTCCCGATTGTGTTCTGCGCAAGGACCTTAATCCACGAAATACTGACGAGCCTCCCAAAAATGTGGTTTGGACAAACTGGCGAAAGAGATTGGTCTGTATTTCTTCAGTAGTCATCACCCTTCCGCCTCTTTGTCCCCTGCGACTCATAAAATAATTCATCCTCTTGAAATCAGCGGTAGTCAGGGTTATGCCTTTTTCGGGGAGAAACACCTGCTCCGGCTGAACAGTCTCCATACCCGGGGTCCATAAGCGCGGGCAGGCGAAAAACTGGATCGGCGTTTCGATAATAGACAGCCGGCGGTATGGATATTTCAAGTCGAGTTTGTTCTCGAAATCGGTCCGCATATCCCGGATCAGGTCTGCCAGGGTTTTCTTTTCATAGTCTGCCAGCGAATCTCTCTTAGCGCTCGGCAATGTATCCCCTGCTGCAGGGGTCAGCGTATCAGACACGCTGGCGGGTGGTTTTTCCCCCTTATCGCCTGCCAGCACAGGCTGCAGCTCATTGAAATACTGTGAGAAATAGTCGTGGCCTTTCAGGATATACAGTGTATATTCCACAGTGTCCGCAGCCGTCGAATCAGACACAGTCAGGGAGCGGGTTTCATACTGTCCTATGGCAAGCGAGAGTTGGGGGAGAGGAACCTCCGGGCTGAACACGAATTCTCCGGCCTTGATTCCGGTGACTTTGCCTTGCGAAACGGCACGCAGACCCTCGGCTGTTTTTACACTGAGATTGAAAGTGATAAAATCTATCCTCTTGAGCTCTGGGTAGGCGGCCCCCTCAGGTATCCCGGCTTCCGGATACCACATGTTTTCATGGGTGAGCAGAACATAGTCCGGTGTAATAAAGCCGTAGCGCTTGTCTAGATTATAAAACAATACGCGGTAATTCTCCTCCCGTGTTTTGTCATCGATATCTAAATAACAAGCTTCCTCGTTGATACTACCCCGATAGCTGATAGTCAGTGAATCGATTGCTCCGGGCTTGAGAGCGCCTTCAGGCTCCACGGATAAGATGTGTAAATTACGGGTGTATGGGATATCTTTGCCGCTCCGGGTGACGCTTGTGACCTCCAGCCCCGGATTGAGGCTGAAAATATAGCGCTCGAGGTCTTCCGGAGTCTTATTCGTAAAAGCGAGACCGGCCCGGACTGCGATCTCTTTGCCTGTATGGGTGAGATCGAGGCCGCAGGAGTGCACTGAAACCGTAGAGGTTTGGGTCAGGTCTTTGCTTAAGGCAAGCATTTTTTCGCGCAGAGAGGCGCTGTCAGAAAGCCTTGTGAGATAGGCGGTTCCGAGCATGACCGCACCGGCGAGGCATCCTATCGCCAGCACCATGGATACGCGGTTCACGATGCGTGACTGGGGGAGTCTCCAGAGCAGGAGTATGGTCGTGAAGACAAAGCCCAGCCCTGCGAGAAAGTAGATACCGCGATGGATGAGGATAGTGGAGATATCACCGAAACCGACAAAGTCGGAATACATGAGCGGCACATTGAACGCCATGTAATCGAAGAGGTAATGGAACTTGCGGCTCAGGAAGAACAGGGTGGTGGCAATATATCCCAGGAGCACTATGAAAGTAACCGCCTGGCTCCTGATAATCACCATTAACAGGAAAGTCAGCCCGAAAATGAAGATCAGGGTGGGGAGGCTGATCAGAAGCGGGTATAAGGCATAAGCGCTGGCGACTACAGGCACATCGGCAAAAAAGACATTGAAAACCAGAGCGATAATCAGAACGAGAAGATTGAGCCCTCCGAATACGGCAAGCACTCCCAGGGTTTTACCGAGGACATAATCGGCGTTTGTCATCGAACGCATATAGACCACATCCGTGGTATCGAGCTTGCGGTCGTATTTCAGGAAGTCAGAGGCCATAAAGACACCGATCACGGCCTGGGCCACATTCAAGAGTAAAAGATTCATATAAGGAATGCTCGCCGGTATGCCGTAGGCCATCCACTGCGAGGTTATCGGAAGGGCGAAAAACACGACATCGAGCAGGATGAGAATGACCAGCGCAAGCAGGGAAAAGATTCTGAAAAACCAGCTTCTGAATAGAGTCTTGGCTTCATATAGCGCTATGCTCAAAATATTATAGAGAGATTTCATCGGTAACATGTTCCTTTTGAAAAGGGTTTTATCCTTTCAAACTCCATGATCAGAGACAGGACATGGAGTGTCAGTTTAATCAGGCTTGGGTTCAGAGCGGAATTTCATTCCAGGACTCCCCCAACTTGTATTCGAGGAAGTAAACATACGCATGTTCGAGATTAGGCTCCAGGGGTTTTCCATTGAAACCATCCTGTTTTTCACTCACTATCTGCACTTCCCATCCCTTTTCCGAGGGTACTGTGGAAATGACCGGGTATTTCTCTTTGATATAATCCAGCTCGTCTTCCTGTGCCTGGATGAGCCAGACATGCCCTCTGGCCTGCTCGACCAGCTTGTCCGGAGAACCGTTGTAGACAACCTCTCCTTTGTTCAGCATGGCCACGCGGGTGCAGGAGCTGGAGATATCGCCCACAATATGAGTCGAGAGGATAATAATAATATCGCTGCGGCTCATCTCCGCCATCAGGTTCCTGAAGCGGAGACGTTCTTCCGGATCGAGCCCTGTGGTAGGCTCATCCACGATCACGATCTTGGGGTTGCCGATAAGCGCCTGGGCGATCCCGAGGCGCCGTTTCATTCCGCCGGAGAGTTTGTTGGTCTGGCGGTCTCTGGCCTCGTACAGGCCGACTGTTTCCAGCATCTGGTCAACTGCCTTTTTCCTGGCCAGGCCCTGCCGCAGACCGGCAAGACGCGCGGAATAATCGAGGAACTCCCAGGTGTTCAGTTTTGAAAAGGTACTGAAAGATTGCGGGAGATAGCCGAGCATGGCTCTGATAGCGCCACGGTCCTTTCTGATATCCAGCTCGCCGAACTTTACCGAGCCTTCTGAAGGTGTCAACAGGGTCACCAGGATGCGCATCAATGTGGTTTTTCCGGCGCCGTTAGGGCCCAGAAGGCCGAACATGCCGCTTTCGATTTCCAGATTCACCCCTTTGAGGGCTTGAACACCGTGCTTGTAAAACTTGCTGAGATCTTTAATCCTGATGTTCATCCAATTATCACCTTTTCTTGAAAATGTTATCTGTTGTATAAGCCCTGGCGCTAGTGTTTCTTGCCGCAGACTGTGTTTCCGGTATTTAAGACGAAACAGTCAGCAAAAAAGATTTATCATTCTATATCCAACGCTCCTGAAAACCATATTCAGCCAGTATTATTAATAAGCTGATTGCTGCCCGGACCATTATGAACGAGCTACAACCAGAAGTTTTTATGATAACTGTTTAGAAATCAGGAGTCAGCCATTCATGGCGCTTCGCGTCACCCTGAAAGAAATGAAAATATATAGATCTGTAGGGACACAGCATGCTGTGTCCGTTCATTGGTCATTATTTAAACCAAGATATTCGACCAATTGGATATGTATTTTCATAGTAGAATATTTTTGCAAATGATCACCAGAGGTTTTTAAACTTCTGACTTCTGACTCCTGGCTTTTTGTCCGGTCCGGAGCAAATGCTTGAAAGACTGGAAGCCTGTTCCAGCGACAAGATCGTTTCGGTCGTCTAGTGTGTTTTTTATCATAGGTTTAAGATGACAGATAAACTTAAGCGTTCGCTTCCGGATGCGGAAGGTTTTTCATATCAGTTAGACAATCTCCTGTGGCTGTTGGTTACTAAAAATGAGATGTTTGTGAAAAGTCTTGGACATAATGTTTCCTCCTGGGATCATTCAGGTAACATTTTACCGGAGAACACCGGTTGCCCTGGCAACTGCAATGAAAGGAAAAAAAGGCAAGCGGATGGAAAAAGCTCACTCACAGATTGGTTATCCAAAGCCTGTGTGTTTTTTATTGTTTCTTGATCAGGGTTTTTTAAAAAAAGGACACAGCCTGTGGATTAATCCTGAAGGAATGGAGTAAGAGCAAGACGCTTCGTTTTTTCTAGGCCCGGGATTGCCTCTCCAAAAACCAAGCCAGAGACTATTGAGCATGATTCGCTTTCACGAGGTCCAAATCCTCAGCAGAAATCACTTTTTGTTTCAATAGCTCGTTCATCACAATTTCTGTCATCTCACTCATAAATGGAAATTCGTATCGCAGATCTAATACATAAGCTTTAAGTCGCACTTTTAACAGGGAGCGCCCCTGATGCACTTCATTTTTAATGATTACAGAAATTGGTTTATTCAGATAGACATATTGCGATACGGCTGCGGACCGGTAGGCAATTTTTTTTAGCTTCACCAGATCGATATCGGCCGGTAGGTAAAACTCGGATACAACTTGGCAATTAAATTCACCGGAGTTGGAATTTGAAACAGATTGATTGACAATTTCGCTGTTGGGAATTGAAACCAGCGAATCATCCGGTGTAACAATTCGAACTGTCCGCAGTCCGATTTGAACCACTTCTCCGTAATAGGCGCCGACCTGGATTTTGTCACCCACTTGAAAGGGACGGTCGAATAAAATCATAATCCCGCCGAAAATATTCTTGAGAATATCCTGAGAAGCGAATCCGACTGCAATACCGACAGAAGCGGTAACGGCAATAAGGGTTTCAATAGGTGGTGCAAATATACTTGCAATAATAACGTAAATCACAAGTGTCCAGCCGAGGATACGGACAATCGGTATCAGACGCTTGATTAATAGACGCAAGCCTGACCAGCGCTCAGCTATACCCTCCAAAAAAATGGTAAGATATCTAAACACCAGAAAAGCCGCGAAAAAAATAATTGCCGCCCAGATAACTTTACCCGCGGAAATACTCCACTTAATCTTGGGCTGAGTTTGTTGAAGGGTCTCTTTAAGGGGCACAATCGATTTTTCACTGGCCTTTTGTACGGCAGTCTCTTTGGCTGGTGCTGCCGTGTCTAGCGATACTTGAGAAAACAGGCTTGTGTGCTGTGTGAAATTCAAAAGAAAACTTATTATTAAATATGCCACTGTAAAACGCGTATGCACAGGGAACTCCCTAGTGAAGGATATTTTTCGATTTCAAGGCTTTGACAGCCGGACGGTATAAAAAAGGATGAACGAAATAGCCGACTTCGGATTTTTGCAGAAATCCTTTATTGAGCATTCTGTTCATGACTAATAGACTATCGTTTATATCTTGATGAAAAATCAAGGCGTGCTCTTGGGGATCGAGAATTTCGTGTTGAATAAGTGCCGCAAGGGTAAATAGCTCTTTTGCCGAAAGCTGATAGAGGAAAGTGTGATTGAATTCAATCTTCGGTGAAAGCACCAGTTGTTCTTTCGTTATATTTCTGATCGCCGTAAGCCAGAACAGGATGGCGACACGTGTGTTTCCGGTGGAGAGTTCAGCGAGCTGCTCGAACATCTGATCTTCTAAATAAGCCTGGCGCCCTTTATCCGAGGTTATCTTGCTGAATTTGCGCTGGTTTTTGAATTCTTCCGGTATTTCATACACACAATTATATCCGCTTACCCGGTGCCGTTTTAAAATAATTTCGGCTATTTCATCCTTTGTTTGGGTACCCAGAACAAGAATGCGCTGAAAATATTTCGAGGTTTCCAAAACTTTATCCAGATATTGCCAGCCATATGAAGCGCAGGTGACGATCCAATAGATTTTTTGTTGAGTCTTTGAAACAAACAACAAGAACCGCTCGAGCGCATCAAATCCTTCCACTGTTCTTAAATAGAGGTCATGCAAGTTTTCGAAAATGCAAATCTTTCTTGATTCCTGGTTTATCAACTTTTTTTCGAGATCGTCAAAGGTTTCCGCTGCGGGTTCATTAAAAGTCGCCTTCAGGAAATCGAGTAAATCTGCTTCCTGAGAAATTGTTTTCTTGAGTTCGACTTTGATAATGGGAAGACCTTTATAAATTTCAGCTTCCGCAAAATTCAACAGGGTTGTTTTCCCGCTTCCCCGCTCGCCAACAACTATCATTGCCGTATTTCTGCCTTCACGCCAATTAGAAAAGTCATCCTTCATGAGAGCCATTTCTTTTTCGCGACCGGTGAAAAACCGGCTGTCGGTCAATGGTTCCAGGCGAAAGAGTCTTTGATAAATATAGGGCAATTGGGCAATTCTCTTTGTGGTTTCAGTTAAATATTGAGACAGTTTTTCATCGATATTTACGGCGGTCGGGGTCAATCCAGTTATTTTGCGGAAACGGAAATAGCCGCCGCGGATTTTTTTCAAGGAGCTGATAATAAAAGGAATTAACGAATAAATTGCCGATTTGAATCTGTTCCAGATCTTTTTCCAGAACTGCCGGAACTCTTGCCTGGCCTTGACCCGGGCCAGCCGGATTTTTAGCTCAAAGACTTTCTCGCTGTTTTGCAGTTCCTGAATTTTATTTTCCATATTTAAAGTCATCTCCGGGAGGCTGTCCTGAATCCGGTCTTGTATTTGAATGAATTTCCCCATCAATTCCTTAATTTGTCCTTGAGTGCGCTCCAACCCTTCAACCACAATTTTATGTGCATTCTCAACTGTACCGGTCTCTTGGTCTTTCTGTAAAAAATTAAGCGCCGCCTCCAGATTGAATTCAACAATTTGATCGATCTCAGAGATGGCGCGCGATATCAGCTTTATACGCTGATTGATATTTTCGGAAAAATCCTGATGTTTTTTAAGCAATTGGGGAATGATCTCTTCCCGTGCCAGCTCCTTTAACTGCACTTCATCGGTTTTGGACTGCGGCGGCAGGTTTTCAAGGTCACGATACCGGAATATAATGTGCTTATCAGTGAGCAATTCCAGAGAGTTCTGGATTTGAACCACGTAGCCCTTAAAAGCCTGTTCAATATTTGCGTGTAAGACTGCATCCATAATTCGGGGGAGTTCTTCCTGGCGTAACCGGCGCAAAAGAGTATGGCTTTCGGCGAGAATTGCCCTCTTTAATTCTGTTTTTGCATCAGAATCAGTGGTTTTAATTTTTTCAAGGGAATCAGCAATGCTCCTGTCAGCCTCCATTACTGCTGGAATTATTTTTTCATTAACCTTTTTGCGGATCATCCGCAAAGTGTCTCTGCACAGAGTGGCTGAACGTAATTGAAAAATCGATAGTTCTAAATCTTTCAGCCATTCCTTTCTTTCGCCCTCAAAATGAATGCTCCAGGAGTGCTTTATTTTTGCCAGTTGTCGCCCGAGTTCATTTCTGAGCTTAAAAACCTTTTTCTGGTTAAAATTCCGATTGGGCAGCGCAAAAGTTCCGGCCAGTTCCCAATTTCTCTTGAATTCCTGCCCGATTTCAGCGGATTTTTCCGCAAATCGATCTTTGAGCCCGGCCTTAAATTCCTTTGTTTCTCGCTCCAGGGTCCGGATAAGCTTTAAGTGGTCGCGGAGATGCCGGGTCTCGGATATTTTTTGAGTTGCATCCCAGTCATTACAGATACTCTCAAAATTGTTCAAAATCAGAAAATCGTTTTCTAACTTTTCACAGGCCTGATGCAACTGAAACAGATGAGAGGCTGTTTTCTTTAAAAATCGCTGCCATTCCTGAAGGTAAAAATAGCGTACAGGGAGATCCAGATAGGTAATCATGAAATTATGAAGCTGAAACTTGCAGGATGGCGGAGTCTGTTTTAGAGGGGACAGATTCAGTAACTTTAAAATTTTATTCAAGGTATGAATACCATAATATTCGCACCTGATCAGAAATAGTTTAACCCGTTTGCCCGAGCTGATAAAAAATGTATCTTCGGCTTTCCGAATCCAAAAATCATCAGGAATATTGAATTTTATTTCAGTGGGATTTTCAGTCAGGATGGCAGTGAACCGTTTCCCCCAGGCTGCCTGTAAATTATCCTCTGTGAAATACTCAAGAGAGTGGTTAAATGAATCGATCCATTGAATAATCTTTTTAAAGTGTTCGCTTAATTTTTCCCATAAAGCCAGATAATAATCCTGGTCTTCCTCTTTTTGCTCTAAGGCCTGAATAAAGATCTCTAAAAGTCGTCTGTAACTTTTTATCTGTTTTTGATATGCTCGGGTGAGATATTTGTCCAGTTGCTGTGCTTCATCTTCCGCAGCCGGGAAGATTTTTTGCAAAATCTTTTTTGAGTCCATATTTTCCATACCTGTTGTGCTGGCTGGCAATAAAAATAAACGCAAAAGTTATTTCAATGATTTACTTGTCTGGCTAAATCGAGCCAGTCTGGGATATTAACATAAAAAAATAAGGAACAGTCGTTTCTATTGCACCCCGGGGATTGGAAAAAGATATGATGAACAGTAAATCTGTCACTGCATTTTTATGGCAGAATCATATCTTACTTTAAAGTGCGAGATGAGTTGACTATGTGTCAAGTTCAGCACTCATTTTTTCATCAAATTTTTCCAAAAGCTGGCGCTGAGGTCTTTTTGGATGTTTTATCTGCGCCCTGGCGTTGCCGTCAGGTCAAAAATTATCTATTAGTGCGAATTCTTGGAGAAAGACGAGTTTTGTCCTTTGCCCTGATTATCTATCAGGTGCACATCAAAAGTGGGCGCCTTGGCTAAATCGACAGTCGGGGAGGTGATTTCAACCCGCCCCTCTGTTTTCTGAAATCCCTCCATGATCTGCGTAAAAAGAAGGTCTTTGGTGCTGCGCCGCTTTTTATAGTCTACAATGTACCGGGCTGTAAACTCCAGCCAGCTGTCCCTGGCAATCAGAGTGACAATAGGCTCCACTGATGCTTCCTCGATCATGTATTTGTTTACCATCTCCTTCCAGGTTTCTTTGGCGCTCACAGTGTAGTCGCCGATAATATCTTGCACCACCTTTTGTATTATCTGGCGTGCCAATCGAATATCGCTGCCATATTTGACCGGAACTGTGATTTCATCCCACAGGAAAGGAAAGTCGGCCGAGTAGTTAAACACGGGCTCTTTGAATAAAAAGCTATTGGCAATGCGCACGATACGTCCATTGTAAAGGTCTCCGTCGACCCATTGGCCAATTTCCATGACTGTGGTGCGTAAAATGGCAATATCAATCACATCTCCCTTGATCCCTCCCATTTGAATCCGGTCGCCTATTTTGAAAAAATTCCCGAAAGAAATCGCAAACCATGCAGCGATGCTGACAATTACTTCCTGCAAGGCGAATGCGATACCGGCACCGGCCACTCCAAAAGCCACCGCCAGTCTGCCCAGCCGGTCGCTAAATATAAGCGCCATAAAAAGGATCATTACCAGGTAACTGATCAAAGCAATGACTTTCCGCACCCGGTAGCGAGTGCCAGTATCTTTGACTCGCAGAGTTAAAGATCGCTGAAGGAAGCTCGAAGTGACCTGAATGATCAGGATCCCTAAAATGGCGGTGATGATTTTGCCGACGGTCGGATCAAAAAGCCATCCTTTAAGAACTGTCAGGTCCATGCTTTGCTCCTGGGCAATTTATACTTGACCTGGTGAATTTGAAGGCTTAGCTGCCTTAATTAAAAGACATCTTTTTGAATGTTAAAGG
>Ga0307379_10004386_pt1 | contig 20132 bp, 16 predicted proteins | sample UN2MG_FD_202237 | JGI IMG/M metagenome (GOLD analysis project Ga0307379, IMG submission 202237) | Soil microbial communities from Risofladan, Vaasa, Finland - UN-2 | ecosystem: Environmental > Terrestrial > Soil > Coastal area > Acid sulfate soil | place: Finland: Risofladan, Vaasa | collected... | reverse complement strand
TTGCCCTACGACGCGGGCCAACCCTGCTTGTCAGCCGCGGCGCTTGCTTCGCCCCCAGTCTACGACCGGGCACGGGCCGTGGCGCGCTATTCGGAGACCATGCGCGATCTCATCCAGAGCTTCAAATCCCGCGACCGGCAGGAAGGGCTCCGGCTGTTCAATCGTTGGCTTGCGCACGCCGGCGCGGAACTTCTGGCCGATGCCGAGTTGATCGTCCCCGTGCCGCTTTATCGCTCGAGGCTGTGGTGGCGGCGCTTCAATCAGTCGGCCATGCTCGCCCAAGGTGTATCGCGCTTAAGCGGCGTCCCCGTCGATTGCTTCGTGCTCAAGCGCGTGCGGCGGACGGCGAGCCAGGTCGGGCTCTCGGCCGAGCAGCGCAAGCGCAATGTCGCGGGCGCCTTCAAGATCGCGCCGTCACGCGGGCCTGCGATCAAAGGCAGGAAGATCGTCCTCGTGGATGACGTCATCACCACCGGCGCCACGGCGGAGGCCTGCGCCCGGGTGCTGAAGCGGGGCGGCGCCGCGCGGGTCGATGTGCTGGCGCTGGCGCGTGCGGTCGAGCCCGCGGCTTTTGTGCTCTAAGAGCGACGCTTGCTTCCCGTCGGTTAAGGTCCAAGTTACCATCCTCGGAGAATGTGCCTCTCCAGGGATCAAGACGATGCCGCGTATTGTTGTCTACACCACCCCTTTCTGCGGATTTTGCCTGGCGGCGAAGCGGCTCCTGACCAAGAAGGGGCTCGCTTTCGACGAGATCGACGTGAGCTTCGATGACGAGAAACGCGCGGAGATGGTTGCGCGCGCCGATGGGGCGCGGACCGTGCCGCAGATCTTCATCCGGGATCGGCATATGGGCGGCTATATGGAACTTGCCGCGCTCGAGCGGACCGGCGAACTCGATGCATGGGTTGCCGGCATGGAGCCCGATGGGGAGCGGATCTAGCGATGAGCGGTGAGAACGGGAGAATGTTCCGGGCGGCGCTCGTGCAGCTCAGGGCGAGCCGCGCCATCCATCCCAATCTCGATCAGGCCGAGATGCTGATCCGCCAGGCAGCGAAAGGCGGCGCACACTACGTGCAGACGCCGGAGAATACCGCGCTGATGGAGCTTGAGCCTGCGCGGGTCTTGGCGCAGGTGCAGCCGGAAGCCGAGAGCGTTCCCTTACAGCGCTTGCGCGCGCTCGCCGCCGAACTCGGCATCTGGCTCCATGCCGGCTCGGTCGGCGTCAAAATCGCCGAGGCCCGCGTCGCCAACCGCTCTTATCTGATCGGCCCTGCCGGACACATCGCCGCGCGCTACGACAAGCTACATATGTTCGACGTCGATCTCGCCGGTGGCGAGTCCTATCGCGAGTCGGACTATTACGGGCCGGGGTCGAAGGCCGTGCTCGCCGATCTGCCTTGGGGCCGTCTCGGCATGACCATCTGCTACGATCTGCGCTTCCCCGCGCTTTACCGCGCGCTCGCCACGGCCGGCGCCGATCTGATCGCCATTCCCGCCGCCTTCACCAAGCAGACCGGCCAAGCCCATTGGCATGTGCTGGTGCGTGCGCGCGCCATCGAGACCGGGGCTTTCGTGCTCGCCGCCACGCAAGGGGGCCTGCATGAGAACGGCCGGGAGACATTCGGGCACAGCATGATCGTGTCACCGTGGGGCGAGATCCTGGCCGAGGCGGGCGAGGACCCCGGCGTGGTGTTCGCCGATATCGATATTGCGCTCTCCGCAGAGGCGCGGGCGCGTATCCCTTCGCTGAAGCACGGGCGCGCGTTCGAGGTCGAGATCGCGGATGGGGCGCCGGATATGACAAGAAAGGAAGCGTCATGATCCGCTTCGCGCTCACCTGCGAGCAGGGCCATGGCTTCGATGCCTGGTTCTCGTCGGGCGATTCCTATGACGAGCAGACCGAGGCCGGCGTGATCATCTGCCCCAAATGCGGGAGCGCCGAGGTGGAAAAGGCACCCATGTCGCCGGCGGTGCTGCGGGGCGGGGGCGCAGGCGGACCCCAGGAGGGCGAATCGCCAGTCCAGACGACGGAGCCGAATCAAAGCTACGCGATGCTCAAGGGCCTGCGCGAGCAGCTGAAAAGCAACGCCGAGGACGTGGGTAAAGCCTTCCCCGAGGAGGCCAGAAAAATCCATCACGGCGAGGCGGAGGAGCGGAATATTTACGGCGAGGCCAGCGCGGACGAGGCTAAGTCATTGCAAAAAGAGGGAATTCCCGTGTTGCCCTTGCCAAAACTGCCGGAGGAACACAACTAGATCACATGCGTTGCCATCTTGCGTTTGCCTTTGTCGGGTAACGTCTTGTTTGGGGGCCTCGGATATAAGAGGGAAACTTATCGCGAGGTGCCCTGGTAATGCCGTGTTGGCCCCATTACTCTGAGGATGCCGGGCGGTGGTTTGCGCGTAACCAGGGAACGAAAAAATGCGCCTCTCACAGCTTCTACGACCCCGAAATGTGCCATTTCAGCTCTTCGCCGCTGGTCTTCTGGCGGTCCTGATCGCGAATCCGGCGAGTGCCGAGCCTTCCGATCATGCCGCGACGCCCGATTTGGATTTGAGCACGCCTTCGACGCTGGCCGGTCCGCAGGACGAAGTCTCGTCGCAGCCGGAGCCGGTCTATCCTGACGGCGAACCGCCTATCGAGACCGTCGAGAGCGACGATGTCGACGACGCCGAAGTGGCCGTCGAGCCGTCGGAACCCATCATCGTGGCGACCATCGACAAGAGCGTGCAGCAGATGACCGTCTTCGTCGACGGTGTCGAGCAATATAACTGGCCCGTGTCGACCGGCATGCCCGGCTATGCCACGCCGACCGGCGACTTCACCGCCAGCTCCATGAATAAGATCTGGTACAGTCGGCAATGGGACAACGCGCCCATGCCGCATGCGGTCTTCTTCACCAAGAAGGGTCACGCGATCCACGCCACCAACGAGACGAAGAGGCTCGGCAAGCCCGCGTCCCATGGTTGCGTGCGGCTTTCGCCGAAAAACGCCGAGACCTTCTTCAATCTCGTCAAGGACAAGGGCTTGAAGAACACCCAAGTGGTGCTGACCGGCGAGACGCCCGGTGGCGACTACAAGGTCACCCAGCCTCAGCAGCGCCGCGACCGGAATTATCGGGGCCGCGATCCGTACGGCTATTACGACCGCTACGGCTATTACGAGGAGCAGCGACCGGTTGAGCGCCCGCGCCAGCGCCGCCGTCTGTTCCAGCCCTATTACGACTCACCGCCGGCGCAACAGCGGCAACCGCGGCAGCAGCGCCGACGTTGGTTCTTCCGCAATTAGCGGGACTCGCCGGCTTTCGTCGCCGTGGCGAAGTAGTTCACGTCGGTATCGCCTGACAGGCGCCAGTGGTCCGCGAGCGGCTCGTAGACCATGCCCGTGGTGTCGGCGAGCGTGAGGCCGGCACCGGTCAGCGCTGCCTTCAACTCCCCCGGCATGACGAAGCGGTCCCATTGATGGGTGCCTGCGGGCACCCATCGCAGGATGAACTCGGCGCCGACGATGGCCAGGGCATAGGCCTTCAGGGTCCGGTTCAGCGTCGATAGGATCATCAGACCGCCGGGTCTCACCAACGGGGCGATCCGTTTCAGAAAAGCAGGCACGTCGGGCACGTGCTCGACCACTTCGAGCAGCAATACGGCGTCGAAGGTCTTGCCCGCGTTCGCCAGGGTCTCGGCGGTCGCGGCCTCGTAGGCGATGTCGAGGCCGGCGCCCTTCGCATGGGCCTCGGCCGCCGCGATGGTCTCTGGCCCCGGGTCGATGCCGGTGACCGCCGCGCCGAGCCGCGCCAGGGGCTCGGTGACCAGGCCGCCGCCGCAGCCGATATCGAGGATGCTCAAGCCCGTCAGACTGGGAGGGGCCTTGGGATCGCGACCGAAATGGGCGCAAAGCCGGTCGCGAATATAAGTGAGACGGGTCGGGTTGATTTGGTGAAGCGGCCGAAACGGGCCCTTCTCGTCCCACCAGGTTTCGGCCAGCTTGGCGAAGCGGGCAACCTCGTCGCGGTCGAGCGTGGCGGAACTGGGAGGGGCCGCGGTCATTTCGGCATTGGCGGCGGCGTCCGGCGCCCTGTCAAGGCGTGTCTCCGACAAGGGGCGCCGCGGACAGCCAGGTTGCGGCATCCGGTCCTAGTCAGTATGAAAGGGCCAAATTTCCGGCCGGCCCGAAAAATGGGGCCGGCCCTCTTATTGTGAGCAGCCATGTCCTTGCTGGTGTTGAAATTCGGCGGCACGTCGGTGGCCGACCTGGAGCGTATCCGCAACGCCGCCACGCACGTCAAGCGCGAGGCGGCGGCCGGTCACGCCTGCGCGGTCGTGGTCTCGGCCATGGCCGGACAGACCAACCAGCTCGTGGCGCTGGTCGAGCAGGCCTGGGACTATAAGGAGCGGAGCCGTCAGAACGGGTCGCACGCCTCAGCCCATTACGACATGCGCGAATACGATGCGGTGGTCTCTTCCGGCGAACAGGTGACCTCGGGGCTGCTGGCGCTGGTGCTCCAGGCCATGGGCGTCAATGCGCGGTCCTGGCAGGGCTGGCAGATTCCGCTGCACACGGACGCGGCGCACCGTTCGGCGCGCATCACGGGCATCGATGTGGGTGAGCTCAAGGAGCGGATGCTGGCCGGTGAGGTGGCGGTGATCGCGGGGTTTCAGGGCATTGCGCCGGGCAACCGCATTTCGACGCTCGGGCGTGGCGGCTCCGACACCAGCGCGGTGGCTTTGGCCGCGGCGCTTTCCGCCGACCGCTGCGACATCTATACGGACGTGGACGGGGTCTATACCACCGATCCGCGCGTGGTGCCGAAGGCGCATCGGCTGGACCGCATCTCTTACGAGGAAATGCTAGAAATGGCCTCGCAAGGGGCCAAGGTGCTGCAAACCCGCTCCGTCGAGCTTGCCATGCAGCGAGGCGTGCGCGTGCTGGTGCGTTCGAGCTTCGATGCGCCCGATCTCGCCGGTAACGGCCCTGCCGAGACGGGCGAGGGGGTTGGCACACTTGTTTGCGATGAGGATGAGATCGTGGAGCAGAATGTCGTCAGTGGAATTGCTTATGCGCGGGACGAGGCCAAGGTGACGCTGCTCAAGGTCGCCGACAAGCCCGGCGTCGCCGCGCAAGTCTTCGGCCCTCTCGCCGACGCCCATATAAATGTCGATATGATCGTGCAGAACGTCTCCGAGGACGGTCGCTCGACCGATCTGACTTTCACCGTCCAGTCCGCTGACCTGGATCGTGCGCTGGAGGTCTTGAAGAACGCCAAGGACGCCATCGGCTATCGGGAGGTGCGTGGCTCCACCGACATTGCCAAGGTTTCGGCCATTGGCGTCGGCATGCGAAGCCACGCGGGCGTGGCCGCGCAAATGTTCAGCGCGCTTGCCGAAAAAGGCATCAATATCGAGGCGATTTCCACATCGGAGATCAAAATCAGCGTATTGATCGATGCGGCCTATGCCGAACTCGCGGTGCGGACCTTGCATTCCCTATTTGGACTGGACGGCCGCTAGCGGGGCGAAAGCGGCTAATCTAGGCGCAGTTTTAGGAGGCTCGGTCCGGCCCGAAGGCCGGACGGCGAGGACTTTTCGTTATGGCTGAAGTTGGCGCTCCAAGACAGATGCTCCGTCGCCTCCGCGAGGTGATGGCGAAGCACGAGAGCGCCCAGGCTCGCCTCGACAAGGTGGTGATGTTGATCGCCTCCAACATCGTGGCGGAGGTGTGCTCGCTCTATCTGCGGCGCCGGGATGGGTCGCTGGAACTGGTGGCCACCGAAGGCCTGAACAGGGACGCGGTCCACAATACCCACCTCAAGCCCGGCGAAGGTCTTGTCGGTCTCGTCGCCGAGCAGGCCGAGCCGAAACAGTTCGCCGACGCCCAGCACCATCCGGCCTTCTCCTACCGGCCGGAGACGGGCGAGGAGATCTACCACTCCTTCGTCGGCGTGCCGATCTTGCGCGGCGGGCACACGATCGGCGTCCTCACGGTACAGAACCAGACCATGCGGCAATATGGCGACGAGGAGGTCGAGGCGCTCCAGACCACGGCGATGGTGATCGCCGAGATGCTGGCGTCGGGCGGCATCGTCACCGAAGAGGTGACGTCGGAAACCCGCCGCGATTCCAACGACCGCTTCACCGGCCAAGCCATTTCGGAGGGCGTGGCGCTGGGCCATGTGGTGCTGCATGAGCCGCGCATCGTGGTGACGCGCCTGATCGCCGAGGATATCGAGCTCGAACGGCGCCGGCTGCTCCAGGCCATTGAGGAACTCACGGGCCAGATCGACGAGATGATGGAACGTGGCGATCTCGCCCGTGCCGGCGAACATCACGAGGTGCTTGAAGCCTTCCGCATGTTCGCGCACGACCATGGCTGGCGGCGCCGGCTCGACGAGGCGCTGGCGACGGGCCTCACCGCCGAGGCTGCCGTGCAGCGCGTGCGCAACGACACACGCGCGCGCATGCTGCGCATGCCCGATCAGCGTTTCCGGGACCGCCTGCACGACATCGACGATCTTTCGAACCGGTTGTTGCGCCTGTTGTCGGGCGACACGCAGACGGCCGCCACGGGCGTGCTGCCCGAGGATGCCATCGTGCTGGCCCGCACCATGGGCCCGGCGGAGTTGCTGGACTACGACAGGCACCGCTTGCGGGGCCTCGTGCTCGAAGAAGGCGGTGCCAATAGCCATGTGGCCATCGTCGCCCGGGCGCTCGGCATTGCCGCGATCACGCAGTGCAAGGGCGTGTTGGACGCCGTGGAGCCCGGGGATGCGGCGATCCTCGATGCGGAGGGGGGCGAGTTGCATTTGCGCCCCACCCAGGAAGTCATCTCGGCCTACGTGGACAAGGTCCGTTTCCGCGCGCGGCGTCAGGCGCAATACGAAGCCTTGCGCAAAGTGCCGGCGATGACGCTCGACGACCAGCGCGTCAGTCTCAACATCAATGCGGGGCTGTTGTTCGACCTGCCGCATCTCGATCAGTCGGGCGCGGATGGCATCGGGCTGTTCCGCACCGAGCTGCAATTCATGATCTCTTCGACCTTCCCGCGGCTCGATCAGCAGACCCGCCTCTATAAGTCGATCCTCGATGCCGCCGGCAACCGGCCGGTGGTGTTCCGCTCGCTCGATGTGGGCGGCGACAAGGTCATTCCGTATTTCCGCGCCGGCGTCGAAGAGAACCCGGCCCTTGGCTGGCGTGCCATCCGCATGGCGCTCGATCGGCCGGCGCTGTTCCGTACGCAGATCCGCGCGCTGCTGCGCGCCGCGCACGGCCGCGAGCTGCGCATCATGCTGCCGATGATCTCCGACGTCTCGGAGTTCGAGACCGCGCGCGCGTTGATCGATAGAGAGGTCACGCTGCTCGAGCGGCACGGCCGCCCCGAACCCGTGAAGCTGATGGTCGGGGCCATGATCGAGGTGCCGGCGCTGCTGTGGCAACTCGACAACATCCTACCCCTGGCGGACTTTGTTTCCGTCGGCTCCAACGACCTCGTGCAGTTCCTGTTCGCCGCCGATCGGGGGAATGAGCGCGTGTCCGACCGCTTCGATGCCTTGAACCCGGCGGTGCTTCGCGCTCTGCGCCATATCGTGCGGGCCGCCGAGCGGCATGGCACGCCGCTGACGCTTTGCGGCGAAATGGCCGGGCGCCCCTTAGAGTCCATGGCCTTGGTCGGCCTCGGTTTTCGCTCCATCTCCATGGCGCCCGCGTCGGTTGGCCCGGTCAAGGCGATGATCTTGTCGCTTGACGCGGATAATCTGAGAAAGACGCTGGACGCGCTCCTCGAGGAGCGAAAGACGTCGGTTCGCGAAGATTTGAAGCGCTTTGCAACTGAAACCGGCGTGCAGGTATAAATTTTCCATGCGCGCGGAGGTCGGCAACGGGTGCGCCCTTATGGTAGTCTCGCCGAGGCTTGCAAACGCGCCGTCATTGGGCTTGTGTTAGCCAGGTATCGCAGGAGGTGGGGCCGGTCGAGCCATGGCAGCTTGGCCGCAGGTGCTAGTCGACGCGTCGTTGCTTACCAGGCGGCAGCGTATTTATTTTCACGGGATCAAGGAAATGCCAGCCGGCTATGATGCGGAAGTGGCCGAGCTGTTTCGGGACCTCAGGGTCGCCAGTAACCTCACCGAAACAGACCTCGCCGCGCGGATTGCCACCCCAATTGAGGTGGTCAAAGCGCTTGAACAGGGGGCAATTTATGCCTTGCCGCCCTGGCCCGAGACCTGCCGCGTGGTCAATGCCTACGGCACGCTCCTCAATCTCGATACCAGACCGCTGCTCCGGCGCATCTATGCGCAACTCGAAGCGGGCATCGTGGAATTGAGGCCAAAAACCATGCCGGATGTTCCCGTCATGCAGCCGCAAACCGGTGGTGATGGTGGGTTTGGCGGCAATGCCGGCCAGGCGCCGCAACCGCCGGCCATGCCTCAAGCCCCGGTCTGGCCCAATGGCCAGCAGCAGCCGGCACCGCAGTCGCAGCCTCGCGCGCCGCAGCCGCAAGCGCCGCAGCCGCAAGCCCCGCAGCCGCAAGCCCCGCAGCCACAAGCGCCGCAGCCACAGGCACCTCAAACCCAAGCACCATGGCCGGCCGGAGCACCGCAATTTCCGCAAGGAGGCTTCCAGGGGCACGCGCCGCAGGAGCCGGCTTGGCAGAACGGGCCACAACCGGGCCAAACCCAACCGCAGGCCCAACCGCAAGCCTATCCGGCCGATCCGGGAGGCTATCAGCAGCCGCCTCAAGCCTATCCCTCCGAGGGTTATCCGCCGGAGCCCGCGGCGCCTCCGCATCAGGAGGACGCGTCTTTCATGGGCGAGGCCGAGCTCGAGCCAGAGCCCCTTGCCGAGCCGAAGCAGAAGAAGCCCGCGCTTTTGAAGTGGGGCATCGGTGCGCTGGTTGCAGCGGTGGTCCTAGTTGGACTATGGCTGGCGCTCGGCGATTCATCGTCCGACCCGGGCGCGTCCTCGGGATTCAATACGTCCGATCCTGTCCTGGATCCGGACGACCCGCGCAGCCGCAAGGCTGACAAGCTTCCGAACAATTTCTAGGCTTCCGCGCCTCATCCCATGACGTCTATTCCCGCCGAGAAGCTCGAACATCTCGTCGCCCGTTGGCAGAACGTGCAAGACGCGCTTGCCTCCGGCGCCGACCAGGAGAGCTATGTCCAGCTCTCCCGCGAGTTTGCCGAGCTCGATCCCATCGTGGCAACGATCAACGCGCTGCGCGAGGCCCAGAACGAGCGCGACGGCTTGCAGGAAATTATCGACGACCGCACCTCGGACAAGGCCATGCTGTCGCTCGCCGAGGAGGAGATCGGCACGCTCGACTCCAAGATTGAAGAATTAGAGCATCGGTTGAAGGTCCAGCTTCTGCCCAAGGACGAAGCCGACGAGAAGAGCGCGATCCTCGAAGTCCGCGCCGGGACCGGGGGCGACGAGGCGGCGCTGTTCGCCGGCGATCTGTTCCGCATGTATCAGCGCTACGCGGATCGGCAAGGCTGGAAGGTCAACGTGATGTCGGCCAGCGAGTCCGCCAATGGCGGTTACAAGGAGATCATCGCCAACATCTCCGGCAAGGGCGTGTTTGCCCGGATGAAATACGAATCCGGCGTGCACCGCGTGCAGCGCGTGCCGGAAACCGAAGCGCAAGGGCGTATTCATACCTCGGCCGCGACCGTGGCCGTGCTGCCCGAGGCAGAAGAAGTCGACGTACAGATCGACGAAAAGGATTTGCGCGTTGACGTCTACCGCGCGAGCGGTCCCGGCGGACAGTCGGTCAACACCACCGATAGTGCGGTGCGCATCACCCACATCCCGTCGGGCCTTGTGGTGATCCAGCAGGACGAGAAGTCTCAGCATAAGAACCGGGCCAAGGCCATGAAGGTGCTGCGGGCGCGGCTCTATGACATGGAGCGCGAGAAGCTCGACGCGGAGCGGGCGCAAGACCGGCGCAGCCAGATCGGCACGGGCGATCGCTCACAGCGCATCCGCACGTATAATTTCCCGCAAGGACGGGTGACCGATCATCGCATCGGCCTAACGACGCATCAGCTCCAAATGGTGCTTGAGGGCGAGCCGGCGCTCGATGAGATCATCGAGGCGCTGACCACCGAGGACCAAACGAGCCAGCTTGCCGCCATGCAGGACGATGCCTCATGACCGGGTCGCTCGCTTCGGCCCATGCGGCCGCCGCGCGCACGCTGCGGGAGGGCGGTATCCAGATGCCCTCGCTCGATGCGCGGCTGCTTTTGTGCCACGCGACGGGGCTGAGTCATGAGGCTTTGATTGTTCATGGGCGCGATCTGCTGGCGCCGGAGCAGGCGGCGCGGCTCGCGGGCTATGTCGCGCGGCGGCTCGCCGGGGAGCCCGTCTCGCGCATCCGGGGGACCCGCGAATTCTACGGCCGCGAATTCCTCATCGATCCCCACACGCTCGACCCGCGTCCGGACACGGAGACGCTGATCGAGGCGGCGCTCGGGCTGGCCGCGGGCGAGAGCTTGGCGGGCCGCCCGCTTCGCCTGCTCGATCTCGGCACCGGCTCGGGCTGCATTCTGCTGACGCTGCTGGCCGAGCTGCCGATGGCTCAGGGTCTTGGCATCGATATCAGCCAGGATGGCTTGCGGGTTGCGCGCGAGAACGCCCGGCGCCTTAAGTTGGAAGCGCGCGCCCGCTTTCGCGCGGCGGACTGGTTCGAGGGCCTGGAAGGCGGGTTCGACCTCATCCTCGCCAACCCGCCCTATATCGCCAGCGGCGACATTGGCGGGCTCGCCAGAGAGGTGGCGGCTTATGATCCCCCGGCGGCCCTTGATGGCGGCCCGGATGGGCTTGCCGCCTATCGCGCGATTGCCGCGAAAGCCGCCGATTTCCTGACCCCCGGCGGGCACCTCCTGGTCGAAATCGGGTCGACCCAGGCCGAGGCCGTCTTTGAGCTGTTTGAGGCTTCCGGCCTCATCGTCGAGGAGCATAGCGTCCTGTTCGATCTGGCCGGGAACCCCCGCTGCGTCCGGGCCGGGCGCCCTTCGAGCGGGGCTACAGAAGGTCGCAAACGTGGAAAAATAGGCTTGGAAAGCCGCGATGTTCAGGGTAGGTTCGAACCAGGAAATGACGAATACTCGGCCTGCGTGGTGGAAAAGTCTGGCGCGGCCGGTTGCATGGCAACAAGAGCGGATATCTCGTGAACCCCGATTGACAGGCAGTCCAGCCTCTCGGGTTGTTCAGGAGACGCTCAATCGCCCATCAGATTTTGGTTGGCTGGCGTGAGCCCGGGATTTCAGGACGCGTCGCGCCGGGAAACCGACCCAAGACAAGGCAGCAAGAAAAAGACCGTTGTGACGACTGCGTGGCCGATCCGGCCTTCCGGCGCAAACTGCGTTCGGAGCTTGGCGCTAGTCATGAGAGTGAGCAAGGGAACCAAGGACGCGGCTTAAGGCCGTTAAGCAGGTGAATAAGGCTTATGAGGCAAGGACAACAGCAGAATCGTAGGGGCCGCGGCCGCGGCCGTAAGCCCCAGAATCCACTGGCGCGGAGTTATGAGTCGAACGGACCCGACGTGAAGATCCGTGGGACCGCAGCGCATGTCGCCGAGAAATATATGTCGCTCGCGCGTGACGCACTCGCGTCCGGGGACATCGTGACGGCGGAGAGCTATCTCCAACATGCCGAGCACTACAATCGCATCATTATGGCCGCGCAGGTGCAGGCCGCCTCTCAGCCCGGCGCTCCGCAGGTCGAAGCGCCGAATGGCGGCCGGCCGCAGAGCCGTTGGCATTCTGACTCCGATGAAGAGGAGTCGGACTCCGAGGGGACGGAAGCCGCTGGCGGGCAGAATGCGGGCGGGCAGAACGCCGGCGGGCAAGGCAGCGGCAGCCAAGATCATCAGCGCCAGGCCGGGAACCGTGAGCATCACGGCGGCGGGCGCGAGCGTGGCCGTGGCCGCCAGCGCGGCAACGGCGCCGAGGGCGTGAGCGATGCCAATGGCGCGGAGCCGGCCGAAGCGAAAGCCGCCGACAAAAGCGAGTCCACGCCTGACACGGTGAGCTAGGCTTCGTCTTCCAAAGTCTCACTGCTCCCGCCCGCAGTCCCAGGACGCGGATAGAGGTTCGGCAATTCAGGTCTCAGGCGCGCCGCCCTGTCGGTCTGTGCTCCCATCGGCAGACCACATTGGTGCTGGCGCCGGGATTTTTCTGACCGAAACGCGCAGTCAGCGCTTTGGCGCGCTGCACGCCAGCCTTGCGGCAATCCTCAAGACGGTCGCCGCTGACTGAGAAATCAGGCATTTGACGTGTGCTTTGATAGATAACTGCGCCAGTGTTGCAGTTGTACACCGTCAGGTACAGCATCACGATCTTCGCTATCATGGCCGCTCCGTCATGGCCGCTCCGTCACATCCCGCCTACCGATCACGATAAACGCCGCTGGCGGCGAGGCAAGCTATCGCTTCATCTTAGGCAGCGCAGGCGCGTGGCGGGCCTTTTTGCGATCCCTCAACGCCGCAGGCCCCTTTTTGTGCGGTAAACGGCTCGCTATATGTCCGTTAACGCGCCCCTGGTAAGAGGCACGATCAACGGCTCCCGCCACCTGAAATCGACCATTCCGGCCACCCTCACGCCTGGCCGATCCACGAGGGACGATCATGGATTTCGAAAAGCTTTCCGACCGCCTCAAGGGATTTTTGCAAGCGTCGCAGACCATTGCCGTGCGCGACGGCAACCCCCAGGTCACCCCCGAACATTTCTTGAAAGCCCTGCTGGACGATCCGGAAGGCCTCGTCGCGGGGCTGATCGGCCGCGCCGGTGGCGACGCCAAGCTGGCGCTCACCCGCACCGATGCCGCGCTCGCGAAATTGCCCAAGGTCTCCGGCTCCGGCGCCACCCAGCCGCAGATGACGCCGGGCCTGTCACGCGTGCTCGATCAGGCCGAGCAGATCGCCACCAAGGCCAGCGACAGCTACGTCACCGTGGAGCGCGCGCTCCAGGCCCTGGCCATGACCAAGGAAGGCGAGACCGCGAATATTCTCAAAGATGCGGGCGTCACGCCGCAAAGCCTGAACGAGGCGATCAACGATCTGCGCAAGGGCCGCACGGCCGATAGTGCCGGCGCCGAGCAGCAATACGATGCGCTGAAAAAGTACACCCGCGACTTCACCGAGGCCGCCGCGAACGGCGAGCTCGATCCGGTGATCGGCCGCGACGAGGAGATCCGCCGCACCATTCAGGTGCTGTCGCGGCGCACCAAGAACAATCCCGTGCTGATCGGCGAGCCGGGCGTCGGCAAGACGGCCATCGTCGAGGGGCTGGCGCATCGCATCGTCCAGGGCGACGTGCCGGAGAGCCTGAAGGACAAGAAGGTGTTGTCGCTCGACATGGGCTCGCTCATCGCCGGCGCCAAATATCGCGGCGAGTTCGAGGAGCGGCTGAAAGCCGTGCTGTCGGAGATCGAGGCCTCGAACGGCCAGATCATTCTGTTCATCGACGAGATGCACACGCTGGTCGGGGCCGGCAAGGCGGACGGCGCCATGGACGCCTCCAATCTGTTGAAGCCCGCATTGGCGCGCGGTCAGCTGCACTGTGTCGGCGCCACCACGCTCGATGAGTACCGCAAGCATGTGGAGAAGGACGCAGCCCTCGCGCGGCGCTTCCAGCCGGTGTTCGTTCCGGAGCCGAGCGTCGAGGACACCATCTCCATTTTGCGCGGCTTGAAAGAAAAATACGAGCTGCATCACGGCGTGCGTATCAGTGATGCCGCGCTGGTCACCGCGGCGACGCTATCCAACCGCTACATCACCGACCGCTTCCTGCCCGACAAAGCCATCGACCTAGTGGACGAGGCCGCCTCGCGCTTGCGCATGCAGGTGGACTCCAAGCCCGAAGCGCTCGATGAGCTTGACCGGCGCATCATGCAGCTCAAGATCGAGCGCGAGGCGCTGAAGAAGGAAACCGATACAGCCTCCAAGGACCGCCTCGAAAAGCTCGAGAAGGAGCTGGTCAATCTCGAGGAGGAGGCGAACGCGCTCTCGAGCCGCTGGCACGAGGAGAAAGAGAAATTAGGCGCCGCGCAAAAGATCAAGGAAGACCTCGACCATGCGCGCATTCAGCTGGAGCAGGCGCAGCGCGGCGGCGACCTCACAAAGGCCGGCGAGCTGGCCTATGGCACGATCCCCGATCTCGAGGCGAAGCTGCAAAAGATCGAAGAGGAAGAGGGCAAGGCCGGCAGCCTCGCCCAAGAGGTCGTCGAGCCCGACATGATCGCGCAAGTGGTCTCGCGCTGGACCGGCATTCCCGTCGACAAGATGCTCGAAGGCGAGCGCGAAAAACTGCTCGCCATGGAAACCGAGATCGCCCGCCGCGTGGTCGGCCAGGAAGAGGCGGTCAAGGCCGTGTCGACGGCGGTGCGCCGCTCGCGCGCCGGCCTGCAAGACCCCAACCGGCCCATGGGCTCGTTTATGTTTTTGGGCCCGACCGGCGTCGGCAAGACGGAGCTCTCCCGCGCGCTCGCCGAGTTCCTGTTCGACGACGAGCACGCCATTCTGCGCGTCGACATGTCCGAATATATGGAGAAGCACGCGGTGGCCCGGCTCATCGGCGCGCCGCCCGGCTATGTCGGCTATGAGGAGGGCGGTGCGCTCACTGAAGCCGTGCGCCGCAGGCCTTACCAAGTCATTCTGTTCGACGAGATCGAGAAGGCGCATCCGGACGTGTTCAACGTCTTGCTCCAGGTGCTCGACGATGGTCGCCTCACCGACGGCCAGGGCCGCACGGTCGACTTCCGCAACACGCTCATCATCATGACGTCCAATCTCGGCTCCGAATATCTCGTCAACCAGAAGGAGGGCGAGGATTCAGACGCCGTGGAGGAACAGGTCATGGAGGTCGTGCGCAGCCATTTCCGGCCCGAGTTCCTCAACCGCGTGGACGAGATCATCCTGTTCCACAGGTTGCGCCGCGAGCACATGGCCAACATCGTCGATATACAGATGAAGCGGCTGGCCAAGCTCTTGACCGACCGCAAAATCACGCTCGACCTCGACGAAGAGGCCAAGACCTGGCTCGGCAACAAGGGCTACGACCCGGCCTATGGCGCCAGGCCCCTGAAGCGCGTGATCCAGAAATATGTGCAGGACCCGCTGGCCGAGCAGATCCTCGAAGGCAAGATCCACGACGGCGAGACCATCAAAGTCGGCGTGAAGGACGGCAACCTCACCTTCAACGGCCAAGCGAGCACGGCCAAGGCGGCTTAGGGGGGCTGGGGCTGTGCGTCCACGACAGCGATCACTTCAAGGAGATCGGCAGCCCGCTCGGCGATCTGGAGGATACGGCGCCCGCCGGGGAGGCCGAGCGCCGCTGCATCGCCTATTTCAGAGCGCGCAGCGCCGAGATCTTGCGCGGCAAACGGATGGAGGAGTTCTGCAGCGCGGAACTCGCCCACGCGGCTGCGTCCGCCGGCGCGCCCGCCAAATAAGACACAGCTAAGAGCTAGCCGCCGAGATAGCGGCGCTCCAGATGCGCCTTGAAGGGACGCAGGCTCAAAGGCTGGCCGGTCACCTCGGTGAGGAGCTCGGTTGCGGTCTTGAGCTGCCCGCGCCCGTGGATCTCCCGGCGCAGCCACCCTACCAAGCCCGCGAAGTCGCCGGCCGCGATCTGCGCCTCCATATCCGGCAGGGCCTTCCGCGCGGCGGCGAACCACTGCGCGGCCATCAGCGCGCCGAGCGTATAGGTGGGGAAATAGCCGAACAGCCCGGAGAACCAGTGCACGTCCTGCATGCAGCCGTCCTTGAAATTGCCTTCCGTCGACAGTCCGAGATAGCGCATCATGCCCTCGTTCCAGGCCTGCGGAATGTCGGCCACGTCGAGATCGCCCGCGATCAAAGCGCGCTCCAGATCGAAGCGCAGGGTGACGTGAAGCGGGTAGGTAACCTCGTCGGCGTCGACGCGGATAAGTCCACGCGACACCTGGATCGCGTTTGCATGGAGATTGTCCGCGCTCCAGGCGGGGTCGCCTTGGCGGCCGCCGAGATGTTGACGGAGATGCGGCGCCGCGAAGTCGATAAACGCGGCGCCGCGTGAAACTTGCATCTCCACGAACAGCGATTGGCTCTCATGCACCGCGGCGCCCAGGCAATTGCCGACCGGTTGGTTTCGCCACTCCGCCGGCAAGCCTTGCTGGTAGAGTGCGTGTCCGGTCTCGTGCAGCACCGCCATGAGCGATTCCAGGAAATCGTCCTCGCTATAGCGGGTGGTGATACGGGTATCGTCGGGCACGCCGCCACAGAAGGGGTGATGGCTGACATCGAGCCGCCCGCGCCTGACGTCAAACTGAAGCGCGCGCATCAACTCTTCGCCGAGCTTGCGTTGATGATCGGGCGGGAAGGGCCCCGGCAAAGGCAGTGGCTTCCGCTGCGTGGCGAGCACCTGGTTGATCATATCGGGTAGAAAGCTCTTCAGCTCGTCGAACAGGAGTGCCACGTCGTGCGAGCGGGTGCCTTCTTCGTAAGAGTCGAGCAGTGCGTCGTAAGGCGCGAGTTTCAGCGTGTCGCCGAGCGCGCTCGCCTCTTCGCGGGCGAGAGCCAACACGTCGGCGAGGGGAGCGGCGACAGCATCCCAATCGTTCTTTGCGCGCGCCAGGCGCCAAATCTGCTGGCAGCGTGCCGTGGCCATCTGCATGGCGCGCACCAGCCCCTCGGGGACTGCATTGGCGCGGGTATGGATACGCCGCATGGCGCGCAAATTTGCCCGCTGCCATTCATTCAACGTCGCCGATTTCTCCCACGCCGCGTCAAGCATCTCGCCGACGCCCGGCGCGGTCAGCGTCCGGTGGGCGAGTGCGGCAAGCGCGGCCAAGGCCTCGCCGCGCGCCTCCCCGCCGCCGGGCGGCATCATCACCGCCTCGTCCCAAGCGAGCATGGCTTGCGCATGGCCGAGCTGGTGCAGCTCTGCGAACCGTGCCTCCAATTGCGCGTAAGGCGTCACGATGTCTCTCTCAGCCCGCATGCTACACCCGGTCCTTTTTGCGCGGTTCTGGCGCGTCTATCGTCTGCCAGACGCTAGCATAAGGACAAGGGGGAGGGGCTACGACACAAGCCCGCCGCGACGTTAGGTTCCGCGCGTTGCAGAGCCTGAGACAGACTCCAGATCCTCGGCGCACGAGACTCCGCGGGACAGTTCAGAGATTCGATTTTTGGGGAGGGAGAGAGAAGGAGAGAGGCGGCTTATTGCGTATTGGCGACTTGAGCGACGCGGCTGGTGACGGGATCGAGCTGCATCAGGGCTTCGATGCGGCGCCGCTCTTTCTGAAAGGCGGCGAGCTCGCGGCCTGCGAGTTGGAGGCCGCGCGGCACGGCGATGGTCATCGGGTTGACGAACTTGTTGTTGACCAGAACCTCGAAGTGACAATGGGGCCCGGTGGAGCGGCCGGTCGAGCCGACAAAGCCGATGATCTGGCCTTGCTTCACATGGGCGCCGGGCTTGGAGCCGGGGGCGAAGCGCGTCATGTGGCCGTAGGCGGTGGCGAAGCCGTTGGCGTGGCGGATGCGGACATAATTGCCGTAGCCGCCGTGGCGCTCGGCGATCTCGATCGTGCCGTCGCCGGCGGCGAGGATCGGGGTGCCCGAGGGCGCGGCCCAGTCGACGCCGGTGTGCATGCGGGTACGGCGCAGCAGCGGATGGCGGCGATTGCCGAAGCCGGAGGTGAAGCGACCGCCTTTCACCGGATTGCGCATCAGGAACTTCTTGGCGCTGTTGCCGTGCTCGTCATAGTAGTCGACCGTGTCGTCCGGGGTGCGGAAGCGATAGAATTTCCGGTTCTCGCCGCCGACGGTCATGGCGGTGTAGAGCAACTCGCCCAGCTTGCCGTCGCCGACGCCGTCGTCATCGAAGAACACCTCGAACGTGTCGCCGGAGCGGGTCTTCTGCTTGAAGTCGACGTCGTAGGAGTGCACGCGCAGCAGCTTGAGAATGATGTCGGAGGGGAGATTCTGGTCGAGGGCGGATTGGTAGAAGCTCTGGTAGAGGCTGGCGCGGCTGGAGGCGGTCTCGATCTTGACCTCGCCGTCCGGCGCCTGGGTGGAGGCGAGATAGTCGCCGTCTCGGTTGCGGGTCGCGCTGACGATGTGGTCGCCGTCCTTGTCGAAGATGCTGATCCGCACCGGCTCCATCTGGCCGGAATCGGAGGGGGCGGGCACGAGGCGGAAGTCGATCTTCTGCTTCGGCTTCAGGTCGTCCGGGCCGAACACGGCATCGAGGCTGTCAAGAATGGCGCTGGCCAGGGTCTTGTCGGTGCCTGCCTCTTGAAGCACGCCGAGTAGGTTGTCGCCCTTCTTCACCTCGACGATCTTGGTCTCGGCGCCGGCGACGTCTTCGTCGCTCAGATCCTCGGTCTCGTCGAAGGATTTCTGCATCACTGTGGTGTTGGGCAGGAGCCTGGGACGCTCAACCTCGTCGGGACGGTAAGAGGCGAGCTGCAGCCTGGCCTCGCCGGTGCCCGCCCCCAGCGCCAGCGGCGATTCGGCATAGGCGAAATTCTCCGCGGCGAGCGATACGAGCTTGTTCACCCGATCCGGCGCCAGCTCGATGTCGTCCGTGGCCGGCAGAAGTCCGCCCGGGACGTCGATTACGTTGACCAGCAAAGACTGGCTCGGGTCGACCGCGTCATCGCCGCCGCCGATGGGCGTCGCGTCGGAATAGAGCTTGAAGGGATTGAGGGGCGGGAGCTTGTCGGTGTCTTCGGGGGGCTCGGTGGCCAGGCCGGCGACGATGCGAAGATAGGGCTTGATGGTGATGAATTCGCGGCTGCCTTGGCGTTCCACCACCGTGTCGTGGATGACGTAGCGATTGGCGAAACCCGCCGAGGTCATCTGAATGCGGTCTTCCTTCTGGCCCGAGGCGCTCTGGGCATCATGGGCCAGGCGGGCGCCGCGGATCGGCTGAAGGGCGGCGAGGCTCGCGCGCTTGATGGAGCTCATCATGCCGGAGCCGTCGGACATGTTCATGGAGGCATAGATGGCCACGCCGATCAGGCAGACGCCAACCATGCCGGCGAGACAGGTGCTTGCCATCCATTTCAGGCGGCTGCTGGCGCCGTCATGGCTCGATTCGCAGAGATAAACCGGAGGCAGCTCGAAATCGCTCTTGGAAGTCTCGCCGAGAAAGATAGTTGGGAGTCCACGCGGTGCGGCCGGCACGAGCGCCTGGCCAAGCTTACGGCGCGCAAATCCCCCACGGCGCTTAGACAATGCGCTTTCCCCCCGTCTATCGGTCGCCGCCTGCTGCGCCTGTTTTCAGGCGCGATTCCCGAGTCCCTCAGGCGGACACCACCGAAACGGTTAGCTGTGTCCTTCGCGGCGAGGCTAGACTATGCGCCGATGGGCTTTCCCCGACCCCCCAGGCTTCCCGTGATCTCCCCCAAACCGCCAAATTCCGCAGTCTTGAATATGAGATGGAAGCTTATTAGGTCTTGGTTCGTCCCCCTCGGCGGGTCATCTTATCCATACTCGCACCGTATGGTTACCACGCCGTTAACAACCCGATAGTGACGACGTATTCGGGCAGGAATGTGGCCTGATAGACACGGGTAAACCAATAAAATAACCGTCCACAAACTGTTACCCAGGCCTTGACAACGGCCTGCGTAATCCCTAGATACGCAATTCGCGCGGGTCGATCCCACTTCCTGCGGGACTATACGCGACCGCGCGATCCATCGGACAGAAGCGGGGAATGCACGAGTTCTACTCGGCAGACACCTCGGCTGTCGTTGACTCTCAATGGGGGATTTGCTTCCATTGTGGGTTCGGGAGTGTGGCTTCGGCTGCTCTGCCACCGGCTCTTTGATATTGTGATATGAAGAAAGGGAAACGCGGACGGCGGAGTCCTTGCGTGCCGATCCTCGAAAGAGGTTAGGCGTCGAGACTCTGACGGTCTTGCGTTTTTCAAGAAGCCAATAGGCGTGTTGCGCGCAGATCCTTCGGGAGATGCGTGGTTTCATGCTTGTTGGGAACTCGTCAAAACGTAGCGACCACCTGGAATAATTCCATCCAGGTATTTGTCAGAAAATCGAATTCTCAACTTGAGAGTTTGATCCTGGCTCAGAACGAACGCTGGCGGCAGGCCTAACACATGCAAGTCGAACGAGAAGCCACCTTCGGGTGGTGGA
>Ga0307379_10004385_pt1 | contig 20133 bp, 11 predicted proteins | sample UN2MG_FD_202237 | JGI IMG/M metagenome (GOLD analysis project Ga0307379, IMG submission 202237) | Soil microbial communities from Risofladan, Vaasa, Finland - UN-2 | ecosystem: Environmental > Terrestrial > Soil > Coastal area > Acid sulfate soil | place: Finland: Risofladan, Vaasa | collected... | reverse complement strand
GAGCCGGGGTCGGAAGGCAGCCCGGGGAAACCGGCGGCGCCAGCGCCCGCCTGCCGCCGCCGGCGGCCACGCGTGGGCGCGCCAGAAGCACCCGGTCGATCGCGTGGACGATGCCGTTCGTGCAGCGGACGTCCTTGGTGACGACCACGGCACCGGGCCCGCCGGGGAGACTCAGCGCGTTTCTATCAGGGTGCGTTTCCACCTGCCCGCTCCAGGTGGTCAGGGACCTCATCATGAAGATCCGGCCCGCCGGCCAGGTGCCGGAAAGCACGTGGTTGGCCAGGAGCCTTCGCAGCTTGTCGCGGTTCTCGGGCTTCTTCAGCTCCTCCAACGTATGCTCCGGGACGGTCCCGAGAAAGGCGTCGTCCGTGGGAGCCAGAAGCGTGAGTGGGCCGTCGGTCTTGAGCACCCACGCCATGTCGGCCCTGTTGACGAGATCGATCAGTATGCCGAACGATCCGTGCTCCGTCACCGTGTCGAGGATGTCCTTCTCCGCGTCGCACGCGTTGCAGGCGCCGGTCGAGGTCCGTCCTTGGGAGGATGATTCCGGCGTGGCGGCTCCGACGGCTCCGGCGCAGAGCCATAGACTCAATCCCATCATTCCCAGAAGCGTGAGTGCCTTGTGCATCCAGAGTCTCCTCTTCGACCAGGGTAACAGGTTTCGATTCGTTGGCGTCGAGATCGACCCCGCGAGGGAAGGTCGGGGTCGATCGTTTGCGCTGGGCCCGGCAGTGGGGCCGAGTCCGCCGCGGCCTCGGCCGCACGGGCGACGGCGCGGATCCGCCCGGCCGCCGTCTGATCGGCTTCGCCGGCACACAACACGTGGCAACAGCTCTCTCCGCTTGCTACAAGCACGAAAACGCCGCTCGACGCGTCTCACTTCACGTGGTCCATCACCGGATCGCCGAACAGCGTGAATTCGAGAATCGTCTTCAGCGTGTACGTATTCCACCCGAAGTCTTTGAAGAGCTGATACTTCGCCAGGTCCACCGCGCGCCCGGTCTTCCCCAATTTGCAGTAGTTGCCGATGAACCGTACGTCGAGCCCTTCGCCGGAACTGGTGCCGCCGTACGCCACACGGGTCGAGCCGACGTAGGCGGAGGCTTTGACCCCCTCAATCCACGCCTCCCCGAAACACTCCCGGCAGTCGTACCTGCTCGTGCTGCAAGAGAGGGCGAACACGACGGGAAGCGAAGGGGTGGACTGGAGCATGCTGTCGACCTGTGCCGCGGTCATCAATTGCGTCGAGTCGGGGCTTCCGTGTCCGTAGTACTCGATGAAATCGACGCCGTGGTTCACCACGTTGGCGAACGTCGACGCGGTCAGGTTGTTCTGCTTCTCGTACAGACGCTTCACCCCAACCGACGTGCACGGCTTGACCAGGGGCAGGACCGTCTCCTCCTTGAACGTAACCTCGTGGCAGCCCCATCCCAGGTCGTTGGCCGCCAGCAGCGCACCCGTCGCGGTGGGGGGCGCGTTCCCGTACTTGACGATCGAGGAGACAACCCGCTGGGCGACCTCGAAGTCATTGGTGGGTATCCTCCCCACGCATAGATCGGGCAACAGATCGGGTTCGTCAGCCGCCTCGCCGTACTTGCCGTTGTTGTTGCCGTCCCACGTGCCGTCGATGCACGCGTAGTAGTAGTCGCAGGGGATCCATCCGTCGTCGACGCCGGCATACGGAGCCGGGTCGACCACCATCCGCGTGGGGACGTCGACGAACGGCCGTGAACCGTCCCCCACCACGTCGCCGAAGAGTATGATCGACCGCGTGCGGTAGCGCTGGTAGAGAATGCGGATGAAGTTCCTGATTTTGTCGGGCGCGTCGGCGCCGCCGATCGAGTTCTCGACGGCCCTTGCCCTGACTACTGCCGTGGCAATCCCTTTCTTGGTGTGATGGCTGGCCAGGTCCCGCGACGGACAATAGAACAGATCGGCGCAGATGATCACGCAGGGTATCCCTTCCAGTGCGGCCTTCCTCGCCCGCTGAGGAAAACCCGTCGCCTGAAACTGTTCCAGCAACTCCGGGCCGATCCTCCGTGGGTACTCGTTCCACCGCTCCGCGTCGGCGAGGTTCGATGGAGATAACCCCAGCGCTCGCTCCGCGACCCCCAATACGTCGCGCTTCTCCTTTGCTTCCGGAACCTCCTTGGCCTTGAATTTCAAGGCCCCCGTCAGTTTGTAGAACTTCGCCGTCCTCGTCGCGGGATGGAACTGCACGGGGAACGTCTTGAGAATGACCACCTTGCGACTTCCGAAGCCGCCTGTCGTGGTGACCTCGTGGAACTTGCCCGGATAGGCCGCCTCGGCCTCGTACAACTCGGCGTCGATCGTGAACGTTTCCCTTGCACGGATGAGCCCTCTCGGATCGATCGGCTTGGGCTCCTGGTTGGGGGCCAGCGTGACGTTGTTGACCGTTTTGAGCAACTCCGGCTCCAGCACGACCTCGTCCAGACGCGCATTGGGCGGAATGTCCACCTGCACGACCCGCATCGGAACGTTCGGCTCGCCAACCTCGGTGAGGTGACTCGATGCGTCGACCTCGAATTCGAAGAGATCGTATTCGTCGTCGAGCAGGGCCAGTCGGGACCTCCAGAAGCCGACGGGGACGATCTCCAATGGGATCGTCCCCACTCCCGCTTCGGCGTCAAAAGTCAACGCCCGCGCGATCACCGTGGGAGGAGCCCCGCGTTCCACGTCCGGCACAAGCGGAACGTATTCCCTTTTCAGTTCCTGCCCTTGGAGAACGGCAGGAGACAAGGCAAGCTGCACGCCCAAAAGAGCGACTCCCAGAGCGATGGAAACCGCCCCCCTTCGGGCACAACGGATCGCACTGTCACTGAACATGTCGCGCTCCTCCTTTGGAAAACAGGAAACGTAGCGGTAGGGTCTTCCTTCAGGCCCCAAAACCCTCGTACGTCACCGAAAACCGCCTCGGGACCTTCGCGGACGTCGAATGTGCCTGCCGGGAGTTGCCGGTGCTTCGGGGAGCAGACGACATACTCGCAACGGAATTCCCAGAGACTGGCCGGCCGATCTGAGCTGCGCGAAAAGAGACAAGAGCCGAGACGCGGATAAGGAGCAGTCGAAGCTGCCAAGGCCCGCGCAGAGGAGCGTCGCGCAGCCGCCTTATCGCAATATCCGTCGCGGTGCGCGCGGTCCCCCACCGCACACCTCACAGGATTGTCGCGTCTGCGTCGCCGAGAGACTAGGGAAGTAATGGGGAAGCTCTGGGGAACGACGAGAAGCCCGAATAGGACGAACGGACCCCGCTTCCCCCGGGGAAGAGAACGTGTTTGCTCCGCGTCTGCCGCTCCCGGGGGCCCCAAGTCCCGGCCGCCTGTGCTAGTCGGGCAGCTCCGCACGCAGCGTGACGATGCCGTACCCGGGCAGGTCGATCGGGTCAGCCAGCTCGGGGCCCGGCTCCTCGGACGGGCTGCTGATTGAGACGCGCTTCGGTGCCGGGGGGTTCCACGAAATCGTCGCCCTCGCTTCGGTGTCGGCCGTGTTGAAAAGGCGCACCATCCACGCCTTGCGGTCCTCGCTCGGCTTCAGGGAGCTGACGATCACGCTCGCCGGCTCCACGCGGAACAGCGACTGCGGGATCGGCACGCTCGGATCGACCGGCACCACGACCAGCGGCTGGGTCTGTCCGATGCCGAACCGGGCGGCCGCCGCCGGGTCGAACTTCCCATGGGGCATGATCGAATACCGGAAGACGACCGTGCCGCCCTGCGACGCCTTGTAGTTCGTCTCCCAGTAGTTGTTCATCACGTAGGAGTAGAACGTCTGCGTCGGCTCCAGGCGGCGGATCCAGTTGTCGGCGTGGAAGGGGTCGGGCAATACGTCGACCGTGATCGCCCCCACCTCTACAAGCGGCGCGTCTTCCGTCGCCCACGTGACGCCGTAATCGTCGTTCGAGACGTCGACCCAACGCCCCACCGTGAAGTAGTTCTTGCACGCCCCGGGCAACTGGTCCGCCTCGGGGCGGACGACGGCCCAAGGCACGTCCATCCGCATCACGCCGCCGGGCACGTTGAAGGCGAAGCCGAAATGGACGCTCTCTTTGGTGCGAATGTCCTCCTTGTCCACCACGTTGACGAGATCGACGCGGTCCAAGCCGTCGACCACCCGCAGCTCCCGCGAGAGCTTGCGGCAGCCGGGCGCATCGCACTCGATCCAGAGCGACGCCACCAGCGGGCCGGGCTCCTTGACGGTGATCTTGGCCGGGCCGCTGCGGACCGCATCCTTCGGATCCCGGCCGGGCACGTAGACGAATTGGTTGAGTCCCAGGCCCGCGTCGGCGCGGACCAGATCGTCGGGGAGCCCCTCGGCGGCGAGGCTGCCGATCGCGCCCGTCGCCTCGTCGACCTCCAAGCGAATCCTGGCGCAGGCCAGCGTGGCTCCTTCCGCCTTGGCCGTACCGGTCGGCTCGGGATCGCCCTCACCGAACAGGAGCCGTTTCGCACCGAGCGGCGGAACGTCGACCGCCAGCACGGCCAGCTCGCCCGTCGAAAGGCGTTGCGAGGGAACCGGCGCGCCATCCGTCGACTTGACCGAGCCACCCGCCAAGGGCAAACCGGGCGGGAGGATCAACAGGTCGCTCCGCGGCCACGAGGCGGTATTGAAAACGTCGATCGCGCGGACTTCTCGGGCGACCCTCTTATGGCCCGCCACCGCCGCCGTGACCAGCTTTCGCGTGTGGTCGCGGCCCTCCAGTGCAAACGTCTGCTTGATCTTCCACTGGTCCAGCGTGAACTGGCTGTCCGGCTGGCTGATGCTACAGTGGGCGCCCCAGGTGTGCTCGTTGTAGAGGAGCACGTTGCGCCACGCGGCGCAGAAGTCGCCGGAGGGATACTCGCGGGGATTCAGCAACGCCCAAAGGGCCTCGGCTTGTACGAGCCGTTCCGACGTGTTGCGCGCAATCGCCGTCTCCTTGGCCGACGACCCGGCGCCGTCTTCCCAGTACGGCGTGAAGTCGCCGCGGACCTCGGGCACCCGATCGCCGTAGCGCCGCTCGAACTCGCCGAACAGCTCGCCGGTCGTGGAGATCACCATCTTCGGATAGGCGTACTTGGCGTTCCACGCCTTGACGAACTCGGGCAGGTTGGGGTCGGGCGGACCGTTGTCGCCGCCGATGCTGTAGCGGACCTGCACCATGTCGTACGGATAGCCCGAAGCGTCAAGCTCGCTCAAGTACTCGAAGATCGCTCGGGGCTCGACGCCCTTGATCTCCCCCAGCCGCCCGTTGTGGAACCACGAGTACGCCTTCCCGGCCATCCAGCAGAGCACCCGGTGCTCACCGCTGGGCGACTTCCACCAGAAGGCACGATCGCCCCAGTCGGCCAGCGTGTAGCCGATGCGGTGGACGTGGTTCGGCCCGATCGAAAAATACTTCACGCCGCTGTGGGCCAACGCCGGCACGATCCCCCACGTGTAGCCCGGCACGTCGCTGATCATCGCCGAGTCGATCACCAGGTCGTGCTCCTTCGAGAGCCGCCGGGCGCAATCCACTAGGCGGAACAGCTCCTCGGGGCGGCACAGGCCCGTCAGCTCGTTCCCGTAGAGCGCGTCGAGCTCGATCCACCCCTTGCGCACCGCCTCGATCAGCTCCCGCCGCTTCTCGGGCGGGGCCTGCTTCAGGTAGCTGTCGACCGCCCAAAGCCCCTCGCTGTTCCACTTGAATCGCGCTTCCGGCGGGTAGTCGACCGTGCCTCGGGCGAGCTCGATGGCCTGCTCCAGATACGCCCACTGCTTCTGCTCGACCTCGGTCTGCACGTGCGTGTAGCCGATGTCGACGTGCGAGTGGGGCAGGATGTAGAGCGACCACGGCCGGACCGGCTTGAGCGCCTCGCGGCTTTCGGCAACCGTCTCGCCGGCAATCTTCAACGCCGTCGTCACCTCGGTTTCGCCCTCCCCGGCGGGCAAGAGCAGCTCGACCGTCTGACTCTCCGGCGAGAGCCGAAGGGTCGTCGGCGGAACGCCGGACACTTCGAGCGTCGCCTCGACCGGCTCGGCATAGGGGTAACGCACCGTCACCTGGAACGGGCGCACGCGCTTGCCCCCCTCCTCGACCACCGCGGGCAGTCTCGTCGATTCGACGACCGTTCGCGTCGGCGCCGGCTCGGGCTGGGCCGCCGAGAAGAAGCCGATCTCCGCGCCGCCCACCGTGCCGTACGAATGGACGGCCGTCACCTGCCACCTCACGTACCGCGCCGTGACGGGCGTGAACGGGGCGAGCGTGACGCCGCCCCGCGCGTTCGCGTGCTTCACCTTCACCGTGGCGACGACGGTCTTGAAGTCGGCGTCGTCGCTGAACACCAGATCGGCCGCCGCGACGGTCGCCGGGTCGAAACGGTCGACGTGCTTGAAGGCGGCGATCGGCGTGGGCTTGCCGAAGTCGAAGTCGATGAACGTGTCGGTGCCCTTGCTCGCCGAGGCGTATTCGCTCCGGCGCCGGCCGTCGGCCACGCCGTCGATCATGTTCTCCGCCTCATACGCGCCGCCCGGGTAAGCCTCGGCGGCTTGGATGATCGCCGGAGTCTCAAGCGGCACCAGGGGCGTGAATTGACGGGGAGGTGTTGCGGGCCGCTCTACGACGGAAGGCCCTGCGACGGCCGCCCCTGCCTTGGGCTCAGACGCGCGGAGGGCCCCGAGATGCGAGAAGAGGATCATCCAAGCCGTAACGCAAATCAGGAAGCGTTTCATGACGTAATCTCCTCACGGTCAGCGCCGGTTGCCGTTCGCGAAGTCGAAGTATCCGCGCACGAACTCCGACGCCTCACAGAACGGGTCGTCGGACAACGCAGCCAAAACGAGCAGGAACAACGAGCCGAACAGCAGTATCCCCATCCCGGTAACACACCACGCGCCGAGCCACCGACGCAAGCCTGCCCGACCGACGGGCGTTTTCCCAAGATTGAGTCGAATCAGAAGGCGGCCCGAATACAGGAGCAGGGGCGGGAAGCAGAAAAACCCCAGCACGGACGCCCGCCACGCCCGTAGCGCGATCGACTCGCCCATGCGCCGGCGTCGCTCCAGAGACTCCCAAGCCGGGTCGTCGATTGGTTGCGGTTCCACGAAATGCCCGTCCTCGGGTCGCGAGTCTTCCCCGCCCCCGCCTGCGGTCGCACGATACAGGGCAACGCTGACTCCGAGAACCGCCCACGCCAGCATCCCCGCGTAGAGGCTGCCCGTCGAGATCAGCAATGCCATGATCGCCAGCACGGCCATCGTGATCAGGCCATTCCCGGCACGTGGCTCGGCCCGGCGAGGCAGGCCCTGCACGGCGTCCTGGCATGCCGTGGCGGGCGGTTGCGAGCCGTCGGCAAATCTCCCGCAATTCCAGCAGATCTCCCAGGAACCGTCCACAGGCCGGCTACAGGTGGGACACGTCCAGGGCGGTTGGTCGTCTCTCGCTTGCGTCCGAGCTGGGTCGATGATCTCCCGTGCAAGCTCCGCATCGGAATCCAACACGTGAAGGGTGACCCCACCTACCGCATCGCGATAGTGCCAGGCCCAGAGAACCAGGTTGGCGTTGCCCAACCAGGCCGAGATGCCGCCGGACGCCAATCGGGCTCGGGCAAGCTCTGCCTCCCACAGGCTCAAGCGCGAGGCGACCTTGACCAGCCGGTTCGGCATGCTCGGATCCCCTCAACGGCTCGCTCCGGGAAGCCCTTCGCGTTCGACGTTATCCACCCGGCTGGCACACCCCAAATGACGCGGCACCACCCGCGGCGTCTCGCAGGGTGGCTCGAGGTACGAGACCCACCCCGCCCGATCTCCCAGAGCCGGGAAACCCTACACATCAGGCTTCCAGCCGCCTACCCAGCGTCTCCGGGCGAGGGAGAGGACACGAAGTACCTTCCCACGTAGAGGAGGTATGCCAGATACGCGGCAAGACAGATCCCCATCATCCAAGGGAAGTTCATCTTCTCGAACATGCCGTACTTCTGCATGAGTTCCAACTGCCCTTCGGGGAAATTCATCTTCTCGTACATTTCGAGCAGGCTCACGCGAGAGAACGTCATGATCGCAGAAACGCTCAAAATGGCGATCAGTGCAGTCGTGCCGAGCCATGCCCATTTCTTGAGCTTGTAGATCCCCCACGCGAAGACGCTCAGAAGCAGCGCATTGGCCACCATGACCCCCAGGCCACCCACTCCGCTGAGGAGAGTTCCGAACCACGGTACGACGGCGCCGTAAGCCAAAACCCCGATGGTGGAAAAAGCCCCAAAGCCCAACAGGAGACTCACCGCCAAGACGGGCAGCGGGCACCTGTCGGTCCAGCGGACCTGCGGGTCCCTCGATTCGCACGTCGCCCGCACGTGCCTGCTCTGGTAGAAGAGGATGAACATTCCCGGGAGGAAAACGTAGATGCAGCCCAGCATTCCACTCATCACGACTTGCATCACCACGATGGCCTCGGACGGCATCCTGGATTCCTGCGCTATCTGCTGGTACATGTCCCCCATGAACGTGATAAAGAACAACAACCCCAAGACACCGCAGACCAGCCAAATCCACGCCAGAACCAGCGTCAACGCGCGGGCCCACCGCCGGGCTCGGATGGAACCGATGCCCAGCCAGATCCCCGCCACCGCCATCAGGGCATATTGCAGAATCGCCGGAATCATGGTCCGGGCGTCCATCGCTACGCCGCCGGCCTGACTCAAGGCCCCCGATGCCGCCATCAGCGGGATCATCAGCGCACAGAAGGCACCAATGAGAATCTGCAGGACTCCAAAGAGGACCAAGCCGGCACGTCGGTCCTTGAACTCCGGCGATCGAGCCGATGGATCGTGCTCGGTCATGTTCGGTTCTCCTTGTGTCTGCTACGGGTTTGCAGTTCCGTTCTGCGCTGATTCGAGTGGCCACCGACCACTACTCGCGGCGGATGGCCGCTTTCGCCTCCGCGACGACGTTGTCGACGGTGATCCCGAAATGCTCGTACAGGTGCTTGAAGGGCGCCGAGGCTCCGAAGCCCCGCATGCCCACAAACCGCCCGGAGCATCCGATGTACTTGTGCCAGCCTTGCTCGACGCCCGCCTCCACCGCCACGCGGGCGGTCACGTCCGGCGGAAGGACCGAGTCGCGATACTCGGACGGCTGGGCATCGAAAAGCTCCCAGCACGGCATGCTCACCGCCCGGGCCTTGACCCCCTCCGCGGTGAGCCGCTCGTACGCCTCGACGCACAGCGACGTCTCGCTGCCCGTGCCGATCAGGATCACGTCGGGCTTGCCGTCGGGGGCGTCGGCCAGTACGTAACCGCCCTGGTGCAGGCCGGAAGCGGGGGCGAACTTGCTCCGGTCGAGCGTGGGCAGGTTCTGGCGAGTCAGCACCAAAGCGGCCGGCCGGTCGGACGTCGCCATGATCGCCCGGTAGGCCTCGCCCACCTCGTTGGCGTCGCCCGGGCGGATCACGACCAGGTTGGGAATCGCCCGAAGCGCGGCCAACTGTTCCACCGGCTGGTGCGTGGGCCCGTCTTCTCCCACACCGATGGAGTCATGGGTGAAAATATAGAGGACAGGAAGCCCCATCATCGCGCTCAACCGCATCGACGGCCGCAGGTAGTCGGCGAACACGAAGAACGTCCCGGCGTAGGGCCTCAGGCCGCAGAGGGCCATGCCGTTGGAGATGGCAGCCATGGCGTGCTCGCGGATGCCGTAGTGGAAGTTGCGCCCCCGAGGGTTGTCGGCGCTGAAGCTGCCTGCCTGGTCGAAGCTCAGAAGGGTCTTGTTCGACGGGGCCAGGTCGGCCGAGCCGCCCAGGAGCCAGGGAACTCGCTTGGCCACCTGGTTGAGCACCTTGCCGGAGGCGTTCCGGCTGGCGTCTCCCTTCGCGTCGGCCGGGAACCGTTGGACGTCGGCGTCCCAGCCCTGGGGCAGCTTGCCGCTCAGGATCAAGTCGATCTCGGCCGCCTGCTTGGGGTATTCTGCCCGATACTCGGCGAACTTCGCCTCCCACGCCTCGCGGAGTTGGCTTCCCCGGGCGCCGATGCCCTGCTGGAAGTGGGCGAGGACTCCGTCGGGCACGCGGAAGTGCTCGTCCTCCGGCCAGCCGTAGGCTTTCTTGGCCAGCCGAACTTCCTCTTCGCCCAACGGGGCGCCATGGGCCCCGGCCGTGTCCTGGGCATTGGGGGCACCCCAGGCGATGTGGCTGCGGCAGATGACGAGCGTGGGCCGATCGGCCGTGTCGCGGAACGCCGCCAGCGCGCCGCGCGTCGCGTCCAGGTCGTTCGCGTCGTCGACCAGAAGCACCTGCCAGCCGTAGCCGGCGAACCGCATGGCCACGTCCTCGCTGAACGCGAGCGACGTCTCCCCCTCGATGGTGATCCGGTTGTCGTCGTAGATCCAGCAGAGGTTCCCGAGCTTCAAATGTCCGGCGATCGAGGCCGCCTCGCCGCCGATCCCCTCCATCATGTCCCCGTCGCTACACAGGGCGTAGACGTCGAAACCAAAGAGCTCGAAGTCGGGCCGATCGTACCGCGCGGCCAGCCAGCGCGAGGCGATCGCCATGCCCACGCTGGTGGCAACCCCCTGTCCGAGTGGTCCCGTGGTCATCTCGACGCCGCTGGTGTGCCCAAGCTCGGGATGCCCCGGGCACCGGCTGTTAAGCTGGCGAAACTGGCGAATCTGCTCAAGCGAAACCGCCGGCTCGTCCGTGGGCTTCCCATCGCAGTTCAACTGCTTGACGCCCGTCAGGTGGAGCATCGAATAGAGCAGCATCGACGCATGTCCACAGCTCAGCACGAACCGATCCCGCCCCGGCCAGCCCGGCTGGGCCGGATCGTACCGTAGCTCCTCGTTGAACAGCACGTACGCGATGGGGGCCAAGGCCATGGGCGTGCCCGGATGCCCACTATTGGCGGCCTGGACGGCGTCCATCGAGAGGGTGCGGATGGTGTCGATGGCGTCTCGTTCGACCGTGCTGCTTGAAAGGGACATATGCACTTCCCGAGGTGTAAGGGATCCCCAAATAGAGTGTGCCATCAGGACGATTCAAAGGGTCCATACTAGGCACTCGACCAGCGAGAGTCAACGAGGGGGCAGAAGGCCCCCTTTGGCGACATCCGGTCCAGCGGAGCCAACCGCGAAGGAGCGTATCTTAACGTACCGCGGCAGTCGGCCAGCCCTTGAAGGCGCCCGGCCAAGTTACGGTTGACGATGGGCATCGGCTTGGGTACCGTCTTTTTCAAATCCGCGCAATGCGATCGACGTACAACATATGTAGCGGTGTGCTGGCCCGGATGCCGGTGGTGTCACGCGATCTGATATCACGATGGAAGGATTGGCGTCCAAGTCGTTCCGTGTGAGGCGGGGCCAAGTATATGTCAACCGACGTCAAGAGCAACCTGATGGAAACGGCCGAACGGGTCAAGCGAGTTGCAGAAATCAAACGGCGGCAGGCGGCTGTCACCGAAGCCGGGCAGCGCGCGTGAGGCCATTGAACAGAGAGGCAGCTTCGTTCAGCCGCTACGTGGTCGGCTGGATGCTGGCCCACTGCGAAAGCGAGCACCTCGCCGAGCGGTTGATCCGCGAGACGGTCGTCAAACAGGGCATCGCCCAGGACCAACTGACCATCCACAGCGACCGGGGACCGTCGATGCGATCCCAGACCGTGGCCCACCTGCCGGCCACGCTGGTCCACTCCGGTCAGGCCGACGCGGTCCTGGCCGCTCGGCAGGCCGTGCTCGACGCCGCCCACGCCGCGCCCCCTGAGCGATTCGTCCATCGCCCGCCGCGGGCGCTCCCGCTGCGCGCCGAAGTCTGAGCGTGTAGACTTCGGCCGCCTCATTGCGATCGGCAAACGAATAGCTCAGAAAGATGTCCGCCGGCGCCACGATGCTCCTTCGGGCCGTCCAGCCCGATGACCGTCGGATGGCTTGCGACGTGCTGACACAACAGGAGTCGAACCATTCGTTCCGGCAAATCCACTCGATAAGCTCCGTCTGGGCGAACGCGTCGCTTTGCGATGCAATGTCGGCGGCGCGTGAGCTTTAGCACCGGCTCTTGCCGACCGTGGCCCACGTTCCGATCCGGCAGCGCGACGCGAAACACGCTCGCTCCCGAGAAGCCCTGTCGGAGGCTGTGGAGCTCCAAGCGCGCGACGTCGGGCAAGAGCTGCGTGACCAGCTCGCGCACAGTCTGCTTCCCTTCCTCCAACGAGCCGTTCGTGCGCAGCGAGCGAACCTGAAACTTCAGCGCCGCGCCCAGCCTTCTCGCGTTCGACATGATAGGAGGTTTCCTCGAAAGCGGGCCCATGATCACGCGGAGCTGGGCAAGCAAGTCTCGGTCGCCGACCGTCACGTCCTCTCCGGCGACCAGGAGACACTTCACGGGGGCGTCGCCGGGGAACGTGCCCCGGTCCGCAGTCCTTCAGCTTCTGCCGAAGGGTCTTCGTCGTGACTTCCATTAGTGTAGTCCATAGATTCCTTGACACAGCCCTGCTCGCCATGTAGTATTACGCAAAGGATGGGCCGTTTTGAACTGCTCGTTCTTCTGCGAGACCGTTGCGGGGCGCGCCGAGTGAAGGTTCGCAAGCAGGATCGCGGAGTTGACTATGGCTCTTCGGAATCCGATATCCAAGACTCAAGAGGGCTTGCTGGTCCGCGCACTGCGTGAGCCGGAGAATGCCCTGCGCTGCCTCGTGTTGATGGTTCGGGGTTTTCCCGATGAGCCCCTAAGCCATGAGTGGGCGCATATTTGGGAGGAGCGCCGCCAAGAGGCGCGAAAAGAATGTTCCCCGGACGTATTCGCGCGAATCGAAAGCGCGATCGGAGATATATCCTCGATGGAGCCCTTCTCGATTGATCCCCAGATCTCCAGACTACAGCTCGGGGAAGAAACGGACGTTTGCCTGCTTCTGGGCGCTGGAATCTCTGCTCCGGAGCCGTCCCGGATACCGACCGTCACCGATCTCCTCGCTGAGCTCTGGCAGAGGGCGAGCAGAATTGGCCGCGACGATATCGACCGTCTTCGTGATTGGTGCGAAAACCGCGGAGTACGAAACATCGAGGACTTGCTTACTGCGGCGTATATCGCCAACTTCTCTGCGAGGAATTCCAACATCTGGGGGCTGTTGGACTACTTCCTTTTCAAAGCGGGCCAGCCCACGTTGACGGAATCAGCTTCGCTGCTGACTGAACCCCATGCCCGGCAGGTTGACACGGCATCCATCGCTCTCCTGCAGGATACGCTACAGACCCTTTTCGGGCTCCTCGCCGGAACCATGATTCCCGCGGCGCCCAATGATGCTCATGAGGCAGTCGTTTCGTTTGTTCGAAGACACACTCGCTCTTCTATCGTAACCACCAACTACGATGGCTGCGTAGACGAAGCGCTTCTCAAGGCCAAGCTTCGATTGAACACGTACATAGAGGAAGAGGCGCGTCCAGATCGTACGGACCTGATCAAAGTTCATGGTTCCATCAATTGGTCCTACTGTGACTCTTGCCACGACGTCAGAGAGTTCGACCTCTTGAATCTGAAGAAGGCCTATGACGAGGATAGCCTCAGTTATGCCGTGATCGGGATTTGCAGAAAATGCCAGGGCCAGCGACGCCCCTTGCTCATTCCGCCAATGGCCGTCAAGTTCGTCATGTTTCCGAACCTTATCAGGCTCTGGGAGCAGGCGCGACTGAGGATTGAAACTTCCAGCCTAATCATTGTCGTGGGATTCTCCTTCGCGGAGGGAGATGCCTATCTCAACAAGATAGTCGAGCGGTCGATGGGGATTAGTCGAGACCAGACGATCGTTGTCTGTGATCGCAACCGCGCTCTTGCGGACGCTCTGCGTAGGCGTTATGCGGCTCGCATCGACCGCTTCGATGAAGCCAGAATCCTTGCTGCGACGGGCTCGGCTGAGAAGGTACTGCCGCAGGTGCTTTCGCGCCTCCAGGAGGCACGTCAATCGAACAGCGCGCCAACTGCGAGTGGAAAGCGGACGCGAAGGAGTGCGAAGAAGCGTTCGGCAAAATGACTCGAGCACGGCGGTCATCGTGCTTGACTCACAGCTCACCGGCGGGCTGCCGCCACGTGGTAGGCGGCGAGCCCCGGGCATTCAGGCGACCTTCGCGTCACCCGTCGCCGATGATCGGGATGCGCAGGCTCACGACGGTCCGCTCATCGCTGCTCTTGATATCGAGGCGAGCGCCAATGTTGTTGGCAATGCGTTGAAGAAAGGACAATCCCTGCCAGTCACTGTTCCCTTGCGTGCGTACCCAACGGCCCTCTCGCAACAGCTTCTGCACCTCCTTCGGTACGCGCTTGCCGGACCGCGTCGCGGAAATGACGATATCCCTCCCATCTTCGCTCCGTTGGCTCGATAGTTGAACCGTGCTTTCTGATGCGGCCAGTTCCAGGGTGCCGAGAATGAGCTCGGCGACCATCAGCCGCAGGTCTTCTGGAAAGGTCTTGGTCTGGAGTTCCGCTTCACTCGGGGTCCATTCCAGGCGCACGCCGCGGTGAAGATAGCAGGGCCGAGCTCGAGCGATCTGTTCGGTCATGGTGGCGGCAACGTCGACCTTCTCGAAGCGGGCGGGTTCTTCCTGTTCGATCGACTTACAGATTGTCCGCGCTAGATCATTGCCCATCTCTTCCACGGCGGCAACGTGCCGGCAAACCGGATCCTCCGCATCACGATTCGGATCGAGGCCGTACCGCCGTGAGAGAGTCTCGGCCAACCCGTGCAGTTCATCGGAAATCCGGCCCATCGCTTCGGAAACGAGCTTGGCGAAGCGCTCGTGATCGCTCCGCCTATCATGGTCCTTGAGCCAAAGTAGTCGCTGGAGTCGGAGTTTTCGGTGGACCGCCTCGCGGGTCCTGCCCACGGCAATGACGAGGCGGGTGAAGAGCATCTTCTCATCTTCCCGGCTCGCTAAGGGCTTAGCCAGAAAATCTGCTGCTCCCTCCCTCACGGCATGAATGAAGTTCTGCGGGCTCGGGAAACCGGTCAGGACCACGACGGCTGTGTCACAACTAGCCCTGATGTCTGTCAACAGCTTGCGTCCAGCCTCCTCGAACGCCTTGTCGTCCTCGGCGTCTCGCTCAGTAGCTGGTAGCTGCATATCTAGGAGGATCACGTCGTATGGCCGTTTGTCCCGGAAGGCTTGATCCAGTCGCTGGCGTGCCTGTTCCGCGCTCGTTGCTTCGTCGACTGCGAAGCCCATAGCGCCTGCACCGTCTGACCAGTCCGACGGCGGGGTTCGCAGAAGCATGGATAGCCTCGCCCGCTGGGGCTCACTATCCTCGATGATCACCAGTCTCGGTCTGTCCTGCATTTGTGTGTCCCCTCTCGTCAAACCTTACGGAAGGCAGAGTGATCACGACCGTGGTACCTTTGCCCGGTGTGCTGTGAATTCGCAGATTGCCCTCGTGTTGCTCGATGACGTATTTTGCCAGAAAGAGGCCCATTCCAGGACGTTCGCGCGATGCTGACCTACAGAAGCCACCAAGGATGTTTGGGATTTCGGTTTCTGGAATCCCTCTCCCCTCGTCAGTGACCCTGACATTGACGCTTCGGTCGGTTCCGTTCGTCTCGACTGAGACGGTCAACGTGCATCCGCCGTCCATCGCGTTCAGACCGTTGTCGATGATGTTGGAAAAGGCCTCCTCCAGTTCAATTCGCGCGCCGAGGATCAAGACGGCGGGAACTCCGCCCAACGTAATGCGCATGCTCCGCTTTGCCGCCTTCTCGGCAGATCTTAGGATAGCTCGTTTTAGAACAGACTCCAGTTCCAAGTCCTCGTATGGGGGCAGCTTTCCACGCCCAATCGCGTTCAAGTACTCGTCGCACCGTCGTGCGAGACTTTCAGAGACTCTTTCCAGGCGGGACGCGAGCTCCCTTTCGTCCTCCTCCCGCGAATTATCCACTAGCGTACGAAGGTCACCGAGCATATCGAACATCCGATTGCGCAGGTCGTGTGTCAGTTGGGTGAGGATTCGTCCAGCGTAAGCCATGTGTTGCTCGCCGCGCTGCAGTTCGCGAGCAGCGCGGACCCGCTCGTCGGCTGTGGTCTGCCGCTCTATAGCCTGTGCGATGTGTCTTGCCGCACGCCTAAACTCGTCGATGTCCCTCGGCGTAAACCAGCGGTACTCCTCCATCGGGCGATTCCGGATATTCCAGAGTGCCAGCACACCCAGCGGCGGGCCGAGTTGGTGCTTGAGCGGAAGAACGAGAAGAGAACTCACTTCGCACGAGGGCAGCAGCTCTTCCACCAATCTGACCATCTGACCCCGTTCAGGTGGCGCGGAGCGCACCGCCACGACAGTCGCCTCCTTGAGGACGGGTCCCCAGACCGCATCGTCGATGGCCACCTCCTGGAGTGGGCGGGCCTCGGGAGTGTCCCCCTCGCGAAACCCGGAAGATCCCGCCAGACGTAAGAATCTGCAATCATCGTCGGGCACATGGATCGCGCACGCTTCCAAGTCGTAGTCTTTCCTCAACTGACAGCACACTTGTTCAGCGAGCTCGGAAATGTCGCTCCCCTGCTCCAGCAGGAGCTGATCCAAATTTCCCAGCCGGCGGGCTCTTCGGACCTCTGCTCGTGCTGCCTCGGAGGCCAAGGAAGCATAGACGAAGGCAGACAGGTCGTTGGCGACCTGCGCCAGGAGGTGCGGTTCAATCGTGGCGAACCTGCTTCCCACTTGAGTGGGCCGGATACGGTTGTGCATGGTAAGCACGCCGAGCAAGTTCCCGAACCGCAGCGGGATCGCGATCACTTCGCATCGGACTTGCGACCACTTCGGGCCGAACATCTGCTTGCCATATTTCGCGGGGCCCTGCCCAGGCTTGCCTCTCTTCCATTCTTGCAGATCGGGAATATGCATCGGCTTTGCCTCGGGCCGCGCAGCCATTCCCGTCATGCCCTCGTGAAGTTGATACTGGGCCCTGCCGATCATATCCCTCTCCCATCCGTGCTGTGCTCGAAGGACCAGAGCTTCTCGTTCCGGATCCCAGAGGAAAAACGACACCACGTCCGCCTGCTCAGCCTGGGCAATCTTGCCCGCGTGCTCACGCAAGGACGTCTCTAGATCCTCCTCACTCACGTCAGGTAACGTCTCCAGCAAGAGCCTTAATTCCCGGGCGGTTCGCCTTTCAGCCTCGATATTCTTGGCGTGCTCCAAGGCGAAGAATAGTCTTTGCCCCAGTTTTTCCATCGACCGCCACAGGCTTTCAGAGAAGAACCACGGCTCCCTGGCCGCTATGTTGATAACCCCGATTGGCCGGTCTTCGTCCCGAGCTCGGATGAGAAGGTTCACGTAAGACCGTTCAGTCTGAAAGACTTCCCGAACCGGTTCCGCCTTCAATCCGGCAGCGAATGCTCGTGAGTGTTCATCGTCCTCGATATTGTTGGCCCATACGGGTTCCTGGTCGCGAAAAGCCCTGGCCGAGGGGCTGTCCTCGTTACAGGGAATCGCAGGCCGGTGCTGCTTTGCTGCTTCGTAGTACGCCCCGGAGCCTGCGACGAGTTGGAGTGATTCGCCGTCGGGCGTAGCGAGCCGTATGTGCAACATGTCGGTTCCGAGTAGCTTTGCCCCCACAACGACGTCGACGAACTCCTGAGCGGCCTCTGCCACCGTCGGTTTGGTAAGGCTTGCTGCCACGGCGCGGTCGAAGAGGTTGGACAACTCCAACTCGTGCATGCGGATAGCGCGGGAGACCGCCACCGCAATCTGACTCGCCAATGCCTGCGTCAACTCCGCAAGATGACGCGGTAGCTGCCGCGTGCTACTCATATCGCCCAAGTCAACCTCTACCAAACCGATAACCCTCCCGCCCGGCGTTTTCAGTGGCAAGACGTACTGGCTGATCATTCCACTGAGCTTGACGGCCGCGGGATCGTTGTACTTGTCGCGACGGGAATCGGGCACGAAGCGTGCAATGCGGCGATTCGCCACCAGCACCAAGAGGTCGTCGCTGTCACCTCTGCGCCGCGTTAGGGGAACAATCCGCCTCCAGCCCTTTCCGCGGGCCTCCAAGGCCACGGTGACCCAGGACTTGCGATCGTGAAACACAAGCGAGATCATGCCGCCGGGAAAACCGGCTTGCACGATCATGTCCATGGCCGCGGCGAGCACTTCGTCAAGGGAGGCGGTTTCGGCCAGCCTCTTCCCGGCGTCGGCCAGCGCGCGGTACCCTCTTCTGTGGAGATCGCGAGGGGAGAACTCGTCTGCCAGCAAGAGGCCGGACACGGTCCAGTTGCGCATCAACGCCCGGCCCTGCGTGCCAACGCCGATCTCGCCAAAGACAAGTCCGGCGACGATAGGGACGCTCGGATAAGCTTCCTTCAGTTCGCGCGGCGCTCCTCCGAAGTCCAGCGTCCTTCCCTCTGCGCACTCATAACGGGCAGCGCCGAAAAAGCAGATCGCACACGCGAGGTGAAACGGGTCGATATTACCTCGGCGAAGCGCGCCGGCGAACATTCTGGTGGCCGTGCGGCGAAGCTTCTTGGAGTTACACGTGTGGATCTCCATCGGCCAATGCTCGATCACCGGCTGGTCCACGAGCACGGATCCGTCTTTCTGCGGCCGCGGGTACAAGATGATCCGGTGGCCCTCGTCTTCGGGAGTCACGCCCCCAAACAGAATCGTCTTTCCTCGGCGCCGATAGTCATTGATGACTTCCCGGGGCGTTTTCTGCTCCCCGCCTCTCTTGCCGGCGGTCTCGACACGCACGATCCGATACCCCCGATCCGCAACCTCCCTGGCGAAGACGTGCTCGCCCGTCCCCGTCAAACCGTGCTCCATTCCGATGCCGAAACGGATGTCCGATTCAACGAGGGCCACGATGGCGCTTCCCTCATACACGCGGCCGCCCACGAATTGCCAGGATCTCTTCCGCCGGAAGTCGTCGCCGGCAACTCCGCCCACCATGGGGATTCGGCTTCGCGTTGCCTTGCGTATCGCCGTGTGAATCTCGGCGGCCTGGTAGAGGGGCGCCTCCTCTCCGGTTTCCGTGAACCCCGGCAGGAAGCAGAACATGAGGCGGTTGCCATGAGGATTGGGATCCTTGCCGGACAGGCCAAGTTGCCTACAGAGGGATGGAACCGCTTTCTTCCTCTTCTGCCCGTCGATCGCGTCTTCCGCGATGCCCACCTTCACGTCGAGAAAACGCGAGGCGAAGCAGACCAGCGCGGCGCCTTCGAGCAACGGTCCCTTTTCCTCCGTGACCACACCCGCCACGGAACACCCGACGAGCGGAACATCCAACCCTTCCTCTTTCAGCCTTTCCTGGATCCCCTTGAGTAGGTCCTGAAAAGGCCGGTCCTCAGGATCACAGAATGCAACCGTGGCCATCAACACCAGCAGCCTGGGCGGGAAGTCTTCCTCGTCCTCCGGCCCTTCGCCCCCTTCGCTTCCCTCGGCCCCGTCGTGCGACTGGAGGCCCTTGAGACATTGCTCGACCAAGCGCCTGCCGTCGCCGGCTGGATCTCCACTGGGGGCGTCGAGAATCCCGCGGCTCACCTTCAAGTACGCGCTCTTCTCCGCATGCTTTTTGCTTCGAACGGGCATTTCGAACCCTCCAGCCGTTGACCGTCACCCCATCGTGGCACCAGAACGAGCCTTTGCGTTTTCCGCTCCAGTGGGCGGGTGACGGACGGCAGGCTGGGGTCTCGGCGGTCAGGAGACTGCAGCACGTGCGCCCGCCCGCTGAATGGGTACGGGGACTCCCTGCGTCGGCTAGAGTCTTGCCGTCACGAACGGCCTTTCGTGAAACGCTGGGGCAGTCCACCTTATATCGAGTGTAGCGGGCGTCGCATGTGCTGCAAATAGTTGGACAATCCTGCTATTGGAGGGGTAGACCGACAGAAGCGACAGTGATCGTTGAGTCACTCGCGCGTGGCGCGGGGCACACCCGCACGACGGGGGGCGGTCGGGGGTGAGCCTGGGGCATCGACGACTCCCGGCCGCAAACTCGGCTGTCGCTCCCGCTGAACCGGGAAGACGACCTTCCGGACGGGGCCAGTTCCGATTCGAGCCCGCCTCGCTCGCTCTTGCCAGGCCAGGTCTCTCCGGGGAATAACTCGGACAGCTCACTTGCACCTGGCACTGGAAATCGCCGCGGCTCGAATTTGCCGGCACGCTTTGCGGAAGTGCTCATCTTGCAGGCTCCTGTCTCTATTGCCCTTG
>Ga0307379_10004384_pt1 | contig 20133 bp, 17 predicted proteins | sample UN2MG_FD_202237 | JGI IMG/M metagenome (GOLD analysis project Ga0307379, IMG submission 202237) | Soil microbial communities from Risofladan, Vaasa, Finland - UN-2 | ecosystem: Environmental > Terrestrial > Soil > Coastal area > Acid sulfate soil | place: Finland: Risofladan, Vaasa | collected... | reverse complement strand
CGTTTGAATGAGTTGGTGCGCGCGCGCGCTCACTGTAGAGTATATCTACAGCACATACGTATGGTGCGAGCTCCAGAGCATCCTCAGCCTCCAGAAACTTGCAGACGCCACACTTGATGTAGTCGACGCCGTAGTCGTACTCCACGCCGTCGTCTTCTACGAAGCTAAAAACGTAATTCCCAGGGTACACCCGCCTCTGGGACTCCTCGGCCCCCTCCCTAACCTTCTGGATATACTTGCGCGAGAAAATGGAGCCCGAAAGGAACCGAAGTAGGAACCCAGGATACGCGTTAAGTAGTCTGTCGCTGACATCGTAGATGAACTGCCCCGACTCCTCCAAGCTGAGGCCACGGCTCTTCAGCACCTTGTACAACGCCAGGTACTGGGCGGTGGAGATGAGGAACCTCGTGAAAGGCTCCCTGCCACCCACGTACGGGATCCTGGGGATGAGATCCCTGTATTCAATACGGGCCTCCGCCATAATCTCATCCGTCGCCGCTTCGCCGAAGCGTACAAGGAATAAGCTCTTCACACGTCTGGTTATGCATCGAAGTCTTTCAGGAGCCTTCTCTCACCCTTATGGTTCCCTGTCACCGATATTGTCCTTTAAAAAAAAATTATATAGAATCTTATAGGATTTTGGGATGGGCCTCGCCTGTGAAGTGGGCGTCGATGATGCCCGGCATCACAAAATCCCGTAACTGGTTTTATAGACAACAACGATTTAGATGAGAGTAGAATGAGCGGACCCGTGCGATACCTGGAGGAGGCAACATACCGGCCATACTGGCTGAAGGACGGCGTTCTGGAGTCGACCCTCAAGACGGTCCTGTCCAAGAAGGAGGAGCTTGAAACACTCGCGGAGGCCCTCTCGGGCGCCTCAAGATTCTATATGGTCGGAAGCGGGGGGAGCTACAGCGTCCAGCACCCCATCAGATACGCGGCTGAGAAGCACACCGACGTCCCCGTGAAGAGCTTCAGCGGCTGGGAGTTCCTGGAGATGCGCCCCTCAGGGGTCGACGAGGAAGCAGCCTGCATATTCATCTCCCACTCGGGGACGACCAAGGAGGTTCTCAGGGGCCTGGAGTGGGCGAACGAGAGAGGGGCCGCCACCCTGAGCCTGACTAGGAGCACCAACTCAGAGCTGGGAAAGGTCGCCCAACACGCTTTCGGCTACGAAGGACAAGCCGTGACGATGGGAAAGCAGACGGCCCTCTACCTACTGTTCGGAAATATCATGCGCAGAAAGGGGCACCCCGTCGGGGAGAAGATGACCGAGATCGCAGAAGGGCTCCCGGAGCTGCTCCCCCCGATGATCTCCCAAGCGAAGGCATCCGCCAAGCCCGCAGGCCTCGACCTGAGGGACGAGACTGAGGTCTTCGTCGTGGGCGGGGGCGTCAACTGGGGTCTCGCCTACCAGTTCGCCGTCTGCACCCTTCAGGAGATGTGCTGGGTCCACGCTACCCCAATCGATTTTAGCGAGTGGCGCCATGGCCCCCTAGAGATGTTCACGCCGGGGAGGGCCGCCGTCTTCCTCAGAGGGAGGGGAGGCCAGGGCGAGAACGAGGAGAACATCATCGAATGGTGCAGAGGGAACGGCGTGAACTGCCTCGTCTACGACTCCCAGGGAAGGGACGTGGACAACCTTGCGACGCCTTTAACCCTCTTCGTGGAGCTCGAGTGGCTGGGCTACTACCTGAGCCTCGCCAAGAACCGGGACATGGAGCACTGGCGCCACTACGACAAGGTGACTTTCTAGTCCCCGCCCCACGCCCCGAGGCGCCCGCAGATCTTCGAGGCGGCGATGTGCCCCTCCGCAAGGGACCTCTGGATGTCCATCCCCTTCAGTCTAGAGCAGAGGAAAGAGGCGATGAAGGCATCCCCCGCCCCGAGGGTGTCGACAACCTCCATGGGGACGGCCTCACCCACGTACATCCTCCCGCCGTCGAAGGCCAGCGAACCGTGCTCGCCCAGCGTCATCACAACGACCCCCCGTGTCCTCCCCCCGAGGGCCTCGACCACGCTCCGGGGCTCCTTCCCTCCCTCGAGGAGGTGCCTCCCTGAGAAAAAGCTGTAGTCCAGGTGCGGTATGATCTCCGTCGCGGGGCTGTCGATCTCCGAGGAGAAGTCGCAGCTCAGCAGAGGGCCTCCTCTCTCCTTCATCTCAGGGACGTACTCGCGTCCGAAGCCCCAGACCGTGTAGTGCACGATGTCGAAGCCGCTCGCGTAGGTAAGCTTCTCACGTGGAAAGGACGCTCCCTGATGCACGCCTTCGATATACTCGTCGAAGAATCGGTCTCCGTCCCTCACGCTTATTTTTGTGACAGCCGTCTCCCCCTCAACCCTCTCAACGTGCTCTGTGCTCAGGCCGTTCCCCCTCATCTGAGAAAGGATGAAGTCGCCCCGCTCATCGGTCCCGACTACGCCCACGTATGCGGCTTCGATCCCGGGTATCCTGGAGCTGTACACCGCCACGTTGAGGGCGTTCCCCCCGGGGAAGGACCTCCCCAGCTCCCTGTAGAAGTCCACGCAGTTGTCCCCTATCGCCAGCAGCCTCATCTGATGCAATAGTGCTGCGTTGAGTATAATGATGTATGTTTTGACTGGAGTATGTAGCCAGCACACTTGCCATGACAAGTTCTATTAGACATCGTCTCAAATCGTTCAGTGAGCATTTCTCAATAGGGGGATAGCCTGTGACGGGGGAGAAGGGAAGCGGTTACTATGACTTCAAGGCGGAGATGGGGGTCCCCTACTTCCACTTCGGCGGACTCCGGGCCACGGACAGGCTCACAGAGCTAAGCAATGTAGAGGAGGGGCATGACCTCCTCGCCGTCGGATGCGGGACAGGGTACAGCTCATGCTACATCGCCAAGATATACGGGTGCAGGGTCGTCGGCTTCGACATCTCTGAGGCCATGATCGCTAGGGCGAAGGAGAGAGCGGAAGAGATGAGCTTCACCGACGACGTTCGATTCGAGGTGGGGGACGCCCACGACCTGCAGTTTGAGGACGAGAGCTTCGACACCGTCATCACCGAGTTCGTCACCGTCTTCCTCGACAAGCCCAGGGCCTTCAGCGAGTTCGTCCGGGTCCTGAGACCGGGGGGATACGTCGGGGTCAACGAGCTCTACAAGGCTGAGGAGATACCCCCGGAAGCCGCTGAGGTCATCTCGGAGGTGGAGGCGGGCTTCCGGGAGGCCGTGGGGCTCCCCTTCCACCTGCCGACCACCGCTGAGTGGGAAGTATGGTTCGCCGGGGCCGGCCTGGATGATGTCCACCTGGAGGTGGTCAACTACGACTACAGCTTCGGCGAGTACGTCGAGTCCATGGGGGGCCTGATGAGGGCCTTAGGGCTCGTGGGGAGGTCCATCTACCAGCTCCTCTTCAACAGGGAGATGAAGGACACCCTCTGGAAGGTGGGCGCGATCAAGGACGTCCTCGTCAGGAACAGGAAGACGAGGCCATACACGGGGGACATCCTCTGCGTAGGGAGGAAACAAGTTGACGGCTGAAAAACCCGTCTGAATATGAAGGAAATCTAATATCATCTAAACTGACATCTACTCTTGATTCAGATGACCTAGAAGGATGATGTCAGGACATCGAGGCCCACCGAGCAGGGACCCTACGGCTCGACCCACGGGAACGCCGTCGGCCGTGTCTGGAACACGGGGAGGGAGATCGAAATAGAGGTGGACGGCCTCAGGGTCGTCGCCGGGCTGCGCGCCAGCACGTTGCTAAATTCATAGAATTGACTTTTTCTTGCATTCACACGCGAATTTGACCGGTAAATTAGAGGTCTTGGCTTGATTTGTGATGAAAAAAGGTGCAATATAGCAACGCGCTGGCGCGCGCGTGTGATGTACCCATTCCGTGAATTATAATTGCCTACGGTAATGCCGGTTTTTTAGGTATATTTATATGGGCTTTATCAGCCTGCCGGCCCTGCCGATGTTGAGCTGGGTGACCCCCCTGAAGGAGTTGACGTATCCGTTCTCCACCCTCAGCCTGTCCCCGACGCTCACGTTCCTTATCTGCTGGTTCCAGAGCACGAGGACGATCCTGCCCGAGTCGTCGCTGAGGCCGGCGTTTGCGACGCTGAGGTCCTCCCCCCTCCTGCTCCTGACGCCGCGGGCCATCGACTTCTCCTCGACCGTGCCCTCGACGTCGACGTTCCTCACCCCGTCCTTGAGGTCCCCGATACTGGCCCAGACGTAGGGGTCTTCGGGGTCCACCACCTTGTCGTACCACCGTCCCCTGAACTTGGGTTCGCCATGGTCCCACCCCACCTGGACGTACCCCAGCCTCTCATAGAACTCCTTGGTGCGCACGTTCCACTCAGGTGTTCCCAAGGACCAGAGCTTCACCACCGGGTACATCCCGTGCACCAGCTCCATGGCGCGGGTGCCGATCCCCCGCCTGTGCTGGTTGGGGTCGACGAAGATCCTCTCCATGACCCTGTGCTCCTCACCGGGCCCCACGTAAAGCCCCCCTACGACCTCGTCGTCGAGCATGACCTTGTAGCAGTCCAAGTAGTTCATGACGCTCACCTGGAACTCGGGGTCGTCGTAGCCCGGGGGGCCCCCCTCAGGGTTGGGGGCTCCGACATCGACGTCCGTGTCGAAGGCCCTCTTGGATATGTCCGCCAGAACCTCGGCGTCCTCCTCGTCCATCCTGATGAGACTGATCCTGTCGATGAGATCCATGTCAATTTCTCCGGGACCGTTATCTATGAACCGCTCCCGCTTATCAATGTGTTCTATGGATAGCGAGGTGGCTTCACCCGCCGCCGATGGGGGGCATAAGCAGGACGACGTCGCCGTCCTTCAGAGCCGTCGCGAACCCTTTGAGGCTGAGGATGTCGACGCTGTTGACGGCGTAGGAGAGGTACTCCATGAGGTCGCCCCGTTCGTCAATGACTTGCTCCCCTAGTCTTGGGTACCTTTCGACGAGAAGCTTGAGCAGGGCTCCGACCGTCGCGCCATCGGGGAGTTCAACTGGCTCCGACCTCAGCCCGACGCGCTCCATCACCGTGGCGTAAAACCTTACCTCAACCCTCAAAGGGGCGCCCCCTACAGGTACGGATCCGATGTCAAACTTTAATCTATGTTCGGATTTAGATCAGACGATTGTATGTCAGGTTCAATGAAGGGCTACGCCGGCAAGTACCTGCGAGTAGACATGAGCAGCGGCTCGCTGACCGACGTCGTCTTCGACGAGGAGACCCTCAGGGCGCACCTGGGGGGGACGGGCATCGGCACCAAGGTCCTCTACGAGGAGGTACCACCCGAGGCGGAGTGGTCCGACCCCGTGAACAGGATGACCATCGCGAGCGGCCCCCTCGGGGGCACGGTCGTCGGCGGCTCCGGGACCATCTCCGTAGTAACTAAGGGCGCCCTCACCGGGGGCTCGACGTCCGTGCAGGCTAATGGCCTCCTGGGGGCCTACATGAAGTTCTCCGGGTACGACGGCGTCATCATTCAGGGCGCCTCTGAAAGCTGGAAGTACCTCGTCCTCAAGGACGGCAGGGCCGAGTTGAAGGACGCAGCCAAGTTCGTCGGGATGGACACTTACGACGTCTGCGACGCCATCAGGGAGGAGCACAGCGTAAGCGGTCGGGGAGCGAGCGTCCTCTCCATCGGCCCCGCAGGCGAGAATCAGGTGAGGTGGGCAGGCATCTTCGTCGACCATGGTCACTCCGCGTCTCATAACGGCGTGGGGGCGGTGCTGGGCCGCAAGAGGCTCAAGGCGATCGTCGCCTTCCGTGGGAGCGGCCGCATCGAGGTCGCCAAGCCCGATGCCCTCAGGGAGGTCAGCCAGAGGATGTACGAGGAGGTCGAGTACTTCAGAGGCACCATCGGCTCCGTGGAGACATCCCAAAAGTCCGGGAGCGGATCCCTCCCCATCAAGAACTACACGACGAACGTCTGGGACATCGAGCCCAAGGAGCTGGACGCCTACTCGGAGCCCAGCATCAGGGAGAACTACCAGGAAAGGCGTATGCCCTGCTGGTCCTGCAGGCTCCTTCACAGCACCTGGATGGGCATCAAGGAGGGCCCCTATGTCTGCAAGCTCGACGAGCCGGAATACGAGCAGATGGCGGCCTGGGGGCCCGTTATCGGCCAGAACGACGTCGAGGCGGCCATGATGCTCTCCGCCCTCACCGACAGGCTGGGGCTCGAGAACAACGAGGCGGGCTGGCTCGTCGGATGGCTCATGGAGTGCTGCGAGAGGGGGCTGATCACGGAGGAGCAGCTTGGCCTCGACCTCCGATGGGGGGACGTAGACGGTGTCGTCAAGGTGCTGAAGATGATCGCCCAACGCCAGGGTATGGGTGACCTCCTCGCCGAGGGCGTGATGAGGGCGTCCAAGGAGATCGGGGGACCCGCAGCCGACGCCGCCATCTACACAATGAAGGGAAACACCCCGAGGGGGCACGACCACCGGACGAGGTGGGCCGAGATGTTCGACACCTGCGTCTCCAACACGAGCACCATCGAGACCCACATGAGCGCTATGGGGCCCGACGCCCAGGGGCCCAGGAACCCCATGGCGGTCTCCACGGCGGTCGCGGAGACGAAGGGACTGATGCAACTGGACGACTCGGTGGGCACCTGCAGGTTCAATACGAGGATGAACGCCGCGAACATCGCCGCCGCTGTGAGCGCCGCGACGGGCTGGGAGATAACTCCGGAGGAGGCGAAGAGGGTCGGCCTGAGGGCGGTGAACCTCCTCAAGGTCTACAACCTGCGGGTCGGCATCGGGAAGGAGCACGATATGCCCTCCAAGAGGTACGGCTCCACCCCCGTGGACGGGCCGACGGCCGGCATCAGCATCATGCCCCACTGGGACGATATGCTAAGAAACTACTACACCCTCATGGGCTGGGACCCCGAGACGAGCAAGCCGCTCCCCGAGACCCTAGAGAACCTCGGTCTGGGTCACCTAGTCGATGACCTGAAGGACATCTGACCCGGCTCAGACTCTAACTTTTCTTGGCGTTTATATGTTCCATTGTTAAGTTTTTACTCTCCTTTACTCGAGGACCTGCGGACTTCTAAGCCCAATACAATCGTGTTAAAACCTTGCCAGATTCATCCTCCGACCTGACGGGGCTATTCATCCGTGTAGGGCTCGACGTGGATCGTTATCGTGACCTCAGGGAGCTCGTTCCTCAGATCCTCCTCCAAGTGGTCGGTGAACTCGTGGGTCTCCTCCACGGTGAGGGAGCCGTCCACGGAGAGGTGAAGCTCCGCGAAGACCTGCCCGCCGCTCCTCCGGCTCTTCACGTCGTGGTAGTCGACGTAGCGGGACTCATAGCGTTCGAGGATCTCCATTATCTTCGCTTCGGCCTCGGGGCAGTCCTCGTCCATCAGCCCGCGCGCCGCTTTGAGCACGAGGCCGACACCCATCCTCACGATGAGGACGGAGACGATGAGGGCCATAACCGGGTCCAGGATGTAGAGTTCAAACCTCTTAGCGGCCAGCAACCCGGCCGCTATGCCCACCGACGTGACGACGTCGGAGAGGAGGTGCTTCGCATCCCCCTCGAGGGCGAGGGAGCCCGTCTCACTCGCCGAGCGGCTCAGGAACAGAGAGAGAGCACCGTTGAGCAAGGACGCGAACAGGTTGACCCCCAGGGCCAACTCGACGCGGGGGAGGGGCTGTGGATTGCCTATCTTCTCCAGGGCAGTGTGGACGATGAACAGGGCCGCCGTCAGGATGGATAGCCCCTCGATGAGGGAGGTGATGTTCTCGATCTTCTGGTGCCCATAGTGGTGCTCCTCGTCGGGGGGCATCCCCGAGATGTAGACCGCGAAGAACATGAGCAAGGACGCCGCGATGTTCACGATGGACTCGAGGGCGTCCGAGAGCAGTGCCACTGACCCTGACATGAAGTACGAGACCAGCTTGATCGCGAATATGGTCAGGCCGCCAACGATTGCGACCAGGGCCGCCCTCTTCTTCTCCAATTCACGAAGCCAACCACGAAGTCGCTCTTAGGCATTACTGTAATGACCCAGCGTTTGGACTTTATTACGATTAACAGAAGAGAACTGAAACGGGCTTGAGATGTCACCTATGATGGATTTCCGGTTCATAATCCTTTAAAAAAAAATCTGTTGAACGATTATGCGAACGTGCGGGGGATCAGTGATAACGTTGATTAGCAGAGCCAAGAGAGGAGTCAGCCCAGTTATAGCCACGGTTGTGTTGGTGGCGGTCGCCATCACCATCTCGGTGGGCATGGCCTTCTACATGGGAGGTATCTCTTCCCAGTACACCAAGTTCGAGAAGGTGGAGATCCAGAGCGCTGTCTCCGTCTGGTCGATCGCCGACGACCACTGGAACATCACAATGAAGATGAAGAACACGGGCATGTCGACCTCGACGTTGAACGGCGTCTTCATCAACGAGATAGAGGTTAACGCGTACGGTTCCAATGTAACTGCCCCGCCGGGTCAGGCCGTGACGGACATGGAGGCCTCCAAGACTATAACCAGCGGTGAGACCATCACCATCAGCGTCATCATCGACGGTCCGGGCAACGGACAGGGCTGGGGATCTATCACAGCCGGAACGTCGATCAACATCAAGATCCACAGCGCCGGCGGCATGGACTACATGAAGATGCTGACGCTCTCCTAGACAGGCATCTCATAGGGCATGAATAATAACCCTGAGCATTCCATAGATCATCCTGATCCGAATTGCGGTTCAGCGTCTCTCTCAACAGTGAGCACGGTCCGACAGCTGACGCTGTGAAACTTGCGGTCCTCGCCGAGAAGCAGGGTCTGGAGTGCGTCTGGTACTGCCAAGACCTTTTCCAGAGGGACGTCTGGGTCTTTCTGACCGCCGCGGCCTCCATGACCAGCAAGATTAAGCTAGGCACCGGCATCGTGACCCCCTACACCGTCAGCCCTGCGGAGCTGGCGATGCACGCGGCCACCCTGGACGAGTACTCCCACGGTCGGGTGCGGCTCGGGGTCAGCGTCGGCGCAGTCGAGTTCCTGAAGTGGGTCGGCATCGACGCCCGTCACCCCCTCTCGGCGATGAGGGAGTCGTTCCAGCTGATCAGGGGACTTATGCGCGGCGATAGGGTAGAGCACGACGGGAGGGCCTTCAAGGGCTGGACCGAGGACGCGTACATGCGCTTCAAGCCCTTCAGGAACCGCATTCCCCTCTACCTGGGCGCACAGAGCAGGCGGATGCTCCAGCTGATAGGGGAGATAGCGGACGGTGGCCTCCCCCTCCTGTTCCCCCCAGAGTACATCGACGAGGTTCTCAGATACATCTTGGAGGGGGCTGAGAGGGCGGGGCGCAGCCTTAAAGACGTCGACGTGGTGGGCTGCATCTGGTTCTCGGTGGCCGAGGAGGCTGAGGCCGCGAAGGACGCACTGAGGACGCTTGTCTCATTCTACGGCCCTCACCTAGCGCCCAGGATGATCGGCAAGATCGGCCTAGAGACGGAGGACTTCGACCCGATCAGGGAAGCTATATCCAAGCGGGAGTACGGGGAAGCGAGGAGCCTGGTCACCGACGAGATGATGGACCTCGCCATCCACGGGACTCCCGACGAATGCGTCGACCGCATCGAGAGGATGATCAGGAGAGGGCTCACCCACGTCAGGTTCGGACCGCCCCTGGGACCAGACCCCGAGGAAACCATCAGGCTCATCGGTGAGGAGATCATCCCCCACTTCAGGGAGGAGCGACTCCCCCCCGAAGAGGCGCCCACCCCACCGCAAGGATAGCCTTTTACAGATCGAAGTACAGACTCTCGGACATCGGAGTTATGAATTTGAAGGAGATAACCAAAGGGGACATCGAGCGATTCTATAAGGCGTTCGAGTCCGACCCGAGAAACCTAGTGGCCCTCAATGCTGTGACCCAGGTCGACGTAAGGGAGGCGGCGCTGAGCCGGGCGGCGATCAACAGCGTCGATCACACCTACTCCCACATCATCAAGACGGCGACCGTCACGGGTCAGGGCGCCACGGGCAGGTGCTGGATGTTCGCGGGCCTCAACACGATGAGGATCTACGCGATGAAGAAGTTGAACCTGAAGGAGTTCGAGCTGAGCCAGCCCTATCTCATGTTTTACGACAAGCTGGAGAAGGGTAACTACTTCCTGGAGAACATCATCGAGACCCGGGACGAGCCCCTGGACGGCAGGCTCGTGATGTGGATTCTGGGCCACATCATACCTGACGCCGGGCAGTGGGATATGTTCGTCAACCTCGTGAAGAAGTACGGCGTAATGCCCAAGAAGGTGATGGAGGAGACGAAGAGCAGCGGTGCCTCAAGGAACATGAACAGCCGTCTCATCGCGAAGCTGAGGGAGTACGCGAAGGACCTCAGGGTTATACACGAGGGGGGAGCCTCCCTCGACGAGATGCGGGAGGCCAAGGCGTGCATGATGGAGGAGTACTACAGGATGCTCAGCATCCACATGGGCACGCCCCCCACGGAGTTCATGTGGGAGTACAGGGACAAGGACGACGAGTTCCACCGCCACGGCATCATAACCCCCCAGGAGTTCTTCAAGGAGTACGTGGGCTTCGACCTCGACCAGATGGTCTGCCTCATCAACGCCCCCACCAAGGATAAGCCCTACAACAAGATGTACACCGTCCAGTACCTGGGCAACGTCGTCGGTGGGCAGGACGTCAGGTACATGAACGTGCCGATAGAGGTGATGAAGAGAGCCGCCGTTGAGATGGTGAAGGACGGCCAACCCGTGTGGTTCGGCGCCGACGCCGGGAAGGCGAGTTACAGGAACCTCGGGGTCTTCGACCCGGCGATCTACGACTACGGTGCACTATACAACACCGAGTTCGACTTTGATAAGGCTGAGCGCCTCGACTACGGCGAGAGCAGGATGACCCACGCCATGGTCTTCACCGGGGTGAACATCGAGGAAGATGGAAACCCCACGAAGTGGAAAGTGGAGAACAGCTGGGGGACGGGGGTCGGAGACAAGGGCTTCTACACGATGACGGACGAGTGGTTCGAGGAGTACACCTACGAGGTGATGGTGGACAGGAGCTACCTCTCGGAGGAGCTTCTCAAGATCCAGAAGATGGAACCCATCACCCTCAAACCCTGGGACCCCATGGGAGCCTTAGCCTAGACAAGTAGGGGTATATCCCCACTTTTCTCCACTTTTTCAGCTGATTTTGCTTAATAATACCCTAACCCTGAGATGTTCGCCTCACAAGTTTCTGAGCACGCGAAGAAGGAAACTCAGTAGGCGTCCATAAAGTATTTACGAATTTTTCCCCGTGTCATGAGAATCCAGGGTGCTCTAAGTGGTCAAAGAGGGAAACCAAGTCAAGAACTACAAGGTCAGGAAGGGCGACCCAGAGCTGATCTCTGTCAGCGGCAAGGTCTACTTCCCCGAGATCGACGACGAGGGCACCATAGACCTCGGCAACTGGAACCTCACCAAGGAGGAGGCCGAGCTCAAGGAGAGGTGGTACAAGTTCGTGCGCAAGCTCAACGAGGAGTACGACAGACTCGAAAAGCGGAAGAGGGAGTACTGGGAGCTCACGATAGACGAGCTCGGGATAGACCTATCCGACATCAAGAGGATTAAATTCATCTCGGCGGAGGAGCCCGAGCAAGCGAGGGCGGTCGAGGCGAAAACTAAAGCGTCCTGAGAGCATAGTATCCATCACGATGATCAGGGCCGTCACCTTCGACCTATGGAACACCCTCATCGAGGAGAAGGACTACACAGCTATCAGGATCGACGTACTGGCGAAGATTCTACGTGAGAACGGCGTCAGCAGGACGCCGGAGATGCTGCTTGAGGCCTACCTGGGGGGCGCCGAGTACTATCGAAGGATGTGGGAAGGGAGGCACCGCCACTTCGACCTCAAGGACAGGCTCGAGCACACGCTGAAAATTCTGGAGATCGAGCTACCGGGGGAGGCGAGGCGGTCACTCCACAGGGGGTTCAGCGAGGCCTTCAACAGGGACCGCCCGGAGCTTATGGACGGGGTCACGGAGACCCTTAAGGCACTGAGCGGTCGCTTCAGGCTGGGCATAATAAGCGACACCGGCGTAACCCCTGGGAGGATCATTAGGGAGCACCTAAGGAAGAAGGGCATCCTAGACCGCTTCTCGTCTACTATCTTCTCTGATGAGATTGGCTACACGAAGCCCCACAGGGTCACCTTCGAGACGGCGTTGAGTCAACTCGGAGTCGAAGCCTCTGAGGCAATCCACGTGGGGGACCTCAGAAGGACAGACGTGGCCGGCGCCAAGGCCGCGGGGATGAGAACTGTCTGGGTGAAGAACAACGACAGGGCTGAGGAGACTGACGCGGTCCCCGATTACACGGTATCCAACCTGAGCCAGGTCCTGGAGATAGACGTGATCAGGCCCCCGAAGAGACGAAGTTAGAGCTGCTGTCGGTACCAGTCGATGGTCTCCTCGAGGCCTCTCCTGAGATCGTACTCGGGCTCATAGCCCAGGTGCTCTCGGGCTCGGGAGACGTCGGCAACCGACTCCCTGATGTCCCCGGGGCGGCGGTCGCCATGAGTGGGTTCGACTTCGGCGCCTATGATGTCCCTGATCACCCGGAACAACTCGTTGATGCTGATTCCCCCTCCGCTGGCGATGTTGTAGACGCCGCCGACGTCCCGTTCCATCGCCAAGATGAGAGCCCGCACCAGGTCCTTGACGTAGATGAAGTCACGGGTCTGCTCGCCGTCCCAGTCTATCCTCGGGGCCTCACCCCTCAGGAGTCTCTGGATGAAGATGGGGATCACCGCCGAGTACGGTGAGTCGGGATTCTGCCTCGGACCGTAGGCGTTGAAGGGGCGCAGGCAGGTCGTCTTCAGGCCGTAGAGCCCTGTGAACACATTGCAGTAGTACTCCCCCGTAATCTTGGAGGCGGCGTATGGCGTCTGTGGTCGGGGGGCGAAGGACTCGCTTATGGGCAGCTCGTCGTTGTCGCCGTAAACGGACGCGGAGGAGGTGAAGATCACCCTCTTCACGTCGGCATCCCTGGAGGTCAGTAGAACGTTCATTGTGCCCGTCACGTTGACGTCGTTGGTGAGGAGGGGGTCATCGACGCTGCTGGGGCCGTCCGAGACTGCAGCAAGATGGAAGACGTAGTCAGCTTCCTGCACCACCTCTCTGAGCCTCCCCAGGTCGGTGACGCTGAACCCCTCGAACCTGACACCCCCATCAACCAAGTGCTGAATATTTGACAGCGTCCCAGTGGACAGGTTGTCCACGACAGTGACCTCACCGAGCTCAACCAGAGCCTCGACGAGGTGGGAACCGATAAACCCGGCTCCTCCAGTGACAACGAGCTTCATGAGTGGTATATCGAATTATGAGGCTATATCCGTTTACATCGGAGGGGGGCTCACTTCAGCCCCAGCGCGCACGGGTCTGAGGCCTAACAACGGATCAGATGCAACCCGAAGAGGACGAAGAGCACAAGGAAGAGAACTCTCAACTTCAGACGAGGGGAATTCGAGCGTCTCGACAACAAAGTAATCACATTAAATTTCATTCAACTGAATAAAAGAATTACAAGGCTGGCACGCCAACTCTGAATTTTTCTACCTAGTTCTGTCCCGACGATATCTCATGGTCGATAAATCAATTAAATATAATTGCCATGTACCTCAAGGGGTGGCGAGGAACGCCGGAGAGAAAGGTGGTGGAGTCTTTGGGTGATGACGACGAAGACAAGCTCTTCGAGATGATCAATGAGATCTTCTCGGGCCTAGCCCATGACCTGAGGGGCCCCCTCCAGACGATCAAGAACTGCATCTATCTCCTCGAGATTGAGCCCGATGACAGGTCGCCCCTCAAGCTCATCGACGACTCCGTGGGGCATTTGACGTCACTCCTCGAAAGGTTCAGGGAGTATCACAGGGGCCACAAGGTGGCACCCACTGAGACGTCGTTCAACGCCCTCGTCGAGCACGCCATCAAACAGGTGGACGTGCCCGAGGGAATACGGGTCATCCAGGAGCTCGACCCAGAGACAGGGGAGGCCCAGGTCGACATCGCTAAGATGGGGCAGGCCCTCCGCCATGTCATTCAGAGCGCCGTCGACGCGATGCCGGACGGGGGTGAGCTTAGGGTAAAGACCCTTGGAGAGCCTAAAGGCGTCACAGTAATCATATCTGATACGGGAGAGACGATTCCGGATAGCGTGAAGTCGGACCTGTTCAAGCCCTTCGCCACCAAGTTTAGGGACGGGGACGGGCTGAGCCTCCCCAGCTGCCAGAGGATAGTCAGGGCACACGGCGGGGAAATTGACATCGAGAACGAGGGGGGCGGGGGCACCACGTTCATCATCAGGCTTCCCAGATGAAGATTGTGACAACTCAAAACCGGCTCCACGCAGATTCAGTGGCGGACAAGTTTTATCGTTCCAAGTTGAATGAATAGACAGTGTTACGAATGGGGAGCGATGGACCACCTCCAGGTGACTTCGTGAACAGAAGGAACAGGCTGATCTTCGTCATGGCCGCTGCCTTCGTCATCATCGCCTCAGGTCTCTCTTACCTCTACTTCTCAGGTCAGGGGCCGGTGGAGCCAGAGAACGACATAGCCGTGAAGGGCGTCGTGGGGGTGATCCATATAGACGGCCCCATCACATCCGCTGAGAGGACGAGCGCGATCGCGTCCGCCATCAACGAGGCGATCTCGAACAAGAGCGTGGAGGCGGTCGTTCTCAGGATCGACTCCCCCGGGGGCCTCGCCCACCTCGTCGAGCAGATCTACCTCGATCTCCAGGAGCTGAAGCAGAAAAAGCCCGTAGTCGCCTCCATCTCGATGGCCCTCTCCGGTGGCTACTACATCGCTGTCGCCTCCGACTACATCTACACCCACCCGTCATCGATGGTAGGGAACGTGGGAGTCATCGGTACGGCGCCCGAGAACCTGCTGCCGTCGGAGATGAACCTTGAGTCTGGACCCTACAAGGTGCCGGGCTTCTCGAGGCTCCTCTATCCATTCAACCTGAGCCACGCCATGGAGAACTTCGCCGGGGCAGTGGAGGAGGGCAGGGGTGAAAGGCTCAACATCACGTCCAAAGAGCTGCGGAAGGGCATGATCTACATCGGCGTAGAGGCCATCAATGTCGGCCTCGTCGACGATGTGGGCTCTCTCCAGGCTGCAGCCTCGCACGCGGCTTCCGAGGCCGGGCTCGATGAATACAAGGTGGTCGACATTGAGGCAAAGGCGACGACGGACGGTTTGTCAACCTCCGCTAACGCCACGGAGATCACGTGGAGGGACATGACGGTCTCCGCCCTCAACAAGATGCACCCGCCCCCCGCCATCTACTACCTCTACCTGCCCCCCGAGGCCTTCCAGATGGCCGGGGAGCCCACGATCACCCTCAACGATGACACGGGCTCGGAGCCCGCGAAGACGGGGAAGGGCCAGGTCATCGTCGACCTCTCCCACGGGAACAGGGTATCCCCCTGGGAGATGCAGCTCCTCTCAGCGGAACTCGCCCCAAAGGGCGTCTACGTGGGCTACGCCGACACCTGGGAGGAGCTTGAGCCGGCGCTGGCCGCCTCCTCGTGCCTAGTAATCGCGGCGCCGACCCAGCCCTACTCCCTGGAGGAATACGAGGCCATACGGGACTTCGTCGACGACGGTAGGATGCTCCTCTTTTTCTCGGACCCGGCCTCCGAGTTCACTGACTCGAAGGCCCTCCTCGGCCCCGTCAACTCCATCGCGAGCAGGTTCGGCCTCACCTTCGGCAAGGGCTACCTCTACAACCTAGACGACTACTATGGTCTCTACCGCAACATCTACGTGAGAGAGTTCGCCGACGATAACAACATCACGGGAGGCTTGGACACGATCGTCATGATGACGGCCACTAGACTGCACACCACGGACAGCGACGCCGCCTGGACCTCCTCGGAGACGTACGCCTCGGTCGCCGAGTTACCTGGGAGGTACGCCCCCATCTCCGTGATCACGAAGGGAAACGGCACGGTCGCGGCGTTCGGGGACATCACGTTCATGACGGAGCCCTACGCCTACCTGGAGGACAACTACGACCTCATCATGAACATCGTGACCGAGGTCAGCGCCATCGAGATCACCATCGTCGAGGAGGAGGAAGAGGAGCCTGAGTACAACGTCACGGCGCCTGAGATCGCCCCGGGTTCGATAAAGCTCTTCGAGGAGACGGTGAACGGCGAAATGTCCGAAGTCTGGTGGGTCAAGGTCCAGAAGAACGAGACCCGTGTTGAGAGGGACACCCAGGTGACCCTCTATTACTTCGATGATGAGGGGTCTCTGATAGGGTGGGAGTCCCCCGGGATCATTGTAGTCTACGACGGCCCCGTGCCGGACTACCCGTACCCCCTGGTGAAGGGAAAGGGGTGGACCTACAGGGTGGGCTACAACCTCACGTTCTCGGGTTTCAACGTCCGGGGGGAGATTACCGAGTCAGGTAGGGTGGTGGACTTCGAGGAGGTGGAGGTCGTCAAGAAGACGTTGATGTGCGCCAAGGTCCTCATCTCGGGGACAGACGTGCTGGACCGGCTGGGTGACAACTACACTTACATCACTTCGGAGTACCAGTGGATCTCGACCGAGCTGGGGCTCGTTAAGTCGGAGTCCACCCTCGTACAGTTCATCAACGGCATAATCGTCGCCGAAGAGGAGCGCAGCATGATCCTGACGGGCATAAACATGGCCTAAGGCGGCACAATTTCCGGGTCAATGAACTCCGGTCCGTTGCCCAGCGCCCACTTGGAGATGAAATTGATGCCCTCCACATACCTTCTATCCAAAAGCCAGTAGTGGCACCAGTCGTCGATGCCCCGTATCCCCCTGCCTAATGCCTGGTTCGCGGCCCTATAGGCATCCATGGCGTACCACCTCTGGCCCATTCCGTCGCTCTGCCTGTTGTAGTATCCGATCTGGGCGCGTACGATGGGGTCGCCGTAGTTGGCGTAGGGGACGCCAACGAGGAAGATGCCCCGGGCCTGGCGCCCCGGGAAGTTGGAGCCCTCTGAGTTCCGCCCCCTGAAGACGCAGCAAAGGACAGCTCCGTTCGCGGTGACCGCTGACCGCTTGAACCGGGGCACGATGTCCCTGTTGGACCGGGCGCTGCTCCCCTCGATGAAGAGGTCCTTATCGCCGAGGAGCAGCCTCCCCCCTCTCGTCTCGATGACGCCGTTGGTGCCCCAGGCGTCAAGGCACGTGTTCATGAAGCCTCGCTGGGGGAAGAAGAGCAGTGCGCCCCCGTCGACGCCTTGGACCTCCTCTGCGATCCTCCGTCCTATGCTGAGTATCATCTCGTTGCTCCTCTCTCGGTAGGTCGTGGTGACCCCGGGGTCGATCACCATCCTGATCTTGTCCGGGTTCTGGATGGGGGGATACGCCTTCTTCTCCGCCTTCTCGAGGCCGACGACCTCGGCGAAGAGGTCCAAGGGCGAGAGGGTGCCAGACATGATGAGGGCGCCGTCGACCTCCTCTATGACGGGCTGGATGGCGAGGGAGGGGTCGAGGCACCTGTAGGTGAGGGTGTTGACGCCCCTCCTATCCCTCTGATATAGGGCGACGTACTTGCCCTTGCTGCTCGAGGCGACGAGGCTGAGGAAGGTGAGGACGCCGTTGAGGTAACTCGCCGGGAGGTCGCCCCGGGATAGCTTGTGGGCCCTGATCTTCTCGACGGCCTCCGAGTAGTGGTCGATGATCCTCTCGAGGTCCGAGCTGAGGGCAAGCTCCAGGTCCCGCTCTAGCTGCTCCGGACGTTCCAGGGTCGGCTTCTCGGAGGTCTTCTGCCGCAGCAGACGTGCCAGCCTCTGCATGTGCCGTGTCGACATCTTGATGGCCTTCAGCTCCTCGGAGGCGATGTCCAGGGCCACCTCGGAGAGGGTGTCGCTCATCGTCTCCTGGCCCACCTTGTCGAGGTTATGTCCCTCGTCGAGGACCAGCGCCCGGCCGGCGAGATCCAACCCCACGCCTCCCCTGACGCCTTTGTTGAAGATGTACGGATAGGGGACCACCACCATCCTGCAGCTCTTGGAGGCCCTCCTGGCCAGGTAGTAGGGACAGATGCTCCTCCGCTTCCCGGCGGAGATGAGGGCCTCCTTGGTCAGGACGGGGGGGAGGCCCCGGGGCAGCTCGGTCACCTCGGAGGCCCAGGGGCACTCGCCGTCGTCCCTTAGGAGCCTGCATAGCTCCTGAGCGTCCCTCACCGGCAGGTCGCTGCACTCGGGGTTGAGGCAGAGGTGCTGCCTGCTGGCGAGGTTGACTGCGGTGAACCGTTTCCCCGCCTTTTCGTTGATCGTTGAGACCTCAGTGAGCACCTGCCGGACCTGCTCGTGGGTCCTAGTGGCGTAGACGACAGGCCGCCCCATGGAGAGGAGCACCGCCAGGGAGGAGGCGGTCTTACCGAAGCCGTTGCACGCCTCGGCGATGAGGGTGCCCCCGCTCCCCAGTACCCTCTCCACGTCGTCCATGAACTTGACCTGGGGCGGATACGGTTCGTAGGGGAACAACTCCCTCCAGCCCTTCCCCCCGCGCCGCTCGGCGGGTCCGAGCTCAAGGAGGGCGCCGCAGGTGCGGCAGAACCTGTCCTCCTCGTACTCCTCGATGGTGTGCCGCCTCTCGCAGACGGGGCACCTGACGACGCGGGGCATCGGGCGATCCCTAAGAGAGGAGGGGAGCCACAATTTAAGGGAAATGCAGCCGGGGCTAAGGCTTGCGATTGAAGTTTCTCTTGAACCAGTTCCTGAGGCGCTGCGCAGGGTTCTGACCTGTGAAGAGGCCGCCGATCCCCTCGGGTATGATGAGCTGGACGAGGACTATGACGGCGATGGGGATGATGCCGGTCCACCAGGCTATCCAGACCCCGAAGACCCTCATGAGGAGGGTGGGGAGCATCCTCTGGGTGAATGCGATGAATACCCCACCTATGATGGAGCCGTAGATGCTGTCGAGGCCGCCGAGTATGCTACTCGCCAATATGTTCACCATTAGGCTGTCGGGGTTGTCCAGGTTCGTCGCTTGCCAGAGGGAGAGCGCCCCTCCGGCGAAGCCGGCGAGCGCGCCGCCGATGAACCAGCTGAGGAGGTGGATCTGGAAGATGTTGACGCCGAGACTCGACGCCAGCTTCGAGTTCTCCGCCGTCGCCCTCACGGCTATGCCCAACCTGCTCCGGGTCAGGAAGAGGTGGATGGAGACGACTAGGATGACGCTGAGGGTTGGTGCTACCACCAGTATGCCCGGGAGGCCGAAGAGGATTATGTCGAACCTCCTGATGACGAAGCCGTAGGTCTGGAAGTGGAACGTCGCCAGTATCCAGTAGGAGTACATGAGGAGGATCGTCGTGATGACGTAGGAGAGGGCGTACATGGCAAAGGACTTGTGGATGCTGCTCGTGCCGGCCTCGTCCATGGGCCGGACGAGGATGAGGTACATCCCTACCCCGATGAACCCGTTCAGCATCGCCGATAAGACCAGTGAGGGGTAGGGAGAGTAGCCCCAGATCCTGACGAGGGAGTAGACGAAGAGGGTGCCTATGGATGCGAAGGAGACGTGGGCGAAGTTGGGGAACCTCTCAAGCTTGTGGGTGAACGTGAAACCTATACTCATCAATACGAGAAGGCTGGCGTACATCACCGTGCTCATGATGGCGATGTTGAACATATCAGAAGGCTCCGTTTTATTGCTTATAAAGGATGATTAAACTCCAGTTAACCCGGTACAAGAGATCGTGTGCTACCTGAAGTTCTGCTCCTCCTTTGTGAGAATGGATATATTCAACGGTTCGAATCTCTCAACTGGTTGATATGACCGAAGTAAATCAGGTTTGGAAGTGCGAGGTCTGCGGTAACATCGTGGAGGTCATACACGCCGGCGCTGGGCAGCTCGTCTGCTGCGGGCAGCCCATGGTAGCCATTGAGCCCAAGTACACAGAGGCCGGAGGATACGAGAAGCACCTACCGGTCGTCGAGGTAGACGGTGACACCTACACGGTGAAGGTGGGGAGCATCGAGCACCCGATGATCAAGGAGCACTGGATCGAGTGGATCGCCCTCGACACGGAGAGCGGCGTATTGCGCAAGTTCCTGAAGCCGGGTGAGAAGCCCGTCGCCGTCTTCACGACGAAGAACA
>Ga0307379_10004382_pt1 | contig 20141 bp, 15 predicted proteins | sample UN2MG_FD_202237 | JGI IMG/M metagenome (GOLD analysis project Ga0307379, IMG submission 202237) | Soil microbial communities from Risofladan, Vaasa, Finland - UN-2 | ecosystem: Environmental > Terrestrial > Soil > Coastal area > Acid sulfate soil | place: Finland: Risofladan, Vaasa | collected... | reverse complement strand
CGCTGCTCTGATCGTTGTCTGGGTGCTGGACTTCGCCTTCGAGCTTTCCGGATCCGCGGCTGCGGTCACGCTGTCGTTTTCCGCCGCGCTTCTCCTGATTCTCATCCTACTGGATACCCTGAAGTCAGGGGGTCCCGAGTTTCGGGTTTCCGCAGCCGACCGGCTGCCTCGACGCTACCTGCGCCGGCGGCCGTTCAAGACCGCTGCGGAGACCGTGCTGCGCCTGTTCCCCTTCCCCGAACCGGTAGGTTTGTACAGGATCGGATCTGCCGGGGCGGATTCTCCCGTACTGGTTACGGGGAATTTCGATCTTACCCTGCGAAGGGTCTGCTCGGCCCTGAACAACCTCGACTGCTGGCTGTTGGTCTGTGACAGCCGGGGAGTGAACGTGTGGTGCTCTTCGATGGCCGGGCATTTCACGACCGCATCCGTCGTGCGGGCGATCCAAAGAAGCGGTCTGTCCGGGCGGGTCAGCTCACGCCTGCTGATCCTTCCCCAACTCTGTGCCTCCGCGGTTTCTCTCGAGGAACTGAAAGAGCGAAGCGGCTTCCAAGCCCGGTTCGGACCTCTGTACATCCGGGACATCCGCAGGTACTTGGAAAATCCCTCCGACCCGGACATTCGCAGTGCGGTCTTTCCGCTCAAGGACCGATTGGAGATGTCCCTGGGCACACCGATTCTTCTCTCTATTGTGGTCGCTCTGATCTACAACTTCATCGGTCTGGGTCACCTGTTCGTGGTGCTGCCGTCGCTGTACATCGCCTCCCTCCTTCACGCATCTGTCTTTCCCCGGCGCCCGTTGGTCAGGATCGGGCCGTGGGCCCTGCTGTACGGTGTCGCGGTTTTTCTCCTGGCAGGACTTCTCTCCCGGGGGCTGTTTCCCGACCATGTGCTCCTCTACGCCCTGACCGTGGGTGTTGGTGCGGCCTATCTGGTCACAGAGTTCAGCGGCTGGTCGCCCCTGCTCAAGTACAGCCTGATTCCCTACAAGAAGCCCCGGGTACGGGTGGAGGAGGAAATCTGCATCGGCTGCCGCCGCTGTGTGGAAGTGTGCCCGAGGGCCGTATTTCGGATGGAGGGTGGAAGCGCGGAGGTGGTTCAGGAGGACAGGTGTGTGGTCTGTAGATCCTGTTTCAGCCAATGTCCCACAGGAGCGGTGACAATATTTTCCTTGATTTTTTCTTAAGCACTGGAGGCAGGTGATGGTACCGAACATTAGAAAAATTCTCCGGCTCGTCGCGGCGAGCTTTTTTGTAGTCACTCTGGTATTGGTTCTCTCCGGCTGCGTCGGGCAGGCACCGGTTGCCGAAGAGCAGGTTGTCTCTGCGGCGATCCCGATCGATCCTCAGGTTCGCCTGGGCAGGTTGGAGAACGGGATCACCTACTACGTGCGGCCCAACCGCAAGCCGGAGAACCGGGCGGAGCTGCGGTTGGTGGTGAACGCGGGCAGCGTGCTGGAGGATGAGGATCAACTGGGTCTTGCCCATTTCCTCGAGCACATGGCTTTCAACGGCACCGAGCACTTCGAGAAGCAGGAGATCGTGGACTACCTGGAATCCATCGGCATGGCCTTCGGACCGGAGGTGAACGCCTATACGAATTACGATGAGACGGTGTATATGCTTCAGGTACCAACCGAGGATCCGGAAATCATGGAAACCGCCGTACAGATCCTCGAGGATTGGGCACATTTGATCAGCCTGGAGCCTGAAGAGGTGGAAAAAGAGCGGCCGGTTATCATCGAGGAGTGGCGCCTCGGTCGGGGTGCAGAGGCCAGGATGCGGGACAGCCAGTACCCGATCTTGTTCAAGGACTCGCGGTACGCCGAGCGAAGGCCGATTGGAAAGCCAGAGATCATCGAGTCCGCCCCCGTAGAAAGCTTGCGTCGTTTTTACCGGGACTGGTACCGGGGCGATCTGATGGCGGTGATTGCCGTGGGGGATTTCGATGCCCAGTGGGTCGAGGAAACGATCGTCAAGTATTTCAGCAACCTGGAAGAAGTCGAACAACCCCGGAAGCGGGTGGTGTATCCTGTCCCGGCTCATCCGGGAACCCTCTACGCTCCGGCTACGGATCCTGAGGCCACTTCGACCCGGGTGAGCCTGTACGTGAAGGCGGATCCCCAACCCCAAGAAACCGTGGCAGACTACCGCCGCGAGCTGGTGGAAGCCATGTACAACGGGATGCTGAACGATCGCTTTCAGGAGTTGGCCAAAAAGCCTGATGCCCCTTTTATCGGGGCCGGGTCTTTCAGCAGCCGGTTCATCCGTTCTCTGGAAGCCTACGTGCTGGCCGCCCGTGTGCGGGAGGGGCGGGTTTCCGAATCCCTCGACGTACTGTTGACGGAGACAGAACGGGTACGGCGTCACGGGTTCACCGCATCGGAGCTGGAACGGTCCAAGGAACGTTTTTTAACCTGGATCGAGCAAGTCTACGGGGATCGGGACAACGTGGAATCCGAGACCCTGGCGGAGAGCTATGTCGGGCATTATCTGGAGGGCGAACCCATTCCGGATATCGAGTTTGAATATCGCCTCTTTCAGGAGTACGTCCCCGGGATCGGCCTTGCGGAGGTCAACGGTCTGGCTTCAGAGCTGCTCCAAGAGGACAATCGGGTCGTTCTGGTCAATGCCCCGGAAAGTGAAGCCGCGGAGGTTCCTGATGAAAAGGCCGTACAGGCGCTGTTCGCGGCGGTTGTGAACAAGGATATCCCTCCGTACGAGGACAGGGTGATCGATCAGCCCCTGTTCACAGCTAAGCTTCCGGGCGGCCGAGTCAGCAGTCGAAGAACGTTCCCCGGGCTCGGATTCGAAGAACTGCTTCTCTCCAACGGTGTACGGGTCATCCTCAAGCCCACCGACTTCAAGGAAGAGGAGGTCCTCTTTGGAGCCTTCAGCCCGGGCGGACATTCCCTCGTGCCGGACGATCAGTACATCGCCGCGGTGACCGCAGCCAACATCGTGAACGAGGGCGGATTGAACGGTTTCGATGCGATCTCGCTGCAGAAGAAGCTCACCGGCACGGTCGTGTCCGTAGATCCCTGGATCGGCGAGCTCTACGAGGGGATGCGGGGCAGCGCCCGTCCTCAGGACCTGGAAACCCTCCTGCAGCTGATCTACCTGTACTTCACAGAGCCGCGTCGGGACGAGCAGTCCTACCAGGCCTACAGGGAACGGCTGCTCGCCATGGTGGAGAACCGGGAAGCCTCTCCGATGAGTATCTTCTGGGACACGGTCAGTACGGCTATTTCTCAGAACCATTTTCGCTCCCGCCCCTGGACGCCGGAGGTTCTGGAGGAGATGGATCTGGAGGCGTCGCTGCAGGTGTACCGGGACCGATTCGCCGATGCCGGTGATTTCACCTTCCTGTTTGTAGGCAACCTCGATCCCGACGATTTCGCTTCCCTGGCGGCCCAGTACCTGGGCTCCCTGCCCTCCACAGGACGGGTGGAAAGCTGGCGGGACGTTGAGATGGATCCCCCGGTGGGAATCGTGGAGCGGGAGGTGAACAAGGGTCTAGAGCCCCAGAGCCGGGTGCAGATCGTGTTCGGCGGCACCACCGATTGGTCTCTTCGCAGCCGGTTGCAGCTGGAAGCCCTGAAACAGGTCCTGGATATCGCTCTGCGGGAGAATGTCCGCGAGGAGGCCGGCGGGTCCTACGACGTAGGGGTGGACGCGGAGCTCAACCGCTATCCCGACGAAGAATACTTCGTCTATATCGGTTTCGGCTGTGCACCGGATCAGGTGGATACGCTGACCGAGTTGGTGTTCGACCAGATTACCAAGATTCGCCGGCAGGGACCGGCCGAGAAGGACGTGAACAAAGTAAAAGAGATCCTGCGGCGGGAACATGAACAGAATCTTAAAAGTAATGACTACTGGCTCGGCATCCTGCAGCTGGCCTATCTCAACGATCTGGATCCCAAGGTTCTGCTGGACTTCGAAGCCCGTCTGGAGAATATTTCCATCGACACTCTTCAGAAGATGGCCGTGGAGACCCTCGATCCCGGCAGCTATGTACGGGTCGTGCTGAATCCGGAAGATTGATCATGGTGGTGCTGAAGCCGGAGCGCTCCGATGTCATCCGCACCCGTCGTCACCCCTGGATCTACAGCGGAGCGGTTCTCAGTGCCAGTGAGGAGGCGATTCGGGGCGATCTGGTTCCCGTGGCCGAAGCCGGCGGCAACGTTCTGGGATGGGGTTTCTACTCCCCGACCAGTCTGATTGCCCTGCGGGTGCTTTGTTTCGGAAGCAAGGCCCCGGAAGAGCACTGGCTGGAGCACAGGCTTCAGGCCGCCCTGGCCTTACGGCAGAGCCTGGCGATCGATTCCAACGCCTATCGACTGGTCAATGCGGAGGGGGACGGGCTTCCCGGACTGATCGTTGACGTGTACAACCGTACCGTGGTCGTGCGCCCCCTGATCCGCTCGACCGTGGTGATGCTCGACCGTATCGTAGTGGCGCTTCAGGCACTGTTCCCGGAGTGGGCAATCTATCTCAAACGGGAGGAGCGGACCAGCCGCTTGGAAAGGCTGGATCTGAAAAACGGGTACCTCGCCGGCGGCGGGGAGGGCACCGAGATCATCGAGGAGGGGGATGTGCGCCACCTCGTGGATATCGAGGGAGGCCAGAAGACCGGGTACTATCTGGATCAGCGGGACAACCGGAAGCTCGCGCGCGACCAGGCTTCGGGGCACTCTGTACTCAACCTGTTCGCCTACACCGGGGCGTTTTCCCTTCAGGCTGCGGCCGGCGACGCCTCGGAGGTCATCTCCGTGGAGAGCTCCAAACGGGCCGGAGAGATCTTCCGGCAGTCTCTGGGCTTGAACCCTCGATTATCTTCCGCGCGCCTCACCTGGATCGAGGGAGACGCTTTCGTCCACCTCCAGAGCTGCGGCCAATTCGACCTGATCGTGGCGGATCCTCCTCCCTTCGCCAGGAGGAAATCCGAGCTTTCCGGCGCGCTGCGGGGGTATATCCAGCTCAACCAGCTGGCCATGGCGAGGACCGTACCCGGCGGCAAGTTGATGAGCTTTACCTGTTCGGGCGCGGTATTGCGGGAGGATTTCTTGAATGTTCTCCGGGAAGCCTCACGACGGGCAGGCCGGTATGTCCAGCTTCTTCAAGAGCTGCACGCCGCTTCGGACCACCCAGTTCTGCTCGGCCACCCGGAGGGGGAATACCTGAGAGGTTGGCTCCTGCGGGTTCTGTAGAACCATCTGTCGATCTCAGGGCAGTGGAGCTAGGTCTGGAAGATACGGAAGACGAATAGCAAATAGTACAGGGATATTCCGAGCATGATGGACCCGGCAACCCGGTTGATCAACGCCTTGTGGGTGACTAGAAATCGTACGATCGTCTGGCTCGTTTGACTCGCCGTCCCCGATACCAGGGCAATCATGCCGGGATTGCATGGGGTGACTATCGCTGCGAAGAAAAATCCGTACAGCAAAGCGCGGAGATACGCATTTTTTCACCGACGGGATTCTGGCCTGCGGGAAGATCTTGCCCGCGTCTACATTGAAGATCAACAGAACACTGATCACGGCCACCTCCGTGAGAGGAGTGAGGAGCCCGAGCATGAATGTCGAGGTCAGATTGATCACTAGCTGCATCCGCGGCGAATCTCCCGCTGTTGTTTAGTGCATGTAGGGCACCAGACGGCAAAACTTTCCAGGAAAATCGGACGTCCCGCCTGCCACATCCCGGAGCGGAATATCCCGCCAGTCCCGGGCGACCAGCGTAAAAACCAAGATGTGCTTTGTTTTCATTGCGTCCTCTTGCACCATCCTAATCCTCGTACACCAGTGTGTCTGGATGAAAGGCGTACCAGGCGAACCAGAAATCTCTCTCTTTCACGATTTCCCGACCTGATTCGAGGTTTGTGAAGGTAACGATTCCAGCCTCATCCCGGCTGATCCTGACCGGTACTCCTGCGACGCTGTCTTCGAAAGTACCCCTTCGTATTGCATCCTGTTCCTTGTACGCCTTATTCACACCTTCGACCTCGATCCCGAAGATCACGGTCTTTGGATGGATTCTCTGATCGTCGTGTTCTACGGGGAACATCAGGAAGGAATCCTCGTAATAACTGCCGTAGGGATCGCGTCCGTAGTTCCGAGAAAATCCCGTGTCCCGGCTCAAGACCTCGGAATCGGGATGCCCCTTCTTCCATTCTCTCCAGGTCACGGTGTCTATCGAGATCTCCGTGAGCTCGCGCTCGGTCAGCTCACCGACGATCGCTTTTCCATCGATCTGGGTCCACCAGGTATCGGTCTTGCGGTCATACATCACCAGATTCGAGTTGTACAACTCTCCCGTGGTACCGAACTCTACGGCTTCGCCGTCGAGGCTCCGCCGGTAGGCGATCCCCGAGCCGCACAACGGGCAGTAAGTGATCAGGATTGGATCTCCTGCAATGGTGTCGTTGACGATCTCGTGCCAGACGAGGATCTGAAGGGGGTACACCCTCTTCACACCCTTGTAGATGATGGCTAGTACCAGCTCGTTGTCCTCGATCCAACGATCCGCCTTAGTCGTAATGGGTTGAGTGCCCGCAGGGTTGATAGAGGAATCCCCCGCTGGTACAATTCTCTACGGATGGAGCAACACAGCAACCAATACTGGCTCGAAGCACTGAAAAGTCCCGGTCCCGAACAGGACCGGGCCCTGGCGGAGCTGCGGTCCATGTTGGTGCGGGGTTTGAACTACGCGCTGCGGGGTTGGCGCCGCACCGCCGGGAGAGACTTTGAATTCCTCGCGGAGGATTTCTGCCAGGAGGCGCTGCTTCGCATCCTTGACAATCTCGACAGCTTCGAAGGCCGCAGCCGATTCACCACCTGGGCACACAAGATTGCCGTGCGCGTGGCTCTGACCGAGCTGCGGAGAAAACGCTGGCAGGATGTGTCCCTCGATAAACTGGTTGCCGAAGACGGGGCCGAGTCCACGATGACCTTCGAAGAAATCGGACCGGAGACCGGGGCGGAACGTTCGGATCTGCTCGCCTGGATGAAGCGGATCATGATGGAAGAGTTGACGGAAAAGCAACGTACGGCGATCTCCGCGATTGCCTTTGGGGGTATGCCTTTGGAGGAGGTCGCCCGCCGTTTGGATACCAATCGGAACGCTCTGTACCGGTGATTCATGACGGTCGGCTGCGTTTGAAGCGCCGTTTGGCCCGGGAAGGAATGAGCCCTCAAGACATTCTGGAGAGCATGGGTTGAAGGTAAGATTTGGGATTATCACTTCATCAAAGAGTAGGAAGAGAACATAGATGAGTCTGTTCAGCAAACTCGGTACGCTTCTAAAACTCCTGTTCCTACGCCGAACCCGACGCGCCGTAGAAGAGGTTGAGCGCTTGAAGCGGATGATCAATATGGTTGACTCCACTGCAGACATTGAAATTGCCTGCGAGGAGGCATATCGGCTGCTCGATGAATACGCCGACATGCTGCTGCGGGGCGAGGACCCGGCAGCCTTGCTGCCTCAGGTCAAACACCATCTTGAGATATGCATGGACTGCCGGGAGGAATTGGAAACGCTTCTGGCGGCTCTGCGGGTGACCACCGTGTAAAAAAAAGAGCCGCCCCGGTTGTTCGCCAGGGCAGCCCGTTGTTCTGTTTGACGATTCTTAGTTGCTTTTCACATCGATCTTGCGAGGCTTGGCCTCGGGCTTCTTTTGGATGCTCACCACAAGCACTCCGTTCTTGAACTCGGCTTTGATCTTTTCGCGATCCACATCCTTGGGAAGGACGAAGGTCCGTGCAAACTCATAATTGTGCCGCTCACGAATCAGATATCCGTTCTTCTTCTCCTCCTTGCTCTCCTCTTTCTTCGAGGAAAGAGTCAGAATGTTGTCCTCCACGTTCAGCTCGATATCCTTCTCGGTGAGCCCGGGAAGCTCTGCTTCCATCAGGTACTCATTTTCCTGTTCCCTGACGTCCACGGCGGGAGTCCGGGTATTCCAAACGGGCGTGTCGGTGAAGAAATTGTCCAGAAGCCCGTTCCAGTCAAACAGATCATTCGGTCTATTGTATTGGATAAGTCCTCTCATCTCGAACCTCCTATATTTTTTTTAGTCACCAATGATTATGCATTTTTTGTGCCAAACCTGGGGGTCGGGTAGAGAGATCTGTAATTACAGATATGTAGATGAATTATATAGCATGGGGTGGCGATGTGTGATTTTCAGTCGGGTTCTTTCAAACCCGAATAGTGTCATTTTAACCCAGTGTGTTGAAATGACACTAATAATGAGCTAAAAGGATACGATTTTTAATGACCCGAATCGCTTCGGTTGTTCCTATCCGAGTCCTTCGGCTACCATATCGCCGATCTCAGAGGTCGAAAAACCCGTTTGTCCGGCACTCATGCTCTTCATCTTGGAAATCGCTTTGACCACCGAAGACTCTACGGCGTCCGCCGCCTTCTCTTCTCCCAGAACCTGGAGCATCATATGTACGGCCAAAATGGCGGATAGCGGATTGATGATCCCCTTTCCCGTGTACTTGGGTGCCGAGCCCCCGATGGGCTCAAACATCGACACACCTTCGGGATTGATGTTGGCCCCGGCGGCCACCCCCATACCGCCCTGAATCATGGCACCCAGGTCGGTGATGATGTCGCCGAACATATTGGTGGTTACGATGACGTCAAACCACTCCGGGTTTTTCACCATCCACATAGTGGTGGCATCCACGTGGGCGTAGTCCGCCTGGATGTCCGGGTACTCTTTGCTCACCTCGGTGAATACCCGCATCCACAGATCGTGGGCATAGGTCAGAACATTGATCTTGGCGCAGAGGGTCAGCTTCTTCCCCTTGTTGCGTTTGCGGGTGTACTCGAAGGCGTAGCGGATGCAGCGCTCGACTCCCTTGCGGGTGTTGATCATCTCCTGAATCGCCACCTCATCCGCCGTTCCTTTTTTCAGGAACCCTCCGATACCGGCGTACAGCCCTTCGGTGTTCTCCCGCACAACGACGAAGTCGATGTCCTCGGGGCCTTTGTTGGCCAGAGGGGTTTCCACGTTCGGATACAGCTTCACCGGCCGAAGGTTGATGTATTGATCCAAGCTAAAGCGAAGGGTCAGCAGGATTCCCGTCTCCAAAATGCCCGGCTTCACATCGGGATGGCCGATCGCGCCCAGATAGATGGCGTCGAAAGCCTTGAGCTTTTCCACAGCATCGGCGGGAAGCACTTCTCCGGTTTTCAGGTAGTGCTCACCGCCGTAGCCGAGCTCGGCGAAATCAAACTGGATTTTGAAGCGATCGCTGACGCGACCCAGGACTTTCAATCCTTCCTGTATCACTTCGGGGCCGGTTCCGTCACCCGGAATTACTGCGATTTTATACATACGACCGCAGCTTAGCGGCAAGCGTTTATTGTGTCAAGGAAGCTGCTCGGCATGAACGCTGTTGTACTCTCGAACCAGACGCAGGAGGAGTTTCCGCGAAGATCCCAGGCAGGCATTCATCCAGCGCCGATAAGATTTTAGGAACTCTCCGGTAGGCAAGATCACCAATCGCCGGGCCGCAAAGAAGATACGCCGCCCGGGATACAACACAAAACCTCCTTGGATGACCTCTCTTGCCAAAACCCGTTTGCAGTAGCTCCAGCACCATCTATTGGGGTGTGGTTCCTGCAGAAAAACGAAGCCGACCCGCTTTGAAGAGGTCTGCACGACGAGCTCGAGGTGGGTTTTCCCGTACCCTCCATAGTACCAAAACTTGCTGGAAGGGTTTCTGGCTGCCTCATGGGCGCAGACGGTCTTGATCATCCTGCTTCGAAAGCGTACTTCCTCCGCCAGAGGCCCGGGCGATTGAGTCGAGCCGGTGAGGTAGAGCTTCGGGGATTTCCGTGCGCGGTGCGGGGGGGCAGCCACTTCGGCCGGTAGAGGGTGGAGCAGCCAAATCATTTTGTTTTCAGCCAGGCAGCGAATGCGGCTTTGGGCTGATTTGTAGGAGACCCCGAGCTCCTTTCCGAGGGTGGAGTAGTTCAAAGGTTTGCCATGCCAATCGGCGAGAATCGACAGGGTGGGATTCAGATCCTCGATTTTCATGATATTTGCTCCCTAATGCGTATATTCCAGGTTGCAAGGGTCAGAATGACCCAATCGGGAAAAAGGATGCATCTCCATTGTGGAAAACTAGAAAATTATCCGTTTTGCTTCTAATTTTCTAGATAACCACAATGCAACGGCACCTAAAATTCAGGGGGGCGACCCACGCTGCTTGCTGTCACCTTTTCCCAATAACCATTGCCCATTGGCTGAAATCCGGGTATACTGCGACCTAATTGGGAGGGGACACTATTTCACAAATTTACTCAGGCGTTGTCGCTGAAGGAACCCGTAGTCGGGGTGTTTTACCCCAAAATCGCAAATATCTGGGCTCGAAGTATCGGCTGCTCGATTTCCTAACCGATACGATCCTATCGCGGGTACCGGAGATCGACGTTTTTGTCGACCTGTTTGCCGGAACCGGGGTGGTGGGGAATTCCTTTCGGGCTCATGCCTCCACGGTTATCGCCAATGACCTGCTTTTCTCCAACTACGTGGTGAACCGGGTCTATCTGACCTCGAGCAGGGCCACGGTGGATCTGGACCGGGTGGGTGCCCTGATCGAGGAGCTCAACCGCTGTACCCCCATTCAGGGCTACGTCTACGCGGGCTACGGCGGTACCTATTTCACGAAGTACAATGCCGCCCGCATCGATGCGGTCCGGGAGGCCGTCGAGTCCATCTATGCCGAACAGCGCTGCAGCGAACAGGAGCGTTTCGTCCTGTTGACCAGCCTGCTTCTGGCCGTTGACAAGGCGGCGAACACGGTAGGCCAGTATGACGCCTTCCTCAAACACATCGACAATCGGGAGCAGGCGGACAGACACCTGGTCGACAACAACGTACACAAGCCTCTGCGGCTGCGGGTACCGGAGATCGAGCTGATCGGCAATGATGGGAATGAGGTGTACAACCAGGACGCCAATCGCCTCATCCGCCACCTGGAGGCGGAGGTCCTCTATCTCGATCCTCCCTACAATACCCGCCAGTACGTCGACTGCTACCATGTACTGGAAAACATCCTCCGTTGGGACAAGCCGCCCCTGCATGGAAAAACGAGAAAGTTTCAGCGGGATCACCTGAAGAGCCGTTACTCCCGCAAGAACGAAGCCGCCCGGGCTCTCGAGGAGCTGATTGAGGCGGCCCGGGCAAAGCATATTTTTTTGAGCTACAACAGCGAGGGGATCATTCCGGAGAATATGATTCGGGAGATCTTCAGCCGCCGGGGAAAGCTGGAAGTTTTTTCTCGGGAGTACTCCGTGTTTGGGAACGGAGCGGGAAGCTCCCGCAAGCGCACGCTTAGCGAGCGGATCTTCTACTGTCGTATAGCGGAGAAGAAGAAGACCGAGAAAATAGAGCTGTTCAGCGAACAGGGAGAGAGCCGGGGGTATTACTCTCCCCGAAATCGGCTCAACGACCTGACGGGAAAAGAGTGGGTATACTGGAGCAAGAGCGTCGTCAACAAGCAGTACCCGCCCAATCTGCAGCACAAACTCCGTTCCAGCCATGGGGGGCAGAAGCCGCCCGATCTCTGTGCGGATCTGATCGAGGTGTTCACCAAGCGAGACGGGCGGGTCCTCGACCCTTTTGCCGGTGTCGGCGGAACGTTGTTGGGGGCGGGGTTGTGCGGTAGAAGCGCAGTGGGAATCGAGATCAATCCGCGGTGGATCGAGATTTACCGCCAGGTGTGCTCATTGGAAAAGATCCCCGAACAGAGGATGATCTGCGGGGACAGCCGGGCCGAGCTGCCTGTGCTGGCCAAAAATGAGGAAGAATTCGATTTGCTTCTCACGGATGTCCCCTACTGGCACATGGACAGGGCTGAAAAGAGCAGCGGAAAATACAAACGGGTCGGGGAAGGGCAGAGAGAACTCCGGCAATCAAAGCTTGCCGTTTTCAACAGGAACAGCTATGAGAGCAAGGAGCACTGGCTGGAGGAAATGGCCGCCGTGTTTGCTGCCGCCGTACCGCTGCTCAAGAACAAGGGCTATCTGGTTGTGTTCATCGGTGATATGTACCACAGCGGCCGCTATCATTTCCTCAGTTCCGACCTGGCTTCCGTCTTGACCGGCCTGGGACTGATCCCGAAGGCCAATCTTATCTGGTACGACGTGAGCAAATCTCTCCACATATACGGGTATCAGTACGAGTATATTCCCTCGATGATTCACCAGAATATTTTGGTGTTCCGTAAACAATCCTGAAGCTGTAGAATAGACAGGGATCCGTAGGGAGGAGGACACATGGCAGGAATATTCAAAACCTACGACATTCGCGGAGTATACGGAAAAGATATTGATACCGCCCTGGCCTACAAGATAGGCCGCGCCTTTGCCCGCTACGCCGAGAAAGACACCTTCATGATCGGCTACGACGCCCGCACCTACTCGGAAGAGCTGTATCAGGCTCTGGGCCACGGATTGGTGGCGGAGGGAAAGAAGGTGCGGGGTATCGGCATGGTCACCACCCCTCAGCTGCACTTCTACCAGATGAAAGAAGGATACGAGGCGGGTGTCATGGTTACCGCCTCCCACAACCCGCCGGAATACCACGGTTTCAAATTGTACGACGATCGGGGGGGTTCGGTCAGCTACGAGAAGGGCTTGAAGGAAATCGAAGGATTGGTATCTGGAATGGGGGAAGAACCGGTTCTGGGCGGTGGTTCCCTCGATGAAGTGGACCGCCTCGATGAATACGTCGATTTCGTCATCGCTGCCCTGAAGGGTGAGAAAGTGGAAAGCAAGGTGGTCATCGACGTGGGCAACGGTTCGGCAGGCCGGGTTTTCCGCAGTATAAGCGACAAGATACCTCTGCACAGCTACATTCTCAACGAGCAACCGGATGGTTCTTTCTTGAACCGGGACCCCAATCCCCTCAAACCCGAAAGCAGGCTCCACGCTGCGGCGAAGGTGTTGGAACACGGCGCCGATCTGGGTGCTCTGTTGGATGGGGACGGCGATCGGGTCGTTTTCCTCGATGAACACGGGGAGAGTGTGGCCAACTATTACATCGCGGCGCTGATTGCCGAAGAGCTCTTGAGCGAGCAGCCCGGTGCTGCTATCGTCTACGATCTGATCTCCTCCCGGGCACTGCCGCAGCGCATCGGAGAGCTGGGAGGGAAACCGGTCGTCTCCCGGGTCGGCTACACCTTTCTCTACGATGCCATGATCGCCGAAGGCGCCTTGTTCGGGGCCGAGACCTCGGGGCACGTATATTTCAAGGTTACAGACAGCTACTACACCGAGTCAGCCGCCTATGCCCTGGTTGTCCTGCTCAAAGTCCTGCACAAGCACCGGAAACCCCTTTCAGAGCTTCTGGCGCCTCTGCGCGGGCGCTACTTCCAGTCCGGGGAGATCAATATAGAGATTGCCGATAAAGAGAAGGTGTTAAAAGAGCTGGAGCGTCACTACGGCGCAACCGGCGGGACGATCAGCAAGCTCGATGGGGTGGGCGTGGAATTTCCTGATTATTGGTTCAACGTCCGCCCGAGCAACACCGAGCCCTTGATCCGATTGCGTCTCGAAGCGCTGAGCCGCCGGGTTGCGGAACAAAAGACAGAAGAAATACTTGAGTTTCTAAAGAGGTTCGTCTAGAACTGTGAGCAAGACAAAGGGCGACAACGGAGTCGTGCAGGAGCTGCAGCAGCTTCTTCAAGCCTCCCTTGAGGCCACGGCGGACGGCATCCTGGTGGTGGACAAGAACGGTCGGATCATCCTCTCCAACAACAGATTTGCGGAAATGTGGCGGGTTCCCCGGGAGATGATCCGTGACAAGGATGACATCAAGATCCGCAAGTACGTCATGGGCCAGGTTACAGATCCCCGGGCCTACATGGACAAGATCCGTGAGCTTTATGATACGAGCGATGAGCACACAGATGTTATCACCTTTAAGGATGGAAGAGTTTTCGAGCGTTATTCCGCCCCTCTGTTGATTTCGGATCAGATCATCGGCCGGGTATGGAGCTTTCGGGATATGACAGCCTACAGAGAAGCTCAAGCGCGGCTGGAGAGAAGTGAAGAGAAGTACAGGGACCTGGTAGAGAACGCCAACAGTATCATTTTGCGCTGGGATATCAATGGGCTCATCACCTTCATCAACGAATATGGTCAGAGATTGCTGGGCTACAGCCAAGCCGATTTGGTGGGACAGCCGCTGATAGGGACGATTGTCCCGGACAAAGATTCCTCGGGCCGCGATCTGGTGGCTATGATCGGGGGGATAACCGACAGGCCAAATGAGTTTATCTACAATGAAAATGAGAACATCACCAAAGACGGACGATCCATATGGGTCTCCTGGTCGAACAAGCCGATCTATAACGAGGCGGGACAGCTCGTTGGGATCCTGAGCATCGGCAATGAGGTCACGGAGCGCAAGAAGCTCGAGCAGCAGCTGTTTCAAGCCCAGAAGATGGAAGCGGTGGGGCAGCTGGCCGGGGGTATCGCCCACGATTTCAACAACATGCTGATGGTAATCAACGGGTACTGCGAGCTGCTGCTCGACGAGTTGGAAGAAGGGGATACCCTGCGGCGGGACATCGAACAGATCAAGGCAACCTCCTCACGGGCGGCCGCCCTCACTCGCCAGCTGCTCGCCTTCGGACGCCGCCAGGTGGTTCAGCCGAAGGTGGTCGATCTCAACAAGCTGCTGGACAGCAGCCGGGAGATGATCATCAGACTCGTGGGTGAGGCGGTGCAGCTGAACATCCGTGGACAGGAAGGTCCTCTCAACATCTATGCCGATCCTGTGCAGGTGGAGCAGGTGATTCTCAACCTGGCCGCCAACGCTCGAGATGCCATGCCCGAAGGCGGGATCCTGACAATAGAAACCCGTAGAACAGACATCGAAAACCCGGATTCCGGAGAGCTCTATATGGTCCCAACGGGTAGCTACGTGTTTTGCTCGGCCCTGGACACGGGAGTCGGGATGTCCGCCGATACCCTGGAGCACATCTTTGAGCCCTTTTTCACTACCAAGGATCCAGGCAAGGGCACCGGGTTGGGACTATCCACGGTGTACGGAATCGTCAAACAGAACGACGGCTATATATTTGCCCACAGCGAACCGGGCCAGGGAAGCAGTTTTAGCGTGTATTTCCCCCTGGTTACCGAAGAGGAGTTGATTCGCAGCGAGGAAACTCACAAACCGGAAGAAAAACTGAAAGGAAGCGAACGAATCCTCCTGGTGGAGAGCGAAGCCAAGGTGCGGCGATACACCAAGACGGTACTTCAGAAGTACGGGTATACGGTGAACGCCGCGGCCAGCGGCTCCGATGCCCTGGGCTTGTGGAAGACCTTAGATGTGGACCTCCTGATCAGCATAACAGAGCTTCCCGAGATGAGAGGCGTCGATCTGGTAGAGAAAATCCTGGAGAACCAGCCCACCATAAAGGTGTTGATGATCTCGGCAAATATGGGCCATGAACCGGCGGAACGCTTTCATGTAATCATCAAACCCTTTACCAGCGAGGCTCTGCTGCGGAAGATCAGAAAGATCCTCGATACTTGACATGCGAATCCGCTATAACGCGCCTGTAATTCTCACCTTTACGTTGCTGTCCACAGCGGTGCTGGTCATCAATCAGGTTGCCGGCGGATTCACTGAAAGCTATTTTGTCTCCTACCCAACCTTCAACGGGTCGATCCTTGATTTCCTTCGCCTCTTTACCCACGTTGCAGGGCACAGAAGCTGGCTTCACCTGATGAGCAACTTCAGCTTCATCCTGCTGATAGGACCGGTGCTCGAGGAGAAGTATCGTTCCGGACCGTTGCTGGTGATGCTTATGGTGACAGCCCTGGTTACCGGAATCCTGAATATCATCTTCTTCTCCACCGGATTGATGGGAGCCAGCGGGATTGTGTTCATGCTGATCCTCTTGAGCTCTTTTACCAACATACGATCCGGGGAAATCCCCCTGACTTTTATTCTGATCGTCGTGTTGTTCTTGGCCAAGGAGTTCATCAACGCTTTCGCCGAGGACAACATATCCCAGTTCGCCCACATCATCGGTGGAATCTGCGGCAGCCTGTTTGGATTCGTCTTCACCGGAGCGAAACGCCCTACTGTTCCATCTGACCCCAATTGAAAGGGGACTATATTTATAGTACCTTAGCCTCTGGGACTCGAGAGAAAACCATGTTTGAAAAGATAGACAAGATGGTCGAACGCCACCAGGAACTGCAAACCCTGCTCTCCGACCCGGGAGTGATCAAGGATCAGCAGCGCTATAAGGAGCTGATGCGGGAAATAGCCGGCCTGGAGGAGGTCGTCGAGCAATACAGCCGATACAAGAAGCTGAAATCAGAGATCGACGGAACCGAGCAGCTGATCGAAGAGGGGGGGGAGGGGGAGCTCATCGCCCTGGCCCGGGAGGAACTGGAAATCCTGCAGGTGCGGGAGGAGCAGATGGAGCAGGAGCTCAAAGTTCTGCTCATTCCCAAAGACCCGATGGACCTGAAGAACATCATCATGGAGATCCGGGCCGGCACCGGAGGAGAGGAGGCCGCTCTGTTCGCCGCCAATCTGTTCCGCATGTACTCCAAATACGCGGAGGCGCGGCGGTGGACCATTGAGATTCTCTCCTCCCATCAGACCGAGATCGGAGGATTCAAGGAAATTATCTTCTCGATCAGTGGTAAAAGCGTTTATGAAAGCCTTCGCTACGAAAGCGGCGTACACAGGGTTCAGCGGGTTCCCGTCACTGAAACGGGGGGCCGAATCCACACCTCCGCCGTGACCGTCGCTGTACTGCCGGAGGTGGAACAAACCGAAATTGCCATCCGCCAGGAGGATCTGCGGGTCGATGTCTACCGCTCCTCCGGGCCGGGCGGACAGAGTGTGAATACAACAGACTCGGCCGTGCGGATCACACATCTTTCCACCGGATTGGTGGTCACCTGTCAGGACGAGAAGTCGCAGCATAAGAACAAAGCCAAAGCACTGCGGGTGCTTCGGGCGCGTCTGTTCGAGCGGGAAGAGGAGAAGAAGCACGAAGAGCGGGCCGCGGCGCGAAGAATGCAGGTCGGTTCGGGAGACCGTTCCGAACGGATTCGCACCTACAACTTCCCCCAAAACCGGATGACCGACCATAGGATCAACCTGACCCTGTACCGTCTCGAAGAAGTGATGATGGGAGACCTGGAGGAAATCGTCGACGCCCTCAAACTCAGCGCCCGGGAGGAATACCTCAAGAAGCTGGCCGTATGACCGTCGGACACGCCCTGAATCGGGGCAAGAGACTTCTTTTCTATGCCGAAGTAGACACCCCCATGCTCGATGCCACGGTGCTCCTCTCCGAAGCCCTGGGAACCAGCAAAGAAAGACTGCTCGCCTCTCTTCCGGATCCGATGGACGAGGAGGGTTTTAGCCGCTTCCGAAGCTTCATCGACCTGCGCTGCGCAGGTCTGCCCGTCTCCTACATCCGAAAAAAGAAAGAATTCTTCAGCCTGGAATTTCACGTGGATGAGCGGGTCCTGGTGCCGCGACCGGACACCGAGATTCTGGTAGAGGAAGCCCTGCGCACTCTGAAAGCTTACCCACAGGCCAAGCGGGTCCACGACGCCTGCACGGGGAGCGGATGTGTGGCCATCGCCCTGAAATACAGCATTCCTGAGCTCAAAGTCTCCGCCTCCGACATAAGCGTCGAAGCTCTTCAGGTTGCTGTCCGTAACGCCCGCCGACTGCTGCCGACAGCCCGGATCCGTCTGTACCGTTCCGATCTGCTCGCCGGGGTCCCCGGTCGCTACGACCTGATCACGGCCAATCCACCCTATTTGACCGATCTGGAGGTCGAAAACATGAGGAAGGTGGGCTGGCCCGAGCCGGAGCTCGCCCTGCAGGGCGGCGTCCACGGTACCGATCTGCTCCACCGCCTGATCCGCCAGTCCTCCCGGAAGCTGCGCTCTACCGGATATCTGCTGCTCGAAGCCGCTCCGCAGCAGATGCCGGTTCTGCAGCGTGAGCTTGAGGATCAGGGATTCAAAGGGATCACCGTGACCCCGGATTTGGGAGGTCGGGATCGGGTAATCAAAGCCCGACGTTGAGGCGAAGATGGAAGCTTCAGCCAAGGCCTTGATACGGAATTTCTCCCGGAAACTCGACTATTACCCCGAGGAGGAGCGGGGGAAGATCCTTGCAGCCATGCGCTGGGGTGAAGGCCTGCACCACAACCAGCAACGGGCCAGCGGAGAGCCGTTTATCGTACATCCTCTGACCGTGGCGGAGATTTTGGTCGATGCCCACCTGGACTACCAGACCGTGATCGCCGCCATCCTCCACGACGCCCTGGAGGACACGGGTCTCTCCTCCCGGGAGCTGCGCAAGGAATGCGGCCGGGAGGTGGAAGCCCTGGTTCAGGGGGTGACCAAAATTTCGGTGATCCGGGGCCGCAGCAAGACCACCCAGGCGGCCGCCACCATCCGGAAGATGCTCTTCGCCATGGTAAAAGACATCCGGGTCATCATGATAAAGCTGGCGGACAAGCTGCACAACATGCGTACCCTCGAGTATCTGGATCCCAAGAGCCAGAAGCGTATCGCCGATGAATGCCTGGAGATCTACGCTCCCCTGGCGGGCCGCCTCGGTATGTCCCGGATCAAGAGCGAGCTGGAGGACCTGGCCCTAAGGGTGCTTCATCCCCGGGCCTACGAACAGATCGATCATTTCGTCCAGAAGAAGAAGGAGGATCTTCGCGAGTTCTTGAGCTCCATGGAGCAGAGCATCCGCACCGAAGCCGAGAAGGCGGAAATCACAATTGTGGTGGAGAGCCGGGTCAAGCACTACTACTCGATGTACAGAAAGATCAAAAAAAAGGGCAGGATGATCGACGAGATCTACGATCTGGCGGGCATCCGCCTGCTCTGCGAAACCCCGGGGCAGTGCTACGAGCTTCTCGGGATCCTCCACAACCTCTGGAAGCCGATCGAGGGGCGTTTCAAGGATTTCATCGCCATGCCCAAGTCCAACCTCTATCAGAGCCTGCATACCACGGTCATGGGACCGGAGGGCAAGATGCTGGAGATCCAGATCCGAACCCACCAGATGCACCGCACCGCAGAAGAGGGGATCGCCGCCCACTGGCTGTACAAGCGTGAATTGACGGGGGAGCGGATCAAACCGGAGCAATTGACCATCATCAATATGTTGAAGAGCTGGGACTCCACCAATGTCAGCTCACCCGATTTCCTCGAGGAAATCAAGCGGGAGCTGCTTCGGGACTCGATCTACGTGTTCACTCCCCAGGGGGACATCATCGAGCTGCCCCGGGGGGCAACGGCCCTGGATTTCGCCTATCATATCCACACTGAGATCGGAAACCGCTGTATGGCCGTCAAGGCCGACGGCAACCTGATCCGGTTGATCGAGGAACTGAAGAACACCCAGGTAATCGAGATACTCACCGCCCCTTCGGCCCATCCCCATCTCAACTGGCTGCGCATCGTACGCACCTCCCGGGCCCGATCCAAGATCCGGCATTGGCTGCTCCAGAACGAGCCCAACCTGATCATCGACCGCAACATCGTGGCCAAGAAAAAGGGCGGAAGCCCCCGCGAGACAAAACCGGGCAGCGAACCCGGGCCGGCCAAACGCCCGGGCCGGCGCTGGCGCGACCGGATGGAGTCGGAGACCCAGGTCCGGGATGCCACCAAGGTAGGTATCCGCATCGGGGACGAGCGCAACATGATGATCCACCTGGCCGGCTGCTGCCGGCCCGCCGCCGGGGACCAAATCGTCGGCTATATCTCCCGCGGCCGGGGCATCATCGTGCACAAGGCCTCCTGTCCCAATTTGGCGAACATCAAAGAGTTCGACGAACGGCATCTGGAGGTGGAGTGGGAGACGGTCAGTCCCAAGGCCACCCGCCGCTTCGAGGTCACCGCGCGCATGACCACCAACCTCTTCTCCGAAGTGGAGGGGGCGATCAAGAAGTTCAACGGCCACCTGATCGAGGGCAAGCTCGAGGAGAACATCCCCGAAACCCTCCAGGGTTTCTTCACCGTGGAGCTGGACAACGGCCGGGACTTCGACCAGGTGCTGAAGAGCCTGCGTGCCATCCCCTCGGTGCTGCAGATCCGGAGTGTGTA
>Ga0307379_10004380_pt1 | contig 20152 bp, 15 predicted proteins | sample UN2MG_FD_202237 | JGI IMG/M metagenome (GOLD analysis project Ga0307379, IMG submission 202237) | Soil microbial communities from Risofladan, Vaasa, Finland - UN-2 | ecosystem: Environmental > Terrestrial > Soil > Coastal area > Acid sulfate soil | place: Finland: Risofladan, Vaasa | collected... | reverse complement strand
TGACTTGGGCACACTGGGTGGGCTGAACAGCTGGGCGCTTGGCATCAACAGCTTCGGCGAGGTGGTGGGCAACTTCTCCTTAAGTATCCGCGACTCGGTCAGGCACGCTTTCTTGTACAGCGGTGGCGTGACGACTGACCTGGGCACGCTGGGTGGGACCCACAGCTTCGCCTACAGCATAAACGACTCTGGACAGGTGGTGGGAAACTCCTACATCGCTGGCGGCTCGCACAGTCACGCCTTCTTGTACAGCGGTGGCGTGATGACTGACCTTAACGATCTGCTACCGCCCGGTTCCGGGTGGACGCTGCAGAGGGCCTGGGCCATCAATGAAGCCGGCTGGATTGCGGGGCAGGGTTTTGGTCCTTCTGGATCCACACACGGGTTCTTACTGACACCCGAACCGACCACCCTGTCGCTCCTCGCCCTCGGTGGTCTGGTCGTGACCAGGCGCCGACGGTAGCCGAGCCGACAACCGAAACCTATCACGGGTCGTTGAGCCGCCGAGGTGGGGGGTAAGGGGGGTCAGGGAAACAGGGGTCGAGCTTACTTCTTCCTGCCATAGCGGCCTCGCTTCGAGCGCCAGGGTGGGCGGAGGCTCGATTCCAGCTTCAGGCGGGCGGCCGTCCGCCGTTGCCAGTGCGCGTCGCCGTAGGGGGCGCCGCGAGCTACGCTGCGCCGCAACGCCTCCAGCTCGCCCTCTGTCTCCGCCCGGTTCACAAACGCCCTCCAGTTCCGCGGCGGCTCCACCGGCCAGTCCCGCAGCGCCACCAGCCAGGGCGATTCTACACCTCTTCGCCGGCGACGGGCTAGGCTCGACCACGCCCAGTCCTCCGCCCGCCCGACCAGGTTGGCCCGCAGCGCGTTGCGCTCGACGTAACGGCAAACGACAACGAAGTGCCGATCCTCCTGGATGGGGAAGCTCTTGAAGCGCCCCTGGTACACCGGACCCGTCCCCCGGCTGCCGCGGTGAGCGTGCCAGCGCCGCATGTGCGTTGTCGTCAGCCATTGCATGTAGCGCGAGAGCTGTCCGTCACGCGTCGGCCACAGCACCAGATGCCAGTGGTTGGGCATCAGGCAGTAGCTGATGACCCGCATCGGTCCTCGGGCATGGGCCTCGTCGAGCACCTTCTCGAAGGCGGCGTAGTCGTCGTCCTTTTCGAGCAGCGGCAGCCGCCCGACGCGCCGGTTCAGCACGTGATAGGCGATCCCTCCGCGGTCGATGCGCAGGCGTCTGGCCTTGATGACACCCTGCAGCAAACCCATCCGCCCGTCAAGAAGTCAGCCGGACCCCCTTCTCCCCGTGACGGTGCCGATGATGGCGGCGTTCGCGTTTGGGCAGCGTTGGATCGTTCGGTCGGTTGCGACGGCCGGCGTGCGCGGGTAGAGGAGTTGCGGCGGGTGGGTTGTCCGTTTCGGCGGTCGTCCCTACGATTCTCAGCGAAGGGGGAGTTCAGGAGCGGGCTGCCTACACGGGGGATCAGGGCATGACTCAGCGGATCAGCATTCGCACGTCAGGACAGGGGTTGCTTGAGATCACGGAGCAGGTGCGGGCGGTGGTGGGCGAGTCCGGCTGCGAGGACGGGCTGTGTACGGTGCTGGTGCAGCACACGTCGGCCAGCCTGACGATTCAGGAGAACGCGGACCCGTCGGCGCGGCGCGACCTGGAGGCGTGGCTGAGCCGTCTGGTTCCGGAGAACGATCCGCTGTACACGCACACGGCCGAAGGGCCCGACGACATGCCGTCGCATCTGAAGGCGATGCTGACGGCGACGACGCTGTCGATTCCGGTAGTGGATGGTCGGCTGGGTCTGGGGACGTGGCAGGGGATTTACCTATGGGAGCACCGGCGCGGCGGGTCGGTGCGGCACTGTGTGATCCACATCGGGTGACTGGTTCGTGGCACCGTTGCGGGGAGGGCACGAGAAGGGATAATGGTTCCACCGTCGTAGGGCAACCCGAGGCGCTCGAGCTCAGCGACCAGTCGGCGAAGTAGTTCCGACGGCTCCATGGGACAGCCTCCGGGCGGCCTCGGCGTTGAGCTGCTGCTGGTCCCAATCCGGGTGTTGGGCGCTCAGGTGGGACAAGAGCATGCGGCGGGCCGAAGCGAACATGCGGCTGGCGATCTGGAGACGGGCGGCGCCGGTCTTGCGCCGAAACACGTCGGCCATCTCATCGCTGAGGACCTCAATCTGTCCACGATCCAGACGCACGGGGATGCTCGCTTTTGGTTCAGTATACCCGCCCTGTGCTGCGCTGAGAATCCTGCTGGCGAGGAGTCGGGAAGGACAAGGGAATCTGAGTCCGCCGGTGTCGGGCGTCCGGTACATTCCTGACGTACTCGCAGTCTGGTGCCGCCCCGCGGCGACAGGCTGGCGGGGGTGCGGGGTGGGGGCTAGGATGGGTGGGGCGGTCGCGCATCGCCGGCACCGTGTCCAAGCGAGCAGTTATGTCCAGCAACTCATCGTTACCCGAAGAGCGCGAGACACCCGTCGAGCAGGGTGAGACGAACAGTGGAACGGTGTCGGGGGCGCGGGCCGCACTGGGTCTGTTGTTCCCGGGACTGACCGGGCCGGATGGCGCGGGGTCGTCGAGGGCGATTCATTGGCTGGTTCCGGCGGGGCTGCTGATGGGGCTGGCCTACGCGGCGCTCTATCGGGGGTGTTGGCGTGTGTTCGGCGAAGTTGCCGGAGTACGGCTGCTGCCGGCGGTGGTGGTCTGGCTGCTGGACGCGGCGCTGCTGGGGCTGCCGATGTTCGTGGGAGCGGCTCGTGTGGGCGACTGCTGGGGCCGGCCGCATCTGCTCGATGACGCCGCCGACGGGAGGCAGCTTGGTGTCGCCGGTGTGTTCATACTGGTCGTGCTGCTGGTGCTGAAGCTTGCACTGTGGACCGCGCTACCGGAGGGGATCCTGGGCTGGCCGACAGACTGGCGGCGGCACTTCAACTTTCTGTATCCGCGGCCGGTGTTCAGGCCGCTGATTCTGGCACCGCTGTGGGGTCGGTGGGCGCTGATGCTGGCCGGCAGCATCGGTCGGACGGCGCCGATGCAGGATCGGCCGATCCTGGGTCGGGCCGGTGGGGCTTCGCCGGTTCGCTTGCTGGGGTGGTTCCTGTTCAATCTGGTGATGACGGCGGTGTATTGCGGGCGGCATGGTCGCTGGATGATCGGGTGCATCATCGGTCTGGTGGTTCTGGGTGTGACGTTCCTGTTCTCGGTGGTGGTGGCGCGGCGGTTTCGCGGTCAGACCCGTTCCACTGTGTACGCGGCGGCGGGGCTGGGGGAGATTGTCTTCCTAGTGGCGTACCTGGCGTTCAGCCAGCGTATCTACCGCTATTGAAGGCGTTTGGGGTCGGGGTCGTCTTTGCGATCGGGCGGATGTTCTTTGGAGACGCTGGTGGTGTGCACGTCTATGAAGTCGTCTTTTGGTGGCGTGGACACGGGGGACTCGAAGGTGATCACGGCGTGCTTCTTGAAGTAGGCGACGACGCACCGGCGGAGCAGGTTTCGTATGGGCGGGATCAGGAGGGCGAAGCCGAAGGCGTCGGTGATGACGCCGGGTGTGATGAGGACGGCCCCGGCGACGAGGATCATCAGGCCGTTGACCAGCTCGTTGGTGGGCATTCGGCCCTGGGCGAGGTCCTGCTGGATGCGCCGCAGCGTGCGCAGACCCTGATGCCTGGCCAGGGCGGCGCCGATGACACCTGTGGCGATCACCAGGCCGAGCGTGGGGCCGAGGTGGATGGCGCGGCCGATCTTGATCAGCAGAGCCAGCTCGAGGACCGGCAGGGCGGTAAACAACAGGATGAGCCAGAGGAGCATGCGATCACCTTATCGCCGCCCTTGGGAGGCGTCCACGTGGGTACCGGGAGGGTTGGTTTGTTTGGTCCAGCGTGAGTTGCCGGAACCTGCGCGGGGAATGCGGTGTATCAATGCCTGGGGAGCGATTCGATTGACCAGCGGGGTGGCGGGGGGCATGATGGCCGGGCGGAGGGGCTGTCATTATCGGGCCGGGCCGCCCGTGGGTACGGGAACCGGCCGGGGTGTGGGGCGTCCAAGGGGGTAGAGGACCAGCGCTGTGCAGGCTGCCGCGAAGGCGACAGGAGCGGATGACGCGTCGCTGGTTGAGCGGCTGCAGGCGGGCGATACGGGCGCGTTTGCGGAGCTGGTTCGGCGTTATCAGGATCGGTTGTTCAACACGGCCTGGCGGATCTGCGGGAACGCCGAGGATGCCCGGGACGTCACACAGGACGCATTCATCAAGGCATACGAGTCGATCAGCTCGTTCCGGGGCGCCAGCGGGTTCTACACGTGGGTTTTTCGGATCGCGGTGAACCTGGCGATCTCGCACCGGCGGAGCATGAAACGGCGCCCAACGCAGTCGCTGGACGCGCCGGCGGAGCCGCACCTGGCGGGCTCGCAGGCGGCCACGCTGGCGGCACGGGTTCAGGAGAAGGCATCCCACGATCCGGCGAGCAGAGCGATGACCTCAGAGATGCAGGGACACGTGGTCGCGGCGCTGCAGGAACTCGAGGACGAGTTTCGCACGGTGATCGTGTTGCGGGACATTGAGGGGTTCGATTACCAGCAGATTGCCGATGTCCTGGGTATTGCCCCGGGGACGGTGAAGTCACGGCTTCACCGCGGTCGGCTGGCCCTTCGGAGGCTGCTGGAGCCGGTATTGGGAACGGAAGCGTAAGTCGATGGCAACGATCGATCGGGACAAGCTGGGCGAGTACCTGTCGGCCTACCTGGACGGCGAGCTGAGCGACGCGGAGCGCGAGGCGGTCGATCGTCTGGTCGCCCGCGACGCCCGGGCCCGGGCTCAACTCGAAGAGCTGCGGCAGACGGTGGAGGTGGTGCGGGCACTGCCGAAGCGGGCGGCGCCTCCATCACTGATGGAGGACCTGAGCGCGGCACTGGAACGGCGGCAGTTGCTGGGCGAACCGGCCGATGAGATGCCGATCCGTCGCCCGTGGTGGGTCTCGTTGCGGCCGGTGGTGTCGATGGCGGCGGTGTTCGCCATCGCGGTGGGCGGCGGGCTGATCGTGTATCGGAGTATGACCGAGCCGGTTCGTGGTCCGATGGTGGCGGATTCGGGCTTGCCCGTTGTCGAAGAGGCGCCGGCTGCTGCGGCGCCGGCGGAATCGGAAGAGAAGCTGCTCGCGTTGGGTGAGGCGCCGGCCGGGCGCCCGCCGGGTGAGCGAGGAAACGCGCCGGCGGACGCGGTACCCGCAGCGCGGGGTCGTGGACGGATGGTGGCGGAGGCGCCCGGGGGTGGAGGTCGCGGCGGCGGTGCAAAGGGTGCCAGACCGAAGGGCGAGATGGCGGACCGGCTGGCCGGGGCGGACCGGGAGTTGGAAACACTTCGCGCGCTGGGATACGTCTCAGGGGATGCTGAGGCGACCGTGCCCGCGCCGTCCGACGCGGTGAGCAACCTCGGCGTCGCGGAGGGGCGGGGGGAGCCTGTACTTGCCGACGCATCGGCTCCACGGTTTCGGCGACTGGTGGCCGGGCTGACTCTGGAGCAGAAGAATGAGGCCAAGCTGGATGGAGAGGCGCTGGCCCGGCATTCGTTTGCCAATGAGTCGAACGTGCTTGCGGTGGTGGTCAAGGATTCAGACGACGAGCTGCTGGCCCAGCAACAGCTTGCGGTGTTCGCGACGGAGAAGCATTTTCGCAAGGTTCTGCTGGGGCCCGATACGCCGGCGCTATCCAATGACGAGCCGCTCTACGTTGAGGGCCGGCCGGGCTACAACTACCACTCGGCGGAGCCGGCCCAGGTGCTGGTGCGGGTGCCGGCGAGTGGCGTTCCGGACCTGGTGGAGCGTGTGAGCACCAATCCCAGCGGTCGGCGTCGGGTGCGAATGAAGGTGGGACCGCTGGTGGCCGATGGTCTGGCGGAAACAGAGCGGGTCGTGGCCCAGATGCAACGGCCCGGGCGGTACGGGGTGCTGAAGGACGCGTATGCGATGGCGCCGAGCGACCGGGATGGTGCTGCAGAACGCCGTGCTGACAAGAAGGGGAAGGTCGATGCCGAGAGCGTGACTTCCCGGGTGTCTGTTTCCGGTGCTGTCGAGGGAGCCGGGCCGCCGGCGGCGCCCGAGGCGAAGGAGCCGGCCGATCGGCTGGAAGAGGCATCGAAGGCGCGGCTTGGTCTCGCGGGAAAGGCGTCTGAGGGTGGGGGTGCGTCCGCCACCGTTGAAGGCGAGCCTGCAGATGAGTCTGATGAAGTCCACGAGGGTTTCGGCACGGTGATCTCGCGTCTCGTCGGCGGGGAGGTCGACGTCGAAGGTGAGGAGGCGACCGAGATTGAGATTGGGGCGGGGGAGCCGAAAGACGCCGAGGAGGCGCTGGACGTTGAGCCGGGGCAATTGGTGCCGCGGAATCTGGATGCCTTGAGGCGCCGGCCGAGCGAACCTGACGACACCGCGACAGCCCTTTACTACGATGACCGCCGGGAGAAGGGGAAGGCGGTCGAGCGGCTGATCACGCTGGTCGTTCAATTCCAACGTCCGCCCGCGTTGACGAAACCGGCCACGCAGCCAGCCGGGGTCGAGGTGCCTGCCGAGGGTGCAGGGGCGCCGGGGGGCGAGTAGGCGCCGATTCCGCTCTGTGGCGTTGGGTGCCAGCGGGCCGGCACGGTTGCGAATCCGTTTGTCAAGTCGAGGCCGCGTAGATGCGCAAGGCCATACGAGCCGAGTCTTCTCCCCTGCCCAGTTCGTAGTCGAAAGCCGGCAGCTCGGTGAAGCTGAGTTGGCGCGCTGCATCCGTGCCGGCGCGGGTTTCCTCCGGTGGTAGAGAGGCCGTCTTGTAGATGGCGACGTGGCCGCCGGGTGCGACATAGCGCCGGCCCTGGAGCAGGCAGAGGTCGAGTGCGCCGACGGCCTTGAAGGTGATCAGGTCGAACCTGCGGTCGGTCTGCCAATGGGCGCCGTGGTCGTGAATGACGTCGAGGTTGGCGATGCCGATCCGTCGGGCGGATCGTTCGAGGAATACGGCCTTCTTGCGGGTGGCCTCGAGGGCGGTGATCCGCCAATCGGGGGCGAGCACGGCCAGGGGGACGGCGGGGAAGCCTCCGCCGGGTCCGACGTCGAGGAGGGAGAGGCTTTGGGCGGTGCGTTCGGCGGCCCAGGCCAGCAGGGCGGCGGCGTCGGCGTACAGTAACCTGGCAGCCTGAACGGGGTCGGTGATTCGAGTCAGATTGAATTGTCGGTTGGCTTCGAGCAGCAGGTAGAAGTGGTCGTCGAGCCGGGTGAGTTGGTCGGGTGCGGCGGTGACGCCCAACTGTTGCAGGGCGTCGTCCAGGGCCGTGGTGAACTCGTTTGGTTCGGGCATCGGTTCGTCGTCGGCCGCAGGAGTCAAGCCAGCACATCCACACGTTCGAAGCGATCGACATCGATCAGGCCCTGGTCGGTGACCTTCAGCGAGCCGATGACGGAGAGGCTGAGGAAGGAGAGGGCCATGAAGGGTCGGCGCAGCGGGCATCCGATGCCGGCGGCGGCGGCCCGCACGGTTCGCAATTGTTTACGCAGCTCTTCAGCGGGCTGGTTGCTCATGAGCCCGGCGATGGGCAGCGGGCAGTCGGCCAGGATCTTGCCTTCGGCGGCGACGGAGAATCCGCCGCGGATGCGGACGAGCTGGACGGCGGCGGCGTACATGTCGTCATCGTTGGTGCCGGCCACGATGAGGTTGTGGGAGTCGTGGGCGACCGAGGAGGCGATGGCCCCGTTCTTAAGGCCCAGCCCTCGGACGAAGCCCAGGCCGATGTTTCCGCTGGCCTGGTGGCGTTCGATGACGGCGATCTTGGCGATGTCCCGCGAGGGATCGGCCAAGACTTTACCGTCCTGGACGGGCATGGTCTCGATGCTGCGGTTGGTGCGCAGTTGATCGGGGATCATTTCGATGACGTGGACGCGTGGGGCGGCGTGATCGCCACAGGGGACGGCGAAGTTCTCTCGCTCGAGCCAGGGGACGTTGATGGTGCTGCGGATGATGGGTTCGCGGCGGTGTGCGGGTGGCTCATAGATGCATTTGCCGTCCTCGGCGACGAGTTCGCCGGCCTGATAGACCTGTGTGACGCGGCACTTTTCGAGATCTTCGAGGATGGTCAGGACGGCGTGATAGCCGGGGCAGATGGCACCGACCTGAAGCAGGCCGAAATGTCGTGCGGCGTTGTAGCTGGCGATGCGGATGGCGGTGGGAGGATCGATGCCGGCGGCGATCGCCCGACGGACCATGCAGTCGATGTGGCCCTCCTCGATCAGGTCATCGACGTCCTTGTCGTCGGCCACGAACATGAAGCGATCGGACGTTGCAGGGGTGATGAGCGGGAGGAGGGCGTCAAGGTTTCGGGCGGTGGAGCCCTCGCGGATCATGATGGCCAAGCCCAGTCGGAGCTTCTCGCGGGCCTCCTCGATGGTGGTGGACTCGTGGTCGGTCTGGATTCCGGAGGCTACGTAGGTGATGAGGTCGCGTCCGGTGAGGCCGGGGGCGTGGCCGTCGACGTTGGCGTCTCCGGCGATGCGGATTTTGTCGATGACCTCGTCGTCGTTGGCGATGACTCCCGGGAAGTTCATGACCTCGGCCATGCCGAGGACCCACTCGTCGGAGAGGAAGGGGAGGAGGTCGACGGCGGTGAGGGAGGCCCCGCTGCTCTCGAGGTGGGAAGCGGGCACGCAGGTGCTGAGCATGACGTAGACGTGGATGGGACAGTACTTGCTGGAGGAGAGCATGAAGCGGATGCCTTCGGCGCCGAGGACGTTGGCCAACTCGTGGGGGTCGGTGATGACGGTGGTGGTTCCGTGGGCGACGACGACCTTGGCAAACTCGGGGATGGAGAGCATGGAGGACTCGATGTGGACGTGGGCGTCGATGAAACCGGGGCAGATGTAGTGTCCCTTGAGGTCCACGACCTCCTCGGCTTCGTACTGGCCGATCCCCGCGATGCGTCCGCCGGCAATGGCCAGGTCGGCCGGGTACACCTCGTTGCTCAGGACGTTGACGATGTGTCCATTGGCCAGCAACAGGTCGGCGGGTCTGCGTCCCGCGGCCACCTCGATGATTCCTTCCAATTCCACGATGCACCTCCCATCCCCGTCTGATGGCTGCAAAGTGCCGTACTATAACCCGAGTCCGGGGCGGGTGGCGAGCCCAGAGATCGCGGGTGCTGCGGCGGAGGTGGGCGCGTTGTCGAGGGGGCGTGGGGAGGCGGAAGGCCGGGCATCATGGGAGGCGGGAGACGGATGGGAGGTGACTCGCCGCCGAAGGTGGGCGGATGGCAGCCGTCAGGCGAGCAGCAAGTGGGGGGACCGCGTGGACGGCGCGAACTCGGCGCCGCTGGTCGGCCCCCCTCCCCGTCCGGAGGGGCACGGCTTTGCCCGAGGATAGAGCGTGCCACGCTCCGGACGGATCGAGAAGCGCGGGGCCCGGATTGAGTGGGGGCTCACCGGGCGTCCGCGCTCTTGACCGAGTTCGCTGAATCGGTCACCACTTCTTCGGCCAGGAAGCAGAGGCCGGCCATCCAACGGCCCTGGTCGTCGCTCCGGACGCGGACGACTCGAGCCAGCTTGGTAACGGTCTGGCCTGCTTTGACGGGCAGCTCCAGGGTTAGGAGGTCGTTCAGTGAGAGGGGCCATTGGGTTCTCAGTTGGGCTCCGCCCTGGCTGATGTCGACTAGTCGCAAGCGAGCGTACTCTCCCGGGCGCAGGGGCCCGGGCTTGCCCAGCCGCAGGAAACTGACGTTCACATGCAGTGTGCAGGGATATCGGGTGTGACGTCGTCGTTCGTGCCCGGAGCGGTGCGTGGCGTCGCGCGCAGTGTCGACTCCGGGCTTGGTGGGCGCGTTCTGAGTGAGTTCCGCCAGTGAGGACCTGGGCGTGTGTCCGTTGGAGGCCGGGGCCCGCGTGGGATCTTCGGCAATGAGCCGCTTGACGATCCGGGACCAGGTTTCGAGCAGGTCACGGTCAAATGCGGCGCCGCTGCCCTCGACCATGGTCTCGAGCGTATCGAGCGGTGGCGTGGGCCCGCGATAGGGTCGGGACGCGGTGATGGCGTCGAAGACGTCAACCACGGTGCAGAGTCGTGCGGCGAAGCCGACCTGGTCTCCCTTGAGCCCGTTGGGGTAGCCCTGTCCGTCGGGGCGTTCGTGGTGATTCTGAACCATTTCGAGCACGGTGGCGGGGGTGCCCGGCTGGGTCTTCAGCTCCTGATAGCCCGCCAGAGGGTGTTTCTTGACCTCATCCCACTCCTGGGGATCGAGGTCGCCCTCCTTGCTGAGGAGTTCCTCCTTGACGGAGCGTTTGCCGATGTCGTGGAGGAGCCCGCCCAGGACGATTTCGGCCTGTAGTTCGGGCTCGCCGGGGCACAACTCCTTGAACAGCAACCCGCAGCCGACGCCGACGTTGACCATGTGGGTGGCGGTGCAGAAATCATGGGCGGACATGTCGAGCAGGTAGGAGAACTGGCCGTCGTCATCCAGGGACCAAGCCGCACACTGCCTGCCGACCTCGGCCACGGTCTCGATGACCTCGGGCTGGCCGGGGAAGAGCAAGACGTCCTGGATCATTTTGGTGCACGCGTCCCGGACGATGTGTCCTCGCTCCATGCGGTTCCTGGTGGGGTCGTGAAACAAGCGGCTCAATCGTTCCTTGAGGGCGTGGCGGTAAGCCGCGTGCTGGTTTACGGGGATATATAGGAATCGGACCCCTTGTGTGATCAGACGTTTGCGATCGGCGTTGCTGAACTGGATGCCGTTGGAGCGGTACAGGACAGGGTCGTTGTCGTCGGCGGGCCTGAGGTAGAGGTCCATGGCCAGCGCCTGATTGTCGATCGAGTCGATGCTGACCGGGAAGACGCGGAGACTCGTTGGAGTCTCCGGGATCACAGTTGCACTCGGCATGACCTGCCCCCGACAGCGAGTGGCCCGTGCGCGGGTCGAACCGGAGCGTTGGGTGGGTCTCGGACCCAGCGGCCCGGTCGGTTCGTCGCCAGACTCGACACCTGGTCGCCGCTTGGACGGGTCCGAAGCGACGCCCGGTGTGGGTGCCGGCTCGATGGCGGGTCGCCCTTACGCTGTTCTTCTCGCGCCTACAATCGACAACGGGCTGGCGAAACTTTACCTGTACTTTTCGGGGTGTGGGCCTGTGTAAGACTACGGTGCGCTGTGGACAGGTTATCGGGCGTGCAGCCGCGGGTGCTGCATGGTGCACGGCGGGCATGGTAAGGGGCGGTCGCTGCCCGTGGTAGCCGGGTAGTCATGCGGCCTGCGTGTGTAAGCCGAGACGGTTCGTCAGGGAACGGCTTTTGCGGCGATCCTAGTCCTCTGACCTTGGGGTCCAGGTCGGTATGTTGACGTTGGCCACCCGGTGCATCAGTACCGCCTGCGCGGTCAAGAGGAGGACTCCGGTGGCCATGCCGAGCAGGGCGGTCCAGTCGCTCGCGGCACCGAGTGCGAGGATGAGGGCGGTGGCGCAGGCCGGCGCGTGAGGACAGGACAGCCGGGCCAGCAGGACGCAGGTTACGGCCAGCGCCGCCGAGGCACTGACGAAAACCGGCAGACCGGTTCGTTCCAGGAACACCGGTTCACCCCAGGCCAGGCTGACGAGATGCCAGACGGTGAAGCCGGCGGTGATGGCGGCGAAATGGCCCAAAATGACCGAACGCGGAGCGGCTGCCGGCGAGAAGGGGCTGAAGAACAGGATGAAGGCACTGGGTCCCAGAGCGGGGAAGAGCAAGGGCAGATCCACCAGCCATGCGAGCAGGCCGATGATCAGGATCGCAATCCCGCCGTTGGCCGCAGTTACGATGGAAACGACCCTGCGTTCGTCACTGCCGGCCAACAGGGAAGGGATCGAAAGGCGAGCGCGCCAGACGAGCAGTCGCCGGTTAAAAGACAATGATCGTGTTCTGCCGGGCATGCGGGCGAAGGTCCTATACCGCCCCGATGGGCAGGGGCCGTGATGGGTCTATCGGCAGCGTGGGGTCCGGGGATTCGACTTGTCGAGGCTGAGGTCCCGGGCGACGTCTGGGCGAACGGACGTCCTTCGACTATGCTCGCGATTATGGGCCAGCAGAATCCATCGGGCGGTCAGTCCGATCACCACGAATTGCCGGGGTGGTACGACGACTCGATAGATTGGGCCGGCCGGCTGCAGCGGGAGATCCCCATCCTTACGGACGTGTTTGGTCCGCCGGGTGCGGGGGGGCTGCTCGACGCGGGGTGCGGTACCGGTCAGCACGCGATTGCGCTGGCCCGGCGCGGCTATCGCGTGGTGGGGGCCGACATCAGCCCGGAGATGCTGGAGATCGCCCGGGAGCATGCTCGGGAGAAGGGGGCGGAGGTGGCGTTGGTGCTGAGTCCGTATGCCACGCTCCAGGAGAAGACGGGCGGCGGGTTCGACGGGGTTTTCTGTCTGGCGAACTCGCTGACATCGGCCGGGACGGCGGACGCGGTGGTCGACGCCCTCCAGCAGTTCGCCCGCTGCCTTCGTCCGGGCGGTCGGTTCTACATCGAGGTACTGAACTTCACACCGATGCTGCCGGGCTGGAAGGAGGGGAATGTCGCTGCCTCGGATGAGGAGCCGCATGACAGGACTCCGGACGCCGAGGCGGGCTCGGGGGCATCGGAAGCAGGTGTGACGGGGCGTGTCACTTCCCCCACTCCCGAGCAAGCCGCCCGATCCGGCGTGGGTGACGAGGCGGCCGGGTACCGGCTGGACCCGTCATCCACACAGATCGCGCGGGTGAGGATCGTGGGGGAGACTCCACCCGTGCGGTTGATGGAGGAGGAGAAGTATCGCCTGTACCCGGTGAGCCGGACGGAGTTCGAGACCTGGTGCCGGGCTGCCGGGCTGCGCATCGATGAGCAGTGGGGCAGCGTTCTGGGCGATCCGTACGACGTGAACAAGTCGGTGGACATGATCAGCATCGGGACGCGTGTGTGAGGGACGCGTCGGCGTGGACGTGACTTTGGGAATCGTCTCCCGGTCAGGTGAGCGAAACACTTCCATCGGGCGCTGGCAGATGCATCCGCGCATGGGGGCCCGGATTCGAGGTTTGTGGGCCAATCGGCCGTTCTCGGCTACAATGGCGAGCGTCGGTGTCCGCGATGCCTGGGCGGGCGATGGGCAGGGCGGGCGCAGCAATCAGCATTGGGACCCGGTGGCCATACGAGGGCGCGATCGATGCGGGAGCATACAGGTGAGAAAACGGTGGTCGGATGGCGGGAGTACGTCTCGCTCCCGGATTGGGAAGTGGGACGTGTCCGGGCGAAGATCGACACCGGGGCACGCACGAGCGCGATCCACGTGGGCGAGATTCAGGAGCTGGAAGACGGGCGCATCCGGTTCGAGGTGGTGATGCGGGAGCGGCCGTCCAAGCGCATCGTGTGGGTCGAGGCGACTCCGGTTCGGAATTCACGAGTGAAGCCGAGCAGCGGGGTCCGTCAATCGCGTCGGGTGGTTCGGACGCGGCTGAGTCTGGGCGGGGTGGAACGGGAGATCGAGCTGAGCCTGGTTTGCAGGAAAGGGATGCTGTGCCGCATGCTGATCGGGCGTACGGCGCTGGCCGATCGGTTCATGGTTGACCCGGCGCGACGTTACGTGGCGAGCAGGCGGTCGAGGGCCAAGGCCTCTTGAAGGAGGAAGGGCGTTGAAACTGGCGATTCTGTCGACAGCTCCGCGATCGTACAGCACGCGGCGTTTGCGTCAGGCGGCGGTTCAGCGCGGGCACAACGTGCGCGTGCTGAGCACGCTACGGTTCGGGCTGGGGCTGGAGCACGGCGAGCCGGACCTGTACTTCTGCGGCAAGCGGCTGGGCACCTACGACGCAATCCTGCCTCGTATCGGAGCGTCGATCACGTATTTCGGCACGGCGGTGGTCCGTCAGTTCGAGCAGATGGAGGTGTACACTCCGAACACGGCGAACGGGATCGTCAACTCACGGGACAAGTTGCGGTCGTTGCAGATTCTGAGCCGGCACGACATCGGCATTCCGGAGACGTCGTTCGTCCGGGACCGCAAGGACGTGATGCCGGCGATCGAGCGGGTGGGGGGCGCCCCGGTGATCATCAAGGTGTTGGAAGGCACGCAGGGCGTGGGGGTGATTCTCGCGGACAGCGTGAAGGTCGCCGAGGCGATCATCGAGACACTGCAGAGCGCGAAGCAGCACGTGCTGATTCAGAAGTTCGTGGCCGAGAGCAAGGGGCGTGACATTCGGGCGTTCGTGGTCGGTGACCGGGTGGTGGCGGCGATACGGCGGGTGGCCCAGGGTCAGGAGTTCCGCAGCAACGTGCACCGCGGCGGGAAGGCGGAGGTCATCGAGCTGGACTCGGTCTACGAGGAGACCGCGGTGCGCGCCGTCCAGATCCTGGGACTGCGGGTGGCCGGCGTCGATGTTCTGGAAGGCGGAGACGGTCCTCAGATCATGGAGGTGAACTCGTCGCCGGGTCTGGAAGGGATCGAAGGGGCGACGGGGCTGGACATCGCCGGGGCCATCATCGACTACATGGGCGACCAGGTGAGTTTTCCGGAGATCGACATCCGGCAGCGACTGACGGTGACCAGAGGCTACGGCGTTGCGGAGATCAGCATCCCGGACGGGTCTGAGTACGTCGGTAAGACGATCCTGGACTCCGGGCTTGCGGAGCGCGACATCATCGTGCTGACGCTGAATCGGGGCACGACGGTGATCTCGAACCCGAAGGGGGCGCGGGTGCTCGAGCCGGGCGATCGGCTGCTGTGCTACGGCCGGCTGGAGGAAATGCGCGACCTGATCCCGGAACGGCGGAAGCGGAAGAGGAGGCCGAAGGTCAAGAAGCTGCACGCGAGCGTACTGGCGGCGATGGAGACCGGCTGATGGCCGATGGGCAGCAAAGTCCGGACGTGGGCATTTGGGGGTCGACCGAAGTAGGCCCCGGGCAGCGGGCGGAGGTGGGGATCGACGTGTCCGTGAGCTACTCGGGCACGAACATCAGGATTCCCGTATTCGTTTGGCGCGGCGCGGATCCCGGGCCCACCGTATTTGTGACTGCGGCCGTGCATGGTGACGAGATCAACGGGACCGGTGCCATCCGCCACATGATTGTGGAGGAGCCGTTCGAGATTCGAGCGGGAGCGGTGCTGCTGGTTCCGGTGGTGAATATCCTGGGTTTCGAGCGGCACTCGCGGTATATGCCCGACCGGCGGGACCTGAACCGCAGCTTCCCCGGCTTGAGCGACGGCAGCCTTACGAGCCGTATGGCCCGATCGATCTTCGGCGAGATCGTGGCCCGCTGCGACTTCGGCATCGACCTGCACACGGCGGCGATCCGGCGCACGAACTTTCCGAACGTGCGGGCGGACCTGTCGAATCCGGCGCTGGTGGATCTGGCCCGGGCGTTCGGCACGGAGCTGATCGTGAGCGGCACCGGGCCGAAGGGCTCGCTTCGCCGGTCGGCCTGCAAGGCGGGCTGTCCGACGCTGATCCTGGAGGCCGGCGAGGTGTGGAAGGTCGAGCCGATGGTTCTGGAATACGCGGTCCGGGGGGTGCGCAACTGCCTGATCCATCTGGGCATGGTGGACGGCGAACGGCAGCGCCCGCCGTATCAGATCGAGACGCACTCGACCAAGTGGGTTCGAGCCCACCGCGGCGGGTTCATGCAGTTTCACATCGCGCCCGGGGACATCGTCGAGAAGGGTGAGCCGATCGCGACGAACACGAGCCTTATGGGCCGGGAGCAAAACATCATCGAGTCGCCGCGCAACGGGATCGTACTGGGCATGACCACGCTACCGTCGGTTGCTCCGGGGGACGCGGTCTGTCACTTGGCGTTCCCCAAGCGAGGAGCCCTGCAGAAGGTCGCCCGGGCACAGGAGACGTTGCCCGACGACAATCTCCACCAGCGGGCCCGCGAGGACCTGGCCCGCAACGTCTTCGTGAACCGAGCGGACTACGCAGAGGGGTGATGCCGGGGGGTCGCGAGCCGACCGGGCCGGGCTGGAAATCAGCGTTGCGGGGTGCCGGTCTGGCAGCGATCCTCTGTAGGTGGAATAGCTGTCCTCAAGTGTTCCGCATCGCTGTAATTTCGGGGAGTGACATTGGAGGGAGAGGCACAGCCTCGCCTGTCTGTGGCCTGTTCGGGCGATTAACTTATTAAACGGTCACTTGGCGCTTGCTCTGCGTCCTGGAAGTTGCTAGCTTGGTCGTGCGCATCGGATAGGCAGCTCGGTCGGCCGCCGGCAAAGCGGGAATGGGCTCATCTCTTCGGCGGCATCGGCCATGGCACCGTCCGGTGCGACGCGAACGACCGGCAAGGGTGGCGCGTTTCAGCATCGGCGTGTTGGATCACCGATCGAGACAGCGGCCGCGGTAGTTGAAGGCGGCGCCACTCGCACATCTCGCCCCACCTGAGTCGGCCGCGGCCCCACAGGCCGAGGTACGAACAGCAACGGTCACATCTTCAAGAAGGGAAAGGAACGATGACCCCGGCGCGCTTCTGGGCAATCCCGATCGGTATTCTTGCTGTCTCCGGTCTTCTGATGGCGACCTTCCCGTCGAGCGCGACTGCGGCGGTCGAGTCGCAGAAGCACACGGCGATCTACGACGGGCTGGAGTGGCTGGCCCAGCACCAGTACGGCGACGGGCACTGGGAAAACAACTACTCGGACGTGGCCGGGACCGGGGCGGCGCTGCGGGCGTTCCTGACGGCTGGTTACACGGCGGGCAGCGACGTGGTCATCAACGGGACGAACTACTTCGACGTGATCGGCGACGGCCTGAACTACCTGTTCAGCACAACGCAGCGTGTGGGCATCGGTGTGCAGCCGGCGGGCGACCCGGACGTCAACGGGAACGGCTTTGGGATCAAGTTCGGGGTCAGCACCTATCACATCTATGACACCAGCCTGGCCGCGCTGGCCATCGTGGCCACCGGCACACCCGGCGAGATGGTGACCACGGGCTCGGAGGCGGGGCGGACGTACGCGGACGTTCTGCAGGACGTGGTCGATTACCTGGCCTATGGACAGAACGATTCGAGCAGCAGTCGCGGCGGCTGGCGGTTTCAGGCGAATACTCCCCCGTCGGGGAACGAGAACTCGCCGTGGGCGTGCCAGGCCATGATGGCGGTCGAGCAGGAGTGGGGGCTGATCGTTCCGCAGTTCGTAAAAGACGAGCTGGTCTATTGGATCGCCTATATTCAGTACCTGCAACCCGGGCACCCGCTGGACGGGTCGTCGGGTTTCACCGCTCCCACGGAACTGAACAACGAGGCCAAGACCGGCGGCCTGCTGACCGAGATGATGTTCGCGGGGTATGGGCTGGGCGACGGGAACGTGCAGGCGGCGCTGGGCTACCTGGACCGCCAGTGGCCCACCGATGCGTACAGCACGTGGTACGGCAACTGCGGCAATTCCTACGGCATGCTCCAGATTTACGCCGGGCTGGGCAGGACGGTGGGCCTGGACGACACGGTCTACATCACCAACCTCCGCGGCTCGGGCACTCTGGACCCGGGCGACACACCGAACTGGCTGGAGGACTACTGCGAGTACCTGGTGACCAGGCAACTGGGGGACGGCAGTTGGGCGGCCTACACGTACTACGATAACGTCCTGGCCACGTCGTGGCACGTCGAGATCCTCAACGCGGCGTGGGAGTGCCTGGGCGACGAGGACTGCGACGACGATCTGTGGTGCAACGGGCAGGAGGTCTGCGTCGACCAGGCGTGTAGCAGCGGCGTCGAGCCGTGCGTGGATCAGGCCCACTGCGACGAGGTCAACGACGTCTGCCTGGAGTGCATCGCGGACGGCGAGTGCGACGACGCGCTGTTCTGCAACGGGCAGGAGAGGTGCCTGGGCAACGCCTGCACCGGCGGCGTGGAGCCGTGCGTGGACCTGGCCCATTGCGACGAGGGCGACGATGTCTGCCTGCCCTGGGCCGGGGCGGTGTGCGTGCCGGCCCTGTCTACGGACCCGGGCGCCTTCCACGTTACCTACAGCGGGACCCAGATCACGCTGAAGGGCATCGCCCGGGCGGGGGCCACCGAGTATCGCTGGGACTTCGACGACGGCGACAGCACGACCTGGACGACGATCACCGACGCGTACAACCTGGGCGCGGCCCACACCTACACCGGTGCCCTGGGTCAGGAGTTCCAGGCGACCCTGTACGTCCGCAGCGTCGGCGGTCAGGAAGCGCAGGACACGTACCCGGTCAAGGTTTACGAGTCGTCCGATCCGGGCAATCCGGCCCACCTGGACGTGCGAGCCGTCATGGCCGTCGACGAGGGTCTGTGGTGGCTGCACACGAACATGATTCGGGCCACGTACGGTCCGGGCGCTCCGGGGTACGACCAGCCGTACGGCTACTGGAACGAGCCGAACTACGGTCGCCCGGTCGTGGCGACGGGCGTGGCGCTGCATGCGTTCGGGGCGCACGGGACGACGGCCGAGGGCGACTTGGACAACGATCCGTACGTCGAGACGATGCAGCGGGCGTTGAACTATCTGCTGTGCAACACGACGGCCTATGCGATCAGCGTCCAGTCGGCCGGCAACCCGGACGTCAACGGGAACGGGATCGGACTGGTGACCAACCAACCGGGGGCGACGAGCCACGAGACGTACATCGGCTCGATGTGCCTGGCGGGCCTGGCGAGTTGCGGCACGCCGGGGCGGATTGCCGCGGTCGGGGTGGCCAACGTTCTGGGCAGGACCTACGCCGACATCGTGCAGGACATGGTGGATTTCTTCGCCTGGGGGCAGGCGGACACGGCCATGGGACCGTATCGGGGCGGCTGGCGGTACTCGGCGAACTATCCCACGTCGGACATGTCCTGTACGCCGTGGCCTCCGCTGGGCATGGTGGCGGCCGAGGAGAACATGGGCGCCATCGTGCCGCAGTTCGTGCGTGACGAGCTGACCTACTTTCTGAATTACGCCCAGTACACCACGTGCGACAACAACCACGGCGGGTTCGGGTATACGGCACCCAGCTCGATGCGCAACAACGACAAGACGGCGGGCGGGATCATCTGCCATGCGTTCATGGGCACACCGATGACCGACCCGGCGGTGGAAAGCGCCATCGGCTATCTGTACCGCCACTGGAACGACACGGGCACGGCCTACGAGAACACCAAACTGCACGGCAACAGCTACGGGATGTACAGCGTGGCCATGGCCATGCGGCTGCCGGAGCCGGACCTCACGCGAATCACCGAGTACGATTGCGTCAGCCAGACGGGCAACAGCTTCGACTGGTATTACACGCCGTCGGGGCAGGCGAATCAGGGTCTGGCCGACTACATCATCGGCAATCAGCAGGCGGACGGCGGCTGGGACGACTCGGCGGGGCCGTTCCCCGTCAGGGACGGGTTCTGCACGGGCTGGCGCGTGCTGATTCTGCTCGGCGGGCGGCCGGTCTGCCTGGAAGACGGTGATTGCGACGACGGCCTGTACTGCACCGGCGTCGAGAGCTGCGGCAGCAACGGGATGTGCCAGCCGGGGGTCGATCCCTGCCCGGGGCAACTGTGCCGCGAGAGCGACGATCAGTGCGTGGACTGTCTGGGCGACGAGGATTGCAGCGACGACCTGTTCTGCACCGGGGCCGAGACCTGCGACACCAACGGCGTGTGCCACGCAGGCGTCGATCCCTGCCCGGGGCAACTGTGCCGCGAGAGCGACGATCAGTGCGTGGATTGCCTGGGTGACGAAGATTGCATCGACGTGCTGTTCTGCAACGGGGCCGAGGCGTGCGACACGGACGGCCTGTGTCAGCCGGGCGCCGATCCCTGCCCGGGGCAGTTCTGCATCGAAGAGGAGGACGTGTGCGTCGATTGCCTGGGCGACGCCGACTGCAACAACGATCTGTACTGCAGCGGCGTCGAGACCTGCGACACCGACGGGCTGTGCCAGCCGGGTGACGATCCGTGTCCCGGGCAGCTCTGTCGGGAAAGCGACGACACCTGCGTCGATCGGGTGTACGTGGACGACGACGCCCCGGGCGGCGACGGTCTGAGCTGGGACACGGCGTTCAACGGATTGCAGGAGGCGCTAACCCTGGCGGCCGGCAGCGAAGGTGCCGTCACCGAGATCCGGGTGGCCCGGGGGACGTACCAGCCGGCGGGGCCGGGCGGCGATCGGGCGGCCACGTTCCAACTGATCAGCGGTGT
>Ga0307379_10004377_pt1 | contig 20161 bp, 19 predicted proteins | sample UN2MG_FD_202237 | JGI IMG/M metagenome (GOLD analysis project Ga0307379, IMG submission 202237) | Soil microbial communities from Risofladan, Vaasa, Finland - UN-2 | ecosystem: Environmental > Terrestrial > Soil > Coastal area > Acid sulfate soil | place: Finland: Risofladan, Vaasa | collected... | reverse complement strand
TTTGCATTGTCCGTCATGGCGATAATTGTATAAATTTCAGCCTCGCCCCCATTCGTTATCCACTGTTTCGTACCGTTTACAACATATTCATTTCCGTCGAGCCGAGCTGATGTGCGGATACCTGCTGCATCACTCCCCGCGTTAGCCTCAGTAAGGCCAAAAGCAACAAGTCTTTTCCCGAGAGCTATATCCGGAAGGTATTGCTTTTTCTGCCTATCAGAGCCGTAGAGGAGTATCGGAAAGGTTCCAAGCGCATTCGATGCATATGTTGTTGCGACACCCAGGCACGCCCGTGAGAGTTCCTCAACGGCAATACATAAATCAAGAGATCCCTTTCCAAGGCCTCCGTATTCCTCGGGGATAAAGAGACCAAAAAGGTCGGATTGCGCAAGGACGTTCATGATTTCCCATGGAAATTCCTCTTTCTCATCAAGTTCCTCTCTCACAGGAACAATCTTTTCTTCGGCTATCTGTCTCGCAAGATCCTTTATCATAATCTGGTCTTCATTCAAAAAATAATCCATCGTCCATCCTCCATTAGGATATTGTTCTCTGGGAGTTAATTCTACCATTAACGAAATGGCTTTTGAAACACGAAACCATGCATGATTACTTGAGAGATATGCTTATAGTTTCTGAGGGGGAAAGAATAAGCCGGAAGGCACTAAAATGAATGCAATTTACCGTCCATTATTTTTAAACCGGTCAGAGTAACAGGCATATCGTAATTATTGGAAAACCACATGACCTGTGCCTTTACATTCATATCTTGCACATTTAAGTCTACAGAATCACCAACGGGGAGAGACGGTCTACCGAATATCTTTACACATAACCCTTGATCAGAAATATCCATCGTACATGCCTCGTGGAACTGGTCTTGATGCGAAAATACAAAGGGAATTTCTTTCTTTATACGAAACTGTTTTCTTTTTTCTGTCCCGTATTTGCCGCTGAAAAGAATTCCGCAATAAGGACATGGCTTGAAGTTCTCTACAGAAGCGCTATACGAATCTTTACTACACCCCGGACATTTCAGCCTTAAGATCAAGGTGCCTCCTGTAGAAAAAAATCATTTCAAAAGAACCGGTTACCTATTCATAAATTATTTTCATATACACTATTACACCAAACATAAATATTTTACAATCACCCATAAGGCTGTAAATCTATAATAATAAGTTTGTAGGGATATAGAACTTTTGTTTTAATTCTTTAAATATGGCCCGGCCATATCTTATGTGTATAAAGTGCAAGCTGAAGTCTGTCTGAAACGCCGACCTTCTTGAATATCCGGTTACAGTGGGATTTCACCGTCTGCTCAGCGATACTAAGCTTTTGCGCTATTTCCTTGTTTCTGTAACCATGGCATATGAGTGATACGATCTCTTTTTCTTTCCTGGTCAGGTCAATCTTCCGGTCCACATGAGTCATGTTATAGAGAACATCTTTGATCAGTTTACGGTCCAGCCACAATTCTCCGGCGTAGACCACTTTAACAGCTTTTCTGAGGATCTGAGAATCAGCATCAGGTGCAAGAATGCCGAAAACTCCTCTTGTCAGTAACTCGGGGATCTGCCTCTCAGATTCCGAAAGCCATGACCTGTCACTGATCAGTAAAATCTTTGTAGGGTTGTCCTCCGGAAATTCATCTGGGAAGGATCTAAATATCTTGAAGTCCGCAAGAATAATATCAGGGGTGAGTTTTAATATCTCTTTTATATCAATCCCTTCATCGAAAATACCGATGACATCTATTCCGTCCTCCTCCCTGAAGAGTTTCTTTATTCCCTCACCAAGAAGATAACTGTGGCAACCTATAGCTATTCGTATGGTCATATCATTCATTGATCGGCATGTCTCATTCTTCAAAATATGTCGCGGAAGCAGCCTCGGATTCCCACACGGTTACGCCGGAAAGACTTACGCTGGTATCGTTCAATTTTTTTTTCAGAGAATCATAGATCCATTTAGCAATATTTTCTGATGAAGGATTTTTTTCAGTAAAAGGGAAGATATCGTTTAAAAACCCATGATCAAGAGGTGCCAAAACCTCTTCAGTAAGCCGTTGCAGTTCATGGAAATCTATCGCCAGATCGATTTCATTCAGCTTCTCTGCGAGAACATACACCTGCACTTTCCAGTTGTGCCCGTGAAGTTTTTCACATTGCCCTTTATAACCTCTCAGTTGGTGCGCTGCAGAGAAATACGTTTCGATCATTAATTCAAACATCTTCAGTAATCAGGTTTTTTTCCTAAAAATCGATATATAAGGCAGGTTCCTATATTTATTGTCGTAATCAAGGCCGTAACCGACAACAAACTGATTGGGAATAACATACCCGACATAATCCAACGGAATATCAACTTCCCTTCTCTCTTTCTTATCCAGGAATGTACATATCTTCAGGCTGAGGGGAAAACGGCTAAGAATTCTTTCCCGGATCTGATTGAGAGTAATTCCGGTATCAACAATATCGTCTATAAGAAGCACATGCTTATCCGAAATGTCTTCACGGATATCATAATGAATCTTCACTTCACCCGATGTTTCAGACTTCACATAACTTGAAGCGAGAATAAAGTCGAGGGTAAGAGGAACCTCGATTTCACGAACAATGTCGGAGAAAAACATGAATGACCCTTTCAGGATTCCCACCGCAAGAATTTCTTTTCCAACATAATCTTTTGAGATATTTTGAGCAAGTTCTTTAACCTTTGCCTGTATCTGTCGGGTAGTCAAAAGAGGTTTTCCGATAATCATACACGCTCCTTAATGATTTAAAATTGCAGGCTTATCGCGACAAATATATGTACTATTTAATATAAATTTCTTCAAAAGCGCAAGTGATATCTGAATGGTAAACGCTTTTTCCCCATAGTAATTCCTGTCAATCTGCCGGTTGTCAATGATGATGGTATAATAAAGAACTCATTATTGTATGCCGAATTGTATGCCGATCAACGTCTTTTATACCGCATTTGCCTATAAGGGTTCAACTGAAGAACTCTTCAAAAAAGCTACAAGAAAAATAAAGGGTCCGGACTATTCAAAAATCCTTTATCTAAACCCGACTCCATGGAAAATATGGGATGCACAGCGAATATTCCATGCGGTTACGAGTGATTGTTACATACCACCTGAAATGATGACCATAAAACAGCTTTCAAAGCGGCTTTTCCAACTGTATGAAAACAAAAACATCATACCACAGTCGCTGACACCAGTCATCCTGTCAAAACTGTCTGACAGAACCCTTGGGTATTCATGCCTGATTGCCGACTTCATAAATGAGATAAAACGGTATCATCCGGGAAAGACCCTGGAAACAATCGCCCGCGAACTCCGGTCGATTTTCGATCGCTTCGGAATACCTGAGGAGGTCTCATCTATGGCTATGGAAGCTGCGAACATCATGGGGCGATATCAGTCAATGCTGAAGAAGTGCAATGCTGTTGATGAGAATGATGCTATGGAACTATGTCCTTGCATTATACGGCAACACACGATGAGGTATGATTGCCTTATCATTGACGGTTTCTACGAATTAACCGGAATAGAAGAGACGATTCTCAAGACGTTGATTGACAACGCACGTGACACCTTTATCTCAATTCCTTATGACACTGATTATCATTTTATAACAGTTGGATACGTTAATTTCATCAATAATAACTTTATGTTTAAAGCTGCGTATCTTGATTATGAAAAACCACACATGCATCTTGCCCACCATCCTTATCGGGGGGAAGAAGAAGAGATCGAGGGGATTGCGAGAGGTATAAAGAATCAATTTATAGCAGGGACCGCACCTGATTTGGATAAAATCATCGTTGTTTTTCCTGAGCTTCACGCTTATTCAGATATGCTGTCACGAGTTTTCAGGAAATACGGCATTCCCTTCACCATTGCATCTGAGAAACCTTTTGCTAAGAAAAAGCCTTTTCTCGACCTCCTGGCGTTGCTCGATTCAGTATCGAACGATTACCCGAGACTTAAGTTTTCTCAATTCCTCATCTCCCCTTATTTTAAAGCCCTCCCCTCTTCCTTCAAGGAATATATCCCTTCTATCTGTATTGCCTCAGGTCTCACAAAAGGAAAAAACGCATGGTTAAACCTTATGAAGTCCGAGGAGAAGTATTCTTATGGAGAACTCATCAGCGGAAAGGAATCCCGGGCCATTGAAAAAGATATTGCGTGGGTCTTCAAAAAACTGTCGCACCTTGAATCTATACGCAATAACGCGTCTTTCAGTGATTTCAGCGAAGCTGTTATGAATCTCCTGAATGATTTTGATTTCACCGATATCGGAAATCAGGATATCAACAACAGGGATAAGATCATTGAGATATTAAACGAACTATCCTTTGTAGATAACTTATCCAATGCTTCTCCATCAGATATGCACACGTTCACAGAAGCACTGAAACACTGCCTGAATGCGACCTCTATAGAGACAGACAATTTAGGTGTCCGTGTCATGAGTTTCATGGATTTAGCCGGCCTCGAACCTGAACATCTGTACTTCGGCGGACTGAGAGACGGGGCTTTGCCGTCCAAACCTGATATTGACCTTCTCTTGCCGGACATTGTCAGGACAGAGCTTGGCCTTGTTAATGTGGAGAAATATCTTCTTCTTCAGAGATTTCTGTTCACGAGGGCGCTGTCATCTGCAAAGAATTACTCCCTCAGTTATTCTGTGATGGAAGGAGACAGATTGTTTCTCCCCTCCTCATTTTTATCATGGAATCAAGAAATAACGAAGCCGGTACACGGGATATTTTCAAGGGAAGAAGAGCTTATCAGAAAAAGCAGAGTGCTGCTTTCTTCATTCATATCAGATGCACGCGTGATCGACAAGAGATTGATTCAAAAAATGTTTGGAGAGAAATCTTCCATCCGTGTGACTGATATTGACGCGTACAGAACCTGCCCGAGAAAGTTCTTCATCGAAAAAGTCCTTTCCCTGAAACCGCTGGAAATCAGAAAGTTCGAGATGGAGGCATTAATCCTGGGGACCATCGCACATGAAATTATGCAGGAACTGCTATCAGAGCCATTTGCAGATTTAAATGCCCTTGTTCTGAATGCCGGTAAAAGAATAGACGCTCTCCTGTCCCGAAGGCCTCTTGAAGACTACTGGAAAAAAGTCATCAAGGATACATTCCTGTCAATCCTTCCCGTTATCTATGAACTCGAGCGAAAAATAGCGGATGAAGGGTATACGTTCATGAGGGCTGAAGTTCCAGTCAAAGGAGAGGTCTTGAAGGGGATCACCCTGAAAGGGAAGATCGACCGGATAGACAAAAAAATTATGCGCGAAGAGTTAAAAGACACAAGTGGAGACAAAAATATATCACTCAACTATCACGTATCATCATTCGGAACCCCTGTTGTAGAGCTGATAGATTACAAGACAGGTGCGACCCAGTTCAGTGGTTCTCAGGTACTATCACAGGGAGTTAATCTTCAGTTAATTCTCTATGCTGCGTTAATGAATTTAACAGGTGTTCTGGTGGAGCGTGTCGGGATATATTCATTACGGGATCTTTCCCTGTCGTGGATCCCGAACAGAAATGACAGAAAGAATGGCCGCACATTGGAGGATTACAGAGAAGCGGGACTCCGTTTTCTCAAAGAAACGGTTATAAATATGAGGAAAGGAGAATTCCCAGCGCTTCCTCTGATCGAGCAGATATGCAGGAATTGCCCGGAAAGGCCTTATTGTCCCTATATACAGAAAGCAGTGATGAGATAACAGCAGATATGGAAAAGTATCTTGATATAACAAAGAGTGTGATAATATCAGCCCCGGCTGGTTCCGGGAAAACGGAAAAACTTGCACGCCGTTATGTCAGCCTGTTACTGAGCGGCTCTCAGATAGAACATATCCTTGCGATAACATTCACCGAAAAGGCTGCTGCAGAAATGAAGGAAAGGATTCTCACGATACTCGAAGCCGAGCATCCTGCGCTTTTCATACAGATTCGGGAGAAGATGCCGTTCATGCGTATTTCAACAATCCACTCATTCTGTCTTAAACTGATGAAACGTTTTTCAATGGAGCTTGGCCTTGATCCCTCTCTCAAGGTTATGGATGAATTCAATGCATCCACCCTCTGGACCGAATCCGTTTATGAAAGCCTTATGGAGGAAAATGAAAAGCCCGACCTCTTCTTTTCCATGATTGTCACCAGAGGGGTAAAGGGCTGGAACAGTCTTTTCAGGATAATCAATGAACTGCACAGCAAGAGGCCTCATCCGGAAATCATGATCAAAGATGATCATCCTGCTGAAGGCGAAGAAAAAAGAATTCTGGAATTGTATGCGCGATGTCTCAGGCGGTATACCGATAAGAAACGGGAAAGGCATCTTATCGATTTCAATGACATCGAATTGCTCGCATATGAGGCACTGATAAAGAACCCTCAATGGCAGACTTTTCTGTATTCCTTTGACGAGCATACAGACCATATCCTGGTCGATGAATTTCAGGACACAAGTTCTCTGCAATGGAAGATCATCGATAAACTGACGGAGGAGTGGCGTTCAGGTCTCGGCGCAAAGAGAGACAGAGGAAAAATACCAACCATCTTCCTTGTCGGGGATGAAAAGCAGTCAATATATCTCTTCAGGGGTGCAAATGTCGAAATATTTCAGGAAGCAAAGGAAAAATTCTCTGAATGGCTTGCAGAAGAATTCCACTTCGAGGCGATTAAGGAAAACTACCGGAGTCTTCCGGAGATCGTAGCCTTTGTCAACAGCCTTTTCACGCGCCTGATGCCGTCAGGTCTGTTTGAACGATGGCGCACCAGCTATACTCCTTTTGAAGCAACACGAAAAGAAACCGGACAGGTCGAACTCATTCTGCTTGAAGGGGAAGAGAGCATCAGGAAAAACCGTGAACACGAAGCCTCGGTTCTTGCCCGCAGAATACGCTCACTGAATACTGTTCACGAAATATGGGATGGAGAAATCAGGAGGAAATGCGCGTATGGTGATATGGCAATCCTCCTGCGGAAACGCACCCACCTTACCGTGTATGAAGAAGCGCTGCGACGTCATGGAATACCGTTCATTGTGGTAAAAGGTATCGGGTTTTATGATGAACCTGAGGTGGCGTTCCTGAGAGAGCTGCTTTTCTTTCTTGTTGATCCATATGATGACCACAGTCTTTTCTGCCTGTTGCGGTCTCCGTTATTTGGTATCGGCTACGGAATGTTTATGAGGGTTGTAGATAAAGGCAGTGCCCCGCTTTTCGGGAAGCTTGGCATGGTGAAGAACAAGAGGATTTCCGGGGCGTTCCGTATCATATCGAACTGGCTTGAAAAATCCAGAACAACACCCTTTGCTGTGATTCTTGAAGATGCCCTGTCAGAAACAGGGGGATGGCAGTATTTTGGGGAACATCAGAGGCATGCAAATGTGAAGAAATTCATAGCGCTCATCGAAGAGTATGAGTCTCAGGGGTTTTCCGGTCTTGAAATCAGGGAGAAACTCATACAATCAAAAACGCGAGAAGAGTCAAAGGCGCATATGAATACCGAGGGCATGAATGCGGTCCAGATTATGACAATTCATGCAGCAAAGGGACTGCAGTTTCCCCTGGTATTCCTTCCTGCCCTTGATGAGGATAATCTGCCAAGAAGCAGCTCTGTCGTGATTGATGAGGAGGGAGAGAATATCTCTCTGGCATACGAGGATGATTCTCTCAGGAGAAAGAAAATCCTGCATTTCAGGAGGAGAAAGGATAAGGAGCTTGAGGAAGAAAAAAGGCTTTTTTATGTAGCGGTAACAAGAGCACGCGATTTCCTCTGCATGCTTGCTGCACCGAAAAAAGGAAAGTACCATGCGGGCAGATTGAAATACATTACTGATAACCAGGACTACCTTCCATCACTCAGCATACTGAGGGAATCGGACATTGACAACCTGTATCGCCCATCACCTCCTTCAATGGAAACAGGGACAGACGGACGGTTCTTGTCAGGGCCGCACTACACTGATCCTCTTGCATACGAGCCTTCCACGAGATGGCGTGATGTTACGGAAGATCGGGATATCAGGGTCAGGCATGGAGACGACTGGGTATTGCTCGGCAGAGTGTTTCACATCCTTTTCGAAGAACTCTCGAAGGCAATAACCCCGTATGATAAATTGCAGATCAGGTCTTCGTTCCTCCTGAGAAATGAAATCCCTCATGAAAAACATATCGCACGACTTAACGATATCATCCGAAAAGACTTCGCAAATCTTTCGATATCAGGATACCTGAAAGATATTATCCTTCCGCAAAAGCATTCTTTTTCAGAGCTGCCCTTTATTCTCGAGAGGGAGCGGACTGTATTCAGAGGCAGAATCGACAGGATCATTGTCAGAGATTCGACAGCTTACATCTATGATTACAAGACCTTCCCTGTGGCAGAGAGGGAACTCCCGGAGCTTATTGATCACTACAGGTTTCAGATGGACATATATAAAATCGCAGCAGAAAAGTTATTCGCTTTGCAGCCAAAGGGATATCTCCTCTTTACCCATATCCCGCTGTTAGTGGAGATATAGGAGAGAAATCATGATATTGCTTGTCCATGGAGGTGCAGGATTCCGAAGGCCGGGAACAAGGCTTCTGAAAAAACTAACAGAATCATTCTCTCCCGGTTTCCATATATTGCAGCGTGGCGGTTCATCCCTTGAGGCAGTCACCGAATCAATACGAGTTCTCGAAGATTCAGGGCTCTTTAATGCAGGGTCCGGCGCGAATCTTCAATTCGACGGAGTCAGAAGACTTGATGCTTCGCTAATGGAAGGAAAATATCTCAACGCCGGATCGGTCATCGGTCTTGAGGGTATACGGAACCCTGTCATGACAGCAAGAATCATTATGCAGCTACCCCATGTAATCCTCACCCATAAAGGAGCAAAAGGCATCTGTATCCTCACTTCTAAAAATTGCAGCATTGGGCGGTCAGGCAGGGGTGATCGTTCTCAACAGAAACGGCAGGTTTATAATCACGCATACAACTGACTATATGGTGTCAGGATATGCAACCGAAATCAGATTGAAAGATATTTATTTATTGTTTCTTCAGCTGTTTGAAAGGCAAATTCTTCAAAATATTTTATGATAGCTTCTTCATGAAAAGAGACTGAACCCTCTGCTTCTAAATAATTCTTGCTCAGGACACATTCGAGCTGCTGGTCCCCTTCATTCCATGGCATATTGAGAATGGATTCTATTTCCAGGCCTGATTTCACATACCTGATAGGAAGGAACAGTTCTATGCCGAACTTCTTCAGGAATGACTGATAGGCATCTAAAGATGGCTTGATCTGGTTGACTTTCAGCTTTCCGTTATGGGATTCTCTCTCACCTCCGATTACCAGGCGACAATTCAGCTTTTTTGCAAGGGGAATGCGAACAGCATGAAAATAGAAATGGCATCCTACACAGTGAGAATAAAAACCGTATTTTTTTGTGAAATGTGTCGTGTACCTTCCGCACAACTTCCACCAGAATATTGGAGAACCTATGACAACCGGATCAAATACCGTGATGTTGTCCTTTTGTAATCTGTCTTTCAGGATATATATCTTTTCAAAGGTAATTGCCCAGTTCCCGTATTCGGTACCGGTATACGCTACGGTCGGCACAATCGCCCTGAGCCTCCGAAGTTCGCATGCACGGAGTACTGCCGCGATGCTGTCTCTCCCCGCAATCTCCGCTACAGCAAGATTTTCAGTCTTCCTCATCTCATGAATTGCTGACGGCGGCAGCATCCATTCAGGGAAATCTGTGATAAGATCCGGCTTATAGGCAAGTATCTCAAGAAGTCTGTTATCCATAATCTTTTATAATTTCAAAGGTCTGTAATGACCAGGATAATACGGCTGATCAACTGCTGTATCCATAAGTCCCTGCATTTTTGCCCTGTCAAGAAAATTAAGGATCATATACATCAATTCCTTTCCCTTTATGATACTGAGTGATCCTTTGGCACAGGCTATTTCATTGAAATGTCCAACCTCGTCCCTTCTTACATACTTTCCAACCATGGTGAGAGGTACAGTTTCACCTGTATGTATCATACTGCCGGAACTTGCTGTTGAATGGTCTGCACTAACAACAAGTAAAATTTCACTGTCAGGTATTATTTCATTGACAGCAACAGACATAGCACGATCAACGGCTTCAATCACTTCTTTCTTATACCAGGGGTTTTTTGTATGGCCTGCTTCATCAGGCATCTTTGTATGGACATGGATAAAATCATAATCGCGTGCATCCTTTGCATAACGTAAGCGGTATTTCAGATCTTCCTCTATATTTCCTGTGTCTTTGACTTTTATTACATCCATTCCGAGCTCTGTGCAGAGTCCCCAATAAATTGCACCTGAAGAGATCGACAAACCTCGTAATCCCCATTTCTCATTGAAAGATGTCACTTGATTATGTTTCCCTGCTCTTTGAGTAACAAGTGCATTTACAGGCTGGAGATTACATGATATGCGATTCCTGTTTACCGGGTGCTCCGAAAGTCTCTGATGGCACCAGATAAGATATTTATTAAATGCATCTGCAGTTTCCCTTGAAGATAAAGAAATATTTTTCTGGAGTTTCGGCATGACTTCAAGAACCGGCTTACCCTCATAGATAGGATCTGAATCAGTTATCTTATCCGAAACCTCTCCTTCTAAAATAATAAAACCGTCAATGCCTTTCGAGGGGTTAAGCCGAATTTTGATTCCATGTGCTTCGAAGGTTTCTACCTCTTTCTGGAGCGCTACTGATTCCTCGTGTGAAATTTCGGGTCTGCCCCAAGTGAGAAAAAGATTGCCGGCCCTGTTTTCAACGCAGCACAGATGACACAGTGCAGCCACATGATTGTCTTCTAAGGCTATCCCTTTCCCTTTTGCCTCAATATAGCCTCTTCCGGGAAAATCTTCCAATTCATACCCAAAAATAATAAAGTGAGCTGTCTCGCTTGACACAGGGATACCCTGCATCAGAGTATGATATATTCCGTTCATACCTAAAGACGCGAGTTGATCTAAATGAGGCGTGTATGCAGCATAAAGGGGTGTTTTCCCAACAAAACACTCGTGCCCTCTGTCTCCAATGCCATCCAGAATCACTAAAATGCATCGCATACGTTTTTATACCATATCATATATCAATTAGACTAATAGATAATCATTATGAATCATGAATTTTCCATGGACAAGAGTTATTTGACAACAAAAAATTAAGCATAAATAATATAGCTATGAGGATTGACATGCACATTCATACCCGTTTTTCTCCCTGCAGCAAAATCCGGGTAAGGCAAATTCCAAGGAAAATACAGGAAGCCTGTATAGATGGCGTCTGTATTACCGATCATAATACCACTGCTTCACGTTCTTTACTGAAAGACATCTCTCATGTATCCGGGTTGAGTATTATCGTCGGGCTTGAATATGCAGCAGCCCAGGGTGATTTCCTCATTTTTGGCCCGGTAGAATATATTCCTGAGGGTATGGACGCTAAGACACTTGTCAAATGGGTAAAAAAGGAAGGCGGAGTAGCCATTCCTGCTCATCCATTCCGCAGAAGCAGGCCCGCAGATCCCCGGATTCTCCCTTTTTTTGATATCATCGAAGTGTTGAACGGCAGAAACCAAACCTATGAGAATGACCTCTGCATGCAATGGATTGAAACCAACGGGAACAACAAAAAATGCATTGGTGGAAGTGATGCACATACGCTTGATGAAATAGGCCGGATAGTTACCGTATTTGATAAGGATATTTACACTTCTGACGACCTTATTCGTGAACTTCGGGAGGGGGACTACACAGTTCAACAGAGATATTAGTAGACGCTAAATGATCTCTTCTTATTTTTTTTGTTGTACTTAATGGTAATTTCGTAAGCAATGCTTGCGTGGTCAGAGGCAGGGGGGATGACACTTCCATTACAACTCAGCTTTCCCTTTGTGGATTTCTTTTGATGTTTAATCATGTCATGAATTACTGAGGTAAGGTCAAAACCACCATCAACGCAGTCTTTTTTCATGCAATCCATATTGAAATAGGCATGATGTGTGGGCCAAAAATTAATTGTTCGTGACATCAGAACTGGATTGATTGCTGTCTGATAGTATGTCATATGAACAATGATGTCTGATACCTCGGGAAAGCGTTCAGAAATTAAACCAGCTGCAAGCTTCTGCTGTTTATTTCTTTCCATTTTTTCCAGGTAATTTTGTTTATGTGCCATCGCACCCTCAAAATGCAGAAGTCCCCCTTTCTATTGCAGGGGGACTTCCATCGTATATTAATGTTTAACTACATTAATTGCCTTGAGACCTTTTGGGCCATTCTCATTATCGAAGCTGACTGAGTCACCTTCAGCAAGGGATTTGAATCCGCTTCCCTGAATGGAAGAATGGTGGACAAAAATATCAGTACCGTCGTCTCTTGTGATAAAGCCGAACCCTTTAGAGTCATTAAACCACTTTACTTTTCCTTGAGCCATTTCCTTTACCTCCTTACGCATAAATTAAAATCTCAGAATGAGCAATAAAAAAAGCCACTAAGCTAAAAGTCTTTGTGGCCTTAATAATACAAAAACTTCTGGACTTCGTTGATAGAATCACATATATCAGCATATAAGTCAACATCTTGATGCTAAAAATTCCAAAAAATGCATTGACAAACTATTTTTATCTGCTAATATTTAGATAAGTTATCGATATGGAATTCTGCATAGCAATTATCTATAAGACTAAAAGGAGGTGATTAAAATGAAAAAACCTCTGAGCAAGAAGATGCTCATGAGAGAGGCTACTTTCTGGGAAGGTCTCAAGATGGTTATAAAAGAGAATCCTGGAAAGTCATGCCACAAATGAAAGAGCTGAAAGAGCTAAAGTTGCTGGTCAAGCAACAAATGGATAAATCGAAATGGCAGGGATGCGTTCACATACATCATCTGCCATTTTTTTAATGGTACCCCGCCACACCAATCTTTGATACAAAATCGTTCTATTTAACCTTTTAACTTTATGCAAATAAAGCAATCGAATATTCGGTTCATCGAGCCTCATTTTACCATCGTGCACATTGCATATGATAAGATAGAAAACAATGGATCCATTTTTATTGCGGTTCAAAATATTCCTGCTCATATTCCTGTCGGTCATGGTGCTGGGGATATCTGGCTTTATGCTCATCGAGGGGCTTTCGTTTATCAATGCCTTTTATTTTAGTATCGTTACGCTTGCTACCGTAGGATACGGAGATATTCATCCACTGACAACTGCCGGCAAGATACTTGCCATCGTCATGATCGTCATGGGCGTCGGTACATTCCTCGGTGTTATTGCGAATGCAACCGAGATGATGCTGAACCAGCGCGAGAAGAAAGCACGCTTGGAAAAACTGAATATGGTAATCGGTGTGTTCTTCAGCGAAGTCGGCAGGAAGCTCCTCGCGCTTTTTTCGTCATACGATCCCCAGCTTGAATCGATCAAAAAGGATCTCATTATTTCCGACTCATGGTCTGATAAAGATTTTGTGCGCGCCATGCACTCTCTTAACAATTATCCTTTTGCTCTCGATTCACAACACATTGATTTTCAGACATTGAGGGATTTCCTACTCACACAGCGTATTTTTCTCCTGAGACTCCTCGAAAATCCCACTCTCCTCGAACACGAATCATTTACTGAACTCCTCCGTGCAGTTTTCCATTTAAACGAAGAACTCGATTACAGGAAAGATGTCACATCACTTCTTCAGCCAGACAGAAAGCATCTCTCTGGTGATGCAAAAAGGGCCTATGCGCTGCTCATCAGCCAGTGGCTCCACTATATGAAATACCTGAAGAACAACTACCCGTATCTTTTCTCGCTTGCTATCCGAATGAATCCATTTGATCACGAGGCATCCCCGTTCATCAGGTGATGTCTGTACGTCCTGCTGCAACTAAGATTGACAAATCATGGAGATAAAAAAGGGAATTATCATGGTCTTGTGACCTGCAACGCTTTGCTTTCCGTATTGCACTTTCACCGCATGATGGTATTAAATATCCGTTATGACGGAACTGACTCCCTTAATGAAACAATATTTCAGCGTTAAAGAAAAATACAGGGACGCAATTGTCCTTTTCAGGCTTGGAGATTTCTATGAGATGTTCGGGGAAGACGCTGAAAAAGCCTCAAAGATCCTTCAGATAGCACTAACAACAAGAGACAAGTCCAGGGAAGACCCTATCCCCATGTGCGGCGTTCCCTATTTTGCGGCTGATTCTTATATTCTGAAGTTGATCAAGGCGGGTCTTAAGGTGGCCATCTGCGAACAGATGGAAGATCCCAGAGAAGCAAAAGGAATTGTCGAAAGGGATATTGTAAGGGTCATCACCCCCGGAACATACACACCTGATAATCCGAAGGAAAATGTCTATATCATCAGCATCTTTCCCTCCGGCGATAAACATGGCATTGCATTGTCTGATATCTCAACAGGCGAGTTCATTATGTATGAGACACATGACAATATTCAGGACGAAGTGTACCGGTTCGAACCGAGAGAAATCCTGATACCCCAGAGTATTCAGAGTGATATTCATTATCAGGAGGCCTTTCATCATTTCTTTGTATCTGTTTACGAAGACTGGTATTTCGATTATGCAGACGCTTACAAGACACTGTTACAGCATTTAAAGGTATCATCCCTTGAAGGGTACGGTTGTGATGGTATGAATGCTGCAATCTCTGCAGCCGGTGCACTTGTCAATTATCTTCAAGAGACGCAGAAAGAAACCTTTACCCTGAAAAAGATTTCTACGCTGAGAAGCGACTCCCATATGTTTCTTGATGCAACGACACAAAGAAACCTTGAACTCACGCACAACCTTACAACCGGTTCCACTGAAGAAACCCTTTTATGGGTTCTCGATGAGACCCTGACACCCATGGGTGGAAGGTTCCTGCGTTCTTCCATTATGAAGCCGCTTATCGATATCAATGAAATCAAGCAAAGAATAGACGCAGTCGAATATCTGACTGATGATTTTGAACTACTTGAAGAGCTCAGAACCTCTTTCAGGAGGATACAGGATGTCGAGCGACTCACAACGAGGATAACCGCAAAAACTTCAAATGCCCGGGATGCCGTAGCAATCAAAATTTCTGTTGTCAATTTTCCGAATATCAAAAAATCCCTGAACTCAGCCAAAAATGCCTATCTCCGGTCAATGGCAGATAATATATCCGAATTTCCTGCGCTAAAGGAACTGATCGAAAAAAGCATCACCGATACACCTCCAATAAGCCTGAGAGACGGAGGTATCATCAAGGATGGATACTATCCTGAGATCGATGAACTGAGAAACCTTTCGAGAAAAGGGAAAGCTTTTATCGCAGAACTTGAATCCAAAGAAAAACAGAGAACAGGTATCTCATCCCTCAAGATCAGCTACAACAGGGTCTATGGGTATTATATTGAAATAACAAAATCCAACCTCCATATGGTTCCCGATGACTATATCAGGAAACAGACCCTTGTTGGCGGAGAGAGGTTCATAACACCTGAACTGAAAGAGTATGAATCAAGGGTTCTGGGTTCTGAGGAAAAACTGAAGAATCTTGAATATCAGATATTCCAGGAAGTCCTGAATGATGTGCAAAAAGAATCGTCCCGTCTTTTAAAGACATCTTCAGCCATTGCGATTATTGATTTTCTGAGTTCTCTTGCCGTTGTTGCAAAGAGACATAACTATGTGAAACCTGCTGTTGACGATACCGGCGTCATTGAAATAACCGACGGACGGCACCCTGTTCTTGAAAGAATCCAATCCGACGCCCGGTTTATTCCGAACAGCATCTCCATGGACAACGATGCTGACCGCCTTCTTATTATCACCGGTCCAAACATGGCGGGAAAATCAACCTATATGCGGCAGGTTGCGCTTACGATGATCATGTCCCAGATAGGAAGTTTTGTCCCTGCATCCGATGCGCGCATAGGCATTGCAGACCGGATATTTACAAGGATTGGCGCATCTGATTTCCTCACAAAAGGTCAGAGCACTTTCATGGTCGAGATGATCGAAGTTTCGAATATCACACACAATGCGACCGCAAAAAGTCTTATCCTGCTGGATGAGGTGGGAAGGGGGACAAGCACCTTTGACGGGATAAGTATCGCCTGGGCTGTTGCAGAACACATTCTGAATACCATACATGCACGGACACTGTTTGCAACACACTACAATGAACTTACCGAACTCGCCCTTACGCATGATGGCGTCAGGAATTACAATAGTGCAGTGAAAGAATGGGGAGACGAAATCATCTTCCTGAGGAAAATTGAGAAGGGGCCTGCAGACAAGAGTTACGGCATACAGGTAGCAAGGCTTGCGGGACTTCCGGACAGCATTATCAGCAGGGCCAAAGAGGTATTGGCAAATCTCGAAAAGGAAGAATTGAATGAAACCGGGAAGCCGAGGTTTGCAGACAGGAAAACGAAAAAAGGAACCGTACAGCTTGACCTCTTCTCATCTCTCACAGATTCAGTCGTTACAGAAATCAAAAACATTGATATAAAAAGACTTACCCCTCAGGAAGCCCTTAATAAACTGATCGAGATAAAAAAGCGGTTAAGTCTGTAACGTACATTATTCCTGCCCGGTGAGAATCTTCAGTATTTCCTGATATCGTGCATTTGTTTTTGCAATGATTTCATCGGGAAGCCGTGGACCGGGATATGTTTTGTCCCAGTCGAGGGTGAGGAGATAGTCTCTGACAATCTGCTTGTCATAGCTGTCCTGACTTCTCCCCGGCAGATAATCGTTCGCTGACCAGAAGCGTGATGAGTCAGGGGTAAGAATTTCGTCTATAATCATAAATTTTCCGTCTGACAAACCAAATTCGAATTTTGTATCGGCAATGATGATGCCCTTCTTGCGTGCAACGTCCCTTGCCCGTGAATATATGGTAATACTTGTATCTCTCAGTTTCTGTGCAAGCTCGCTACCGACGATTTTCTCAACCTCATCATACGGGATATTGATGTCGTGCCCTTCTTCCTCTTTCGTGCTCGGGGTAAAAATAGGTTCTTCCAGTCTTGAGGACTCAACAAGCCCTTCATGCAATTGAATCCCGCAGACAGATTTGTTTTTTTGATATTCCTTCCACCCGCTCCCTGAAAGATAGCCCCTTACTACGCATTCAACCGGTATCGGAAATGACTTTTTGACAAGCATGCTTCTTCCCTCAAGAATATCAGCATATTTATGGAGCCTTTTTGGAAAGTCTTTTACATCGGTAGATTCAATATGGTTCTGGACAATTTTTTCCATCTGCTTGAACCAGTATAGGGAAATCTGCGTAAGCACCCTGCCTTTTCCAGGTATCCCACTAGGAAGAACAACATCAAAGGCAGATATCCTATCGGTTGCAATGAGAAGCAAATGCCCGCCAAGATCGTAGATATCCCTTACCTTTCCTCGCTTCACGAGCTCCATATCGGGGAATTCCGTCTTCAAGATCACTTTTTCCATGCAAATCCTTTCGTCTTCATTCTTTAAAGAATTCCTTACCAATTGCACAAACAAATGCCTCTGAATTCAACGGCTTTGAAAGAATGTATTTTATATGCATGCTCATAATCTCTGACAGTTCTGCAAGGAGCATATGCGAAGGTTTTATCCTCTGTATCTTTGCCGTGTCCCACAGAAGAAGGTCCGCATACAATTTCATCATTGCCGGAGAAACCTCTATTGGCGTATCTGCAGCCTTTGCACATGATTCACAGAGAATCGCCCCCTGCGAAATATAAAAACAGAATCCCTTTTTCCCGCATCTGCCACAGGCATCGAGCTTCGGCGCAAATCCGGCATATTTGAGAAATTTCACTTTATAATGGCTCATCAGAAAATCTATGCCACCCTGGACTCTTTTTTCTCCCCGTGAATCTCCTCCCGCTCCCTTACCGGAAGGGATGTGTCCGGAAAACTGAGCAATCCCCTGTTCAATGGCACGCAATGTATTGAACAGAAGCTGATACATTTTTTTATTCACATCCTTCTCCGGGACAAGGGTTATCGTCAGTTCTATGATTTCGGAGACCTTCAGAAACACGTGAAGGTTATTTCTGATCATCTGAAAGGAGTGCAGGATATCGGACTGGGTAAGTCTCGGAAGGTCAGCGTCTTCTTTGCCCCAGAAGGCTACCCGTGAACAGGTAAGCGGTTCGAGACTGCTTCCGAATCTGCTTTTGATCTTACGGGGGCTCTTGGCAAATACTTTGATCAATCCGAAATCAGCAGTTAAAAAGGTAACAATCAGGTCGGCTTCTCCGAAGGGAAAGGTCCTTAATACGATACCTTCTGTTCGCCTGAGCATTACATGATATTCCCGAAATCCTCGGGTTTAAGATTCTTCAGCCATTCCTCGAGCTCATCTGCACTCTTCTGTTCCATGATGGTCTCTTCAACAAAGATAGGCGCGTTAACTCTCAGCGCAACAGCCACAGCGTCACTTGGCCTCGAATCCACCATGGTTTCTTTTTTCCCGTCGCTCAGACAGACAAAGGCATAATACGTATTGTCAAGAATTTCAGTAACAACAATCTTTGTTATTTTTACTTTCAGATTGTCAGCAATATTTTTTATGAGATCATGGGTTAAAGGCCTCGGCGTCTCGACTTTCCCTAATGCAAGAGCAATTGAATCAGCTTCGGGTTTCCCGATCCAGATGGGGAGTGTTCCGTTGCCGTCAATTTCTTTCAGGAGAAGAATATACATATTGCTGCGGGGATCGAACAGCATGCCTTCAACTTTCATTTGTATCAACATCTATCTATACCCGAGTTCCCTCAGCAGTCGATCGTCGTCTCTCCAATTTTTCTTGACCTTAACCCATAATGCAAGAAAGACTTTTGTATTGAGGAGCTTTTCAATATCAATCCGTGCGGCACTCCCAATAGCCTTCAGCATTGAACCATGTTTCCCTATTATTATAGCTTTTTGACCTTCTCTTTCAACATAAATATTGCAGCTGATTGATATGAGCCCGTCTTCCCTCTCTGTCCATGTGATAATTTCAAGAGCCACGGAATAGGGCAACTCTTCCTCTGTCATTTCCATGATCTTTTCGCGGATGATCTCGGACACCATGAACCTTTCTGCCTGGTCTGTAAAAAGGTCGTCAGGGAAATAATGAGGGCCGGGGGGCAGATTATCACATATCGTTTGTACAAGCATGTTTATCCCGTCCTGTTTGATGGCAGAGATAGGGATGATCTCCTTAAAGGAATACAGCTCGCTGAAACGATCGATAATCGGCAAGAGTTCCTGTTTTTTGATCGTGTCTATCTTGTTTATGAGGAGAATAACAGGAAATTTCACCGTGCGCAACAGAGCAATAATGCTCATAGTTTTTTTGTCAGGTTCATGAGGCTCAACCATAAAGAGAATAACGTCAACCTCATGTAATGCTCCTACAGCAGTTTTTACCATGGTTTCCCCGAGTTTATGTTGCGGCCGGTGAATTCCGGGCGTATCAATAAAAATGATTTGTGCATCAGGAATTGTTTTTATGCCGAGAAGCCTGTTTCGGGTAGTCTGCGGCTTGGGTGTTACTATTGCCACTTTCTCACCAAGGATTGTGTTCAGGAGTGTGGACTTGCCGACATTCGGCTGTCCGATAATCGATACATAACCGGATCGGAATTCTTCTTCGTTTTTCAAGAAAGTCTGTTCAGAGCGGCTCTTATCCTGTCCACGCCCTTTTTTATCTCTTGAATGGATGTTGCATAGGATAGTCTGATATGATTGTCATCTCCGAATGCTCCCCCATGGACGAGTGCTACGTTTGCTGCTTCAAGAAGATAGAGAGCAAGGTCAGATGAAGAGGATATCACGGTATTGTTGGAAGACTTTCCATACAATACGGATGTGTTGGGGAAAGCATAAAAAGCCCCGGTCGGCATCAGACAGCTTACGCCGGGAATCGAATTCAGCTCATGAACAAGAAAGGTTCTTCTCTTATCAAATTCAGCACGCATGGTATTTATGAAATCCTGTGGCCCGGTTAGTGCTTCTACCGCAGCTTTCTGGGCTATGGATGTTGGATTCGACGTAGACTGACTTTGAATATTGGTCATGGCCTGTAT
>Ga0307379_10004376_pt1 | contig 20164 bp, 20 predicted proteins | sample UN2MG_FD_202237 | JGI IMG/M metagenome (GOLD analysis project Ga0307379, IMG submission 202237) | Soil microbial communities from Risofladan, Vaasa, Finland - UN-2 | ecosystem: Environmental > Terrestrial > Soil > Coastal area > Acid sulfate soil | place: Finland: Risofladan, Vaasa | collected... | reverse complement strand
CTCAGCGACCGCGTCTGCTTCTGTTTTGTGTTCCATGATTATTGGTTGATTGCTTCGTCTTTGTCGTCTTCGAGTTGTTCGCTATGTCCGCCGTCATCGACGGTGAAACTTAATTCCGATTGGCCAGGATCGGTCCGCGACAGGATGCCGTTTTTGTCGGCGAACCAGATCGAGAGTTCGCGCTCCTGCTTGGGGTCTTTCTGGGCGACGTCATCCTCGACCACGAGAGTCGAGCTGCCGCGCTTGGCCGGTTTGACCTTGATCGTGTAGGTCATCGACCCGCCTTTGCCGGTCTGCGTGACCTTCTGGACTAAGGAACAAAGCGCCTCATCGAGCTCCTCAAGGGAGTGGCCGCGTTGAAGACTTTGGGCGACGGCGAGAAACCCGCCGTTTTGTTTTTCTGTTTTACTCATGATATGATCAGTTCGGTGGTTGGGTCTTGGTGGGTGATCGATCCGAAGATTCGCTTGAATTCACTCTGGCCGCTGACATTCTTTTTGGAGGTTTTGGGGATTTTGAAGAAAGCAGCGAGCTGCTTCTCGATTTCGGTAGGTGAAAGACGGATACATTCATAGCATTCCTCGGAGGGAAAGATTTCAACCAGCTTCTGCCAACCCGGTTCGGATTCGATCCGCCTTTGGCCGTTGCGGTCAGCCAGTATGATCCTCGAGCCGTCACGCTCAAGGATTAAAGGTTCGTTGCCGATCTGCTCCTTGAGTAATTTTGCGGCCTTATCCATCAGGCCCGCGAGCATTCGACGGTCTACTGTCCATTCTCCGAGTTGCTGGAGGTCGGGCTGCTGCTGGATTGCGGCGATATGGTCTTTGGTCAGTGTGAGTTTCATTTCTTGGACGTGGGCGTTGACGGCCGGACATTGGAAGGTGTTGGCTACCGGGCAATAGCGGCAGTATTTCCAGCCGGTTTGCAGGAGGCTGGGGTTGTCGAGTGCTTCTTCTAACTTTCCGGTCAGAAACGGTACGGCTTGTTCGAGTCGATCTCCCTCCAGCATCACCGTGCTGACCCTCTCATATCCCAAGTCGGGCATGGCCAGAGGCTGGATAATCGAATAGATGATTTTCTTTAAGGACGGGTAGGCGCGTTTGACTTGGACGAGGTAACCTAGGATTTGCCAGTTTGCCCCGGCTTCGTCGACGGGGACACGGCCCCTTTTGAGATCGACGGCGACGGCAGTTTCGATATCCGGCGAGACGGCCAGCGCATCTTGGTGGCCGGTGAGTATGAATCTTCCGTAGTCGTAAGCCAGTTCGTTTTCGACTTCGATCGCCCAATCACCCGGGACTTGATCCAGGAATTCTTCCAGATAGAAATCAACCACCCAGTTATCAATCGAATCAGGCTCATAGTGTTTGGGGAATTTGATCAGCGTTGGCGTGGTGGCACCATGTTCCTCGATCAATCTTCGAGCGGCTTGAGCATGGCACCAATTGCCCTGGGTCGACGCTTCGGAGTCCTCGTCGGTGTCGACCACCAGAGGAATCAGGGTAAAGCTCGCTGGACAGTTGATGATCTGGTCCAGCGAGCTGCATCGTAGGCGTGGCTTTGGCACTAGAAGTTCTCCAGAACTTTCTGGATGATCCAGGTGTCCTTCCGGTTCACGTCTTCATTGATCTGCAGGGAGTGCTCAGCGCCGTCGCCAACCCAAACCCCGTCCTCTTTGGTAAAACCCTCCTGGATCTCTTTGGCCTGATCCTTGCCGACGTAGTAGGCTTTGCCCTCGAATTCACCAGCAAGCTCACAGGCCATAACGATACCTGCCTTCTTGCTCGTGCCAGCGATTGCTTCAATCCGGTAACCGAGCTGATCGGAGGTCGTGGTAATGTCTTTGAGCGCTGTTATCTGACACAGGTAGACATCATTGTCATCATCGGATTCTTCCGGTTTGGCAGGAGGATCCGTCTTCGCAGGGGCAGGTGGCGCTGGTTCTTCGCCTGTCTTGGCCTTGGCTTCCTCCTCGGCTTTATCGGCGGCAATCTGGGCATTCGTGCGCCGACCACGCCTTCGCTTCGGCTTGGCTTCCTCCTTGGCTTCCTCCTTCGGTTTCTCAGCCTCGGTTTTCGGTGCGTCGTCGACTAATTCTCCCTCGACAATCGCAGCCGCACCTTTCTTTTCCTTGTCCGGTATCGCGGCCCGAGTCGCTCCAGGTTCGGTGACGTTCTTTGCCTTATCAACCGTCTGTTCCGGCGTGTCATCGAATCGCTCGTCAGGAGTGTAAACCCCCATTACCAGTTCGGGACAGTAGCGTCTCGCCCAGACTCGTGCGCCCGCATAGGCCAACTGCTGGTCGGCCTGACGATCCCACAATGCCTTGTTCTGGCTCCCGTCGCGTCCAGACTGAAAGTCCAGCTCGATCTCAACCGCTTCGGTTTCATCCCGAAATATGGCGCTAACTACGACCTTTCGATTCGGTCCGGTCCCGGTGTATTTGTATCGCAGCCGCCCGCGTATGGGCGCACGGGTGTTGATCAAAGCGGCGACGAGCTGCCCTTCATACATCAGTTTGCCGTGGATGGCGGAGGTCTTGTCGGCCACCGCGAAAGGGTCCATACCCCATCGTCCGGCCTGCATAACGACTCTCAGACAGTCGGCCGGACTCTCTTTAAGATGCACCGGCACGAGCTTGGCCCGCGCCATTTGCTCGGCAAAAGCCAATGCCTGGTCCATCGTGGTGGGAACGAGGGAGACAACCCCCCCCGTATTGTATACTTCTATTGCGTTTTCAGTCATGGTTGTTTGGGTTGATCTTCATTAAGAGCCGGGTCCATCAACTGGTCGAGATCGGCCCGAGTGAAGTAGTAATGGCCCCGGATTATCCGAGGCTGGATTCCAGCGAGCTTTATCTCCCTTCGCGCGGTGTCTTTGCCCATCGACAGGTACTTCGCGGCAGCCGATAAGCCCTTGATATAGGTTGGGTTTTCGCTCATTTGAGAGCTAAAACAACCGGGGCAACCCTGGAGAGCAAGCAGAAAATGGGCGAATAATGACGAAAATGGTGGAAAGTTTGACAGGGAAAGTGAGTTCTGAGACGAAACACCCAATCCATGACTCGATCCAACTTCGTTAAGTTATTGGGAGCCGCGCTCTTAGCTCCGGTCGCGGCCGCCAAAGCATTTGCTGCGAAGCGTTATGACTGGATTTTTGTTCGGCGACGCGTTCGCTACACCTCGGCGGAATACGAGGAGGCGGTTCGCCAGGTTCGCCAGGGCGAGTGGTCCGTGCAAATAGATCCTAACCGTGCCCTCTATCTGGAGAGTTTTGATTCCCATGCCTACCGCCGCTGATTACCGCGAAGTTGCCAAGTTGATGGTCAAGTACAACGGCAACCGGGCCGCTGCAGCGCACGAACTGGGTTGGTCGGTTGTTCAACTCAAACATTATATCGTGGGAAACCCGGATCTCAAAAAGATCTGGCAGGACCCGATCGCCCCTCTCAACGGAACAGCCGGCCGCTCGCGCGAATATGTCGATAAAGCCAAGCGGGCTGCCGAGGAAATGGACTTCGAGGATCCCCCTCCATCGGATGAGGAGCTGGAGGCGCAGAGACGTCTGGAGGCCGTGGAAGGCGAGGAGAAGCTGGTGGTCGCCGGGGACTGGCAGCATCTCGGGATAACCGACCCCAAGCAGATCGAGATGTTGAGCGGATTCGAAACCTTCCTCGGCAAGAAGATCACCTCGATTCTGGACTTTATCTACGGCGGTATGGTCTTTACCTTCACCCGTGGCGCGGTGTTTCTGAAAGAAGTTTCGACCGAACTGGAAGGGATGGAGAAACTCAGGTCCGATGACCCGAAAAAGAAAGCCGCCCATAACCGGTTCATGGACCTGGCCAAGCTCATGAAAAGCATTTCGACCGAGGCTCATCAGGCTGCCTATACCCGCTTGCTGGCCCAGCAGAAGGCCGGAGAGATGGATCGAAAGAAAGGCTCGCGGGGCAAGCCGGGGTTCTCCCAGGCAAAACCGATTTCGAAATGAACCTCACCCACGAAGAAATCCTCAAGGCCATCAGCCCTCTCCTGGAGGAGTTTTTTGACGATTTCATCGTGGTGGGTGTCCGACTGGATGATACCGAACAGGTAGCATGCTGCGAAAAAGGGGAAAACCCTGACGTCCGACGGATTGCCGCTGGAATCTGCTCGGGGACTATTCGCCTGGATCGCTCATGAGGAAGGGTGACGTCGACAGGTTCGCCGAGGCTTTGGCCTTGGAGGAGGCGCAATCGGAACCGATCCCGGAGCCGAGGCATAAACCGCGAAAGCCCCGGGTCAAAGGGTGGTGGCCGAAACAATGCCAGACTAAATCCGGCCGCAAGATTTTCAACACGATTACCAAATACAACCTTGCGCACGGAGAGAGGGGTTCTGGAAAAACGATGGACGTTTTGGGCCGAATGGTGCGTCACTGTTATGAGAACGACAACGCCCTGGCCGTAGTGGTGACGCTGACTCGATCATCCGCGACACTGGGCGGAGCATGGGAAAAGCTCCTTAGTATGATCCTGCCTGAGTGGGTGGAGGGAATCGGCCTCGAGGGCGACGGTAACCAGGGCCGGATTCAGGAACGCCGGGATGATTCTCAAAACCGCTACGTGTGGATCGGCAATAAGCACGGCGGCTGGTCTCGTATCGTTATGCGCTCGATGCTCCATGGCGAGCAGATTCAGGGGCGGATCAAGGGCATGGAGTTCTCCTTCTTTTTCTTCGATGAGCTGACGGAAACCGACTCCGAGGAGTACTTTATCCAACCGCTTCAGCAGCTCCGGCGCCAGGTCAATGAGCTTCAGTTCTGGGGCGCCTGCAATCCCTCTGATGACGGGGAGGACCACTGGGTTTACAAGCGATGGTTCGTCAAAAAGAATCAGGCCGACCCGAAGCAGTACGCGACCATCCATGTTCCGATGCACGAAAACATCTTCATGGCCAACCGCGACGAGTACATCGAGCAGGTCAAGGAAGCGTGTAAATCCGACCCGACCGCCTACGACCGGCTGATTCGCGGTCTCTGGGTCAAGCGGCCTCGCGGCAAGGGGTTGCTCGCCCCTTACTTCAGCCGTGCCACCCACGTTCTGGGACGGCGCAAGGCCAGGGTCGGCATCCTTCCGTCCACCCGCTGGCCGATTATCCAGATGGGATATGACCTTGGCCCCGCTAATTCGTGCATCACTTTCGAGCAGAACCCGCCCACCAACGATATCCCTTTGTGGTCGATCTTCGATGAGATCATCCATATTCAGGCGGTCGACGGCAAGAATACCCCATGGCATATCATCGCCATTGAGATGCTCAAGAAGATGAATTTCTGGTGTAAGGTGATGGGTAAGAACTTCGTCTTCCAACACCTCTCCGATAGCGACGCCTTCACCAAAAAGAACACCGATGGGTCGATTTCCGGACGACAGCTCGAGCGAACGCTGCGCCGGATGCTTGATGAAAGGGCCGACAGCTACCCGCACCTGAAGCATCTCGGCAAGCGATTCAAGATCCAGGGAGTGCCCAAACCGCAGGGCAGCGTGGCCGGCCGGGTCAATATCGTCATCGCCAAGCTGATGAACAACGAACTGAAGTTTTCGGACCTGTGTCCCTTCCATATCGAGATGGTCGAACGGCTCGAACAGGCCCCGAACAAGGACAGCCTGCACCCGCTCAAGACGGTGCGCGGCCATATCCATGTCTTCGACTCCATGAGCTACCCGATGTACCATGCTGAGATGGGTGGTCGGCTTCTCAACTCCCCCGAGGTAGGGGAGATCACGTCGGATTATCTTGAAATGGGATGATCTTAGCGCATAAAAGCGATAACGAAGGGAAAGTAACCATGAAAGCAAAACTTGAGATCCCGCTGGATGAAGACGCTCTCAAAGAGCATTTTAAGAATCGAGAACCCGGCGATGTGCTGGAGTTTACGATGACCGTATCAATGGCTGATCTGCTCGAAGTGACCGAGGACAAGGCGGTCCTGGAGTTAGATGAGATCATTTTTGACAAGTTCGAAGTCGTCGAAGTTGAGGAGGAGGAGGACGAAGAAGATGAACCCATTGCCTTCGCCGACATCGGGCAGGCAACCAACACCGCGCTGCCGTCATGAAGTCATTAGGTTATACCATCGGGGAGGAAATGTGCTGCCCGGAACCTGCCGCCTCAACTGAAAAGGACGAGACGCATTACCCCACCATTTACATCCACGAGAAGGAAGTGGCGGCTGCGCTCGAACTCGAGGACATGGAGGTGGGGGACGAATTCACAGCCACGATTCGGTTTCGCGTTCTAAGCAAGGGCGTGGATGAATCAGAAGACCATAAAAGCATCAATGCACAACTATGCCTGAAAGCGGTCGATGATATCACAGTTGACAGCAAAGAAGCCGACAGCTTCACCTCGGCGCTCCACGCGGCGGGGAAAAATTACTGACGAGCTGATTGATTACGCCAAGCGCGCCCTCCCTCCCATCAAGAAGGAGGGAATTACGCGCTTGCCGACCTCGGCCAATGTTGCGGACCGTGATTTCGCAACCGCCTTTATCGCGCTTTGTCATGAGTCCTCAAAGACGATTCTGGTCCGTCCGGTCTATGAAAGTAAAAGTTCGGTGGTTGCCGTTTTGTATATGGGGGCCCATTGCCAGGGGCTTTGGGCGACCGGCCGGCGAGGCCAGCATGGGTCTCGCAACCTCAACGATATTTTAGAGAAAACCGAGTTGGTGGTCTATAAACAACCATGGCGAACGTGGGAATCGTGGCCGTTTTTCAGTGCCGATCTGCCGATGAAACACTTCGAAGCCGCCTACGAAGGAGCCGTTGCGCACCGGTGTGTTCCCAGATTGGGGCCTAATTCTGCCTTTACCCCTCCGGGAAGCCAGGAAACCCCGTTTACGGAAATGCTGCATGAGATGCGATGGGAGCGGGTTAATCGCAGGAGGATGAGCGCTGACCGGGTTGACAAGATCAAGGAGGCGATGGGCCTGACTTCATATGAGCTAAGTGTCCTGATCGGCTGCCCGTGGGATAAGTGGTTTATGTGGATCAACACCTGCGCCAGCTATGACCTGGAGAGCTCGGCCAAATTATGGCTGGCGACTCTTGAAAATCACATTGCCCAAGCCAACGGGCAGAAACCTGAGCCTCTATTTTACCCCGCAGGATTTGCGCCATGATTGACTACGACATACTCGATAAGGACTTCGAGACGAGCAACGCTCGCCTTCGGCAGATCTGCACCAATCACGACGCTGCCACCCCTGACGGCAAAGTCCACAAGAAGCTCAGTAAAATCCTTGGGGAACGGATTCAGGAGGGGGTCAACTGGTCGCTACAGCAAGCCCACTTCTACGCGGCGGCTGATCTGATGTGGGACGGGGTTCCGATCCTTCCCGAGAACATCCCGTTAATCCAGTACGCCCAAGGGCGCATCAAGGAATCAGTAGCGATCACCCAGCTGGAGAAGCTCAACTGCGCCGATAATTTCATTGAAACCAAGAAATGCCAGGTCGATGGCAAGGAGCAGGAGGTCAAGTCCCTCAATTACCAGAAGTTTGTCGAGGTCTGTGTCGGCCTGGGCCGCTCCTATTTGAGTCGGCGCCTTTTCGCCCAGCAGAATAAATACGACAGCCAGTACCCATGGTTGCCCTACGAGAGCCGCCATCGTAATTCGGTAGGTAAGCTGCGGGCCGAGGCGATGGGCGAATACGCTCAGATTATGGTCGACAGCTACGGTTACAAGGACGTTCAGGAGCAGTTCACCCGCGACATGCTCATGTACACCACGGTGCCGGTCTTTCCTGAGTGCGCCTGGGACGAGGAAAGCCAGGTTCGCTATTCGAGCGAGAAAGAAAAGAACATCACGAAGATCGTCCGCGAGGGTGTTCCCATGACCGTCGTTCACCCGTCGCGCTGGTTCTATGACCGGACCTATGCCCCCCGCACGCTCAACACTGATACCGGCTGCGAGTGGACCGGACACTGGGATATCCGAAAATTCGGAGAGATCCACCTCGATGACAAACTCTGGAACAAGGATCGAATCAAGTATTCGGCCGCGCTAGGCAAAACCTACCAGGGATTTGCCAACTATCTGGACATGGTTTTCGCTTCCGACCCGATCAGTATTGCCCCTCCCAAGGCAAGGGCCGGTCTCGGTGACGTGCCTTTGGCAACTGCCAATGACCGTTCGGCGATGAGTTCTTTCTACGCGCAAAACGACCATGACACGAGTGTCTTTCTGACGGACATCCGCATGAAGTTAGTCCCCCGCAAATGGGGATTGGGCAAATACCCGCACCCGGTCTGGATCCGATTCCTTGTCGGGAGCGACGACACCATCTTGTTCGCTGAGATTTTGCCTTCGCGCCCCTGTTTCACGGTCTCCTTCAACGCCAAGGATTCCCGCCTGCTCAATCAGTCGCAGATGCACGAAATGATGCCGTGGCAGGACCAGCTTTCCAACCTGATCAGTCAGTCGATAATGGTCATGAAGCATTCGCTTCTTCGGATCATCCTGCTCAACACGGAAGTCCTCGATGATGATACCATCGAAAAGATTAAAGCGGATCTCACCAGTGATACTTACTACGTCAGCCCACACCTTCTGCCCTATTCCGCTCAACGATTCGATGAGCTGGGGATTGATATAAGGACCGGGATCGTCACGATCGTCAGCGACACCCGGCAGCTCGATGAGTACTTAAACAACTCCTTCAAGGCTATGGCCAATATGCTCGGCCTGATGGAGCGCCTCATGATGCTCTCCCCGCAGGAACAGGGGCAGCCTGCCCCCCGGGAGATCACGGCCACTGAATCGGCCATGCTGGAGGCGACGACCACGGCGGTCTATGCCTCGATCAGCTCTGCGATCGAGAAGGGGCGCAGTGCCTGGAAGCGTATCATTTACGAGTCCGCCCAGGCCAAGGCGTCCAACACAATCTTCCTGCCCGTCGCCCAGACCTACACCAGAGAAACGATCGAAAAAGCCGGCTTCGAGGTTGTCGATGAGGAAGAATTCGACAAGAACACGGCTGTTTCCAGGCACCGCACCTTCTCAATCACGGGCACCAAGGACAAGCTCGAGCATGATTACCTGTTCACCTCTCGTGACGCCAATGATCGACCGACCAATAGCCAGCACGCCAATACCCTGATCTCCCTGCTCGGGCAGGTTCTGCCAATGATCGGGCCGGAAGCGATCGGCAAGGAACGTATCTTCGAGATCATCAATGAGATTTTCCGTCTGACCGGTGCGTATTCACTCAAGCTCGAAACAGCCGAAGGTGAAAACGAAGCCATCAACCCTGAGACGCAGGATATGGTCAAGCAGCTCGTCGAGCAGCTCGTCCCGATGATGCAGCAAATCGCCACCACCCAGGCGGAAAACAAACAAGGGATTCAAGAACTCGGAGATCTGCTGGTGCAAATCGCCAACCAGCTCTCTCCTGAAGAACAACAACCACCACAGACCTGATGCCATCACCAAAACCAGCAACCACATCATTCCGCGAAAACCTCGGCCGCCACCTATTTAATGCAGAAACCCTGAAGACATTTGTCGGCCTGCCTGAAGACCCTGAAGATCCACCTGAAGATCCGCCCGAAGATCCGCCTGTCGTAGAAGATCCACCCGAAGTCATCGATGAAGATCGATCCCGACAGAGCGTAGGCGACCCCCTTACCTTGGCTGAAAAGGTCGAGCGGGCAAAGGCCGACATCAAAGCCAGGGGCGACAAGCCGGTCGATGACCCGAAGAAAGTCGAGGACGACGAGGACGACGACGACAACCTTGAGAAAAAGCCGAAGGCGGGAGATTCTCCAGTTGATGAGAAGCCCAAGGTCAGGCGAAAAGTTAAGAGCGACCCGCTTCCAAGGGCTCCGGAGCTCGACGACAAACCTGATCCCAAGCCGACGCGGACTCCCGCAGAAGTGAAGTCATGGGACGACCAGCTTGGATTTGAGATAGATGAGGACACCGAAGATTACCTTGAGACGGTTCGATACGCCGAGCAGACGGACGACCGTTACAAGGACGCGGTGGCCAAGGAAGTCAGGCGGCTGAAAAAGGTTCGCAAATGGATCGCCGATTGGGAGCAGAAGAACGAAGACGGTGAACACCTCGATCCCAATGACCCGGAATACCGCACGTTCCTGGCCGAGAATCCACCCGTGATGACGGGCCGCGAGCAGCGCAAAGTTGACCGGGCGAGAATCATTGAGGAGGCCGAGCAGAAGGCAGAGAAGAAGGCTGACGAAAAGATGAACCGGATGCGCCGGGATCTCGACGAGGTAAAGATCCGCCCGGAGATCGAGAAGCGGACCAAGGTGTTCCGAGATACAGTCATCGACGACCTGCCCGAAAACCTTCAGGAAGCTGCGAAAAAGGGAACGCTTCTGGATGACAGCCCGTTCATGGGTGAAATTGTCGAGGAGAGCCTGAAGTCCATCGAGAAGGCGGCGTCCGCATTTCTCGAACTTGAGAATGGGGTGATTGATTACGACAAAGCAAACCCCTACCATAACTGGGTCGCGGACAAAATCAGTGACTCATGCGCCTACTTTGCCGAACACGGCGGATCCAACCGGGTGCAGGGAGGCAAGCAGTTCCTGTCCCGAGTGGAATATTCCCAGCTCTTGCGCAAGAACCCTGATGCCGCCCGGGATAAATACTGGACCTTCGACCAGGAGCAGATTCTTGAACTCATCAGAGGCGGGTTTAAGGCAACCTTGGATGAAAAGCTGACGAAAATTCAGGAGAAACTCGACAAGGCAGGCTATAAGCTGGAGAAAAAGAAACCCGGGACTAGTCCAGATGGTCGAGTAAAGGAGCCGGTAACGCCACCGGATAAGAAGAATGAAGCCAGTCCGCGTGTCGGTTCACGTCCGGGCAGTATCGAAACCCCGCCTCCGAAGAAGAAAACTTTCCTTGACAAACATCTGATGACTTCCCAGCGATAGGCTGTTTCATTCTTTATTCATTGGTCCTACGGGCCTCCCTCTAGCGGGGAGGCTCGTTTTTTTGGCCGAGTGAAAATCGTTTGTAAAAAAGTGGGCCGAAAATAGGGTATTTCTTCCCTGTTACCGCGGGTTAGCGCATAGTGGCCATCACAATGAGTCTAACTCCTCCACGAATAGTTTCCATCAGCGACCCTTCCGGTTGCTCACTTACCCGGGCGACCGCGACCCCGTTAACCATGGATCTCATCGAGGCGATGGGGACCATCGAATACCAGCAGGAGGCTCTATTCGCGCGAATGATGGAGTCACAGGCGGTCGGGGTTGTTCCCAATACGCTCAATGATCTGTTGACCTCGCGCATCCAGCCGGTCGGCAAGGATGAGTTTCACCGCACGACCATCGGCAAGCAGTCGATGATCGCGCCGTTCAAGTTCCGGCAGAGGGAGCGCAATTACACTTCGAGTTATTTCCGGGTGACGGCCGGTGAAGCCAACGCAGCGGCGGGAGTGACTCTGCCGGCCTCGGCTTGGGATATGGTCGTCGACGTCGGGGGCGCTCAGTTCGCCAGCCCGCTGCCGGATGTTTTCAGATACTTTCTCCCCGGCAATCACTTGACCCTCGAGCATAAGAGCGGCACAGCGGCCGTCACAGCCACAGTCAAAATCGTGGCCGTGGCCGACATCGATGGCGATACTGCCACCGTCACGGTTCAGGCTCCATTTACCACCGCAGGATGGGCGGCCTTGGGAGCAGGGGACAAAGCCAAGTTCCAGCCGGAATGGGGTGTTGCAACCCTGCTGACCAATAACGTCAGCGATTATGAGTCCTGGTGCCACAATCAGCCGTGGAACAACCCGAATGAACTGATCGTCGACTGGTTCCAGACCTCGCGGTTTGCCCGGGCAACGAACAAGGAATATGAGGAGATGCTCGGTCGTATCCTCAACGGGGAGCTCAACGGGTTCCAGAAGAACTTCAAATACATCGACGTTGTAAAGCGCAACCAGATGATGAGGCAGGAGTATCAGAAGCAGTGGATGAACTCGGTCTGGTTCAATGGCCGCATCTCTGAGATCCAGGTTGATAATCTGGCCACTTCAAACTTCACCTCGCTCGAACAGGTGGTTGATCCTGAAGATCCTTCCTGTGTCTACGAATACAAGGCCAATGCGGTGGGTATCCACACCCAGCTCGTGGAGAACAGCCGACGCCTCGATCTCGCCGGTGGGGATCTGGACCTCGACCTGATCCTCGATATGGCCTACGTGATGCAGCGCAACCGTAAGCTCGACGGCAAGCCGCATGATACCATCGACTTCATGACCGATCGGTTCACCAAGAACCGGATCGATCAGATCTTGATCTCCTTCCTCAAGAGCGAGTACGGCTACGACATCCATCAGTATGTCACTAAGGGGCAGGTTGTGATCGAGGGGACCAACATCATCGACTGGACTTACACCCTCTACGACATCCCGAAGCACGCCTTCCAGCTCGCAATCTTCACCCATCCGTTCTTCGACGACCGGCTCGACGCCTTCGGAGACGCCGGCTCAGCCGGAGCCGACATCACCCCGCGGGGACGGATGCTCGTCGCCATGGACTGGAATGACATCGTAATCGGTGCAGGTGACGCCAATACCGTCCATCGCGAGTACAAGGGTGAGGTTACGGCCAATGCGAACAGTACCTGGTCTTGCGTGATGAAGCTCAATACCAAGTTCTTTGACCTTGAGAGCACTCAATGGGACGTGGAATTTGGCGATTACGAGCGCCATCTCATCGTGGAAAACTTCTCGGCGAACTGCCCGAGCATCGTCAGTTCCCCCTGTGCGGTGACCTGAAGAATTGGTTGTTACTGGGTTAGTGAATCGGAAAGGGGGGCTTTCGAGCCCCTCTTTTTTTGGATAGGAGCTCGCTCAAGATTGTTGACGTAAGCGCCAAAGGGCGATAACGAGAAACTCATGGAAAATATAGTCGCCCAGGGGCTGATGCGCTATTTCTACACTGAGAACGCCAGCTATCCGATCCGGATCGCCGATGAGAAATTCCGCTGGGAGGTTGTCGGCAAGGTCGCCGGCACGGTCAAGGGGGTGATGGCCCTGGAAGGCGAGCGATTGGACCGCTTCCTCGAATTCGCAGTGCCACGCTACGCGATGGAGATTGAGCAGGAAGAGTACGAGGAGTGCCTAAAAAAAAAGAACTCGACCGTTCCTTACAGTCCATTACCCGTCTCGAGTCGCGGGTATCTAAAACTATCTCCGGAAACGTCCCCAAATGCTGCGGTCGAAAGTAGCCCGCCGATCCCGGCCGGCGTCAGCGCCCATCTTGATCCCGTCGCTTCGGTCGTCGCCAAGAAGCAGGGGGTGGTGAGAGAATCGCCTGCCCTCCCCAAGGAGGAGGAACAACTCCCTGCAGCCGATGATGCACTCGACCTTGGGGTTATTCAGGACGACGAAGTTACAGCCAAGAGGCCGGCCAAGCAGCCTCCCCCTCGCCGACGTAATCGACAAACCTGATGGCACTTACATGGGCAGCGTTCAAAAGCCTCACTCGCCAGCTTCTTTCTGGAACCGACGCGGGTGATGAAATTTACATAGAGGCCGCGTCCCAGTGGGTATTGGGCGCGGCAAGGCGCGAGCTAGGGGGAGACTTGGCCGGAGCCAAGGAGCATGAACGCCTTTACATGGGCGCCCGCCGAATGTTGGCAGGTTACAACCATTCGGCGGCTGACGGAGTTATTCAGACGGCGGTGAAAACCCGACTGGCCGAGGGGCCTCGCACCGATGCTGCGGTTGTGCGCTACGCGGTGGATTTCGTGAAAGCCTACCTGGCGCGGGAATTGGAGCACGATATCCCGTTATATGACAGCTTCACCCTCAGCGCCAATGTCCGCCGAATGCGCCTTCTGGGTTTCAATACCACGCTCGATGAGGCAACCCTGCTGGCCGACGTCAAGAAATGGATTCCCGTCGATGCCGTCAGGACCAATACCAATGTCCTGATCGCGGAGGCGGTCAAGTTGGCCCAGGAGGAAGTCGAGGCACTCGGCCCCTACGTGGACGGCCTGACCCTTCAGGCCATCAAGGACATCGAATCTCTCAAGGTAATGGTCGACGAGCTGATCCGTCTCGCGGTCATAGATCTGCAAACCTCGATGCCGCTCTACCGGACCGGACAGGAGACGATTTACGAGTATGGAGATGTGGCGCTGGACGGCTACGCGAACCGCTTATATCTTCCCGACGCCGCGACGATTCGCAAGGCATGGCTGATTTACTATGACGATGAGGCCGAGGAGTGCGGGCGCTGTGACTTGAACTTCATCCCGTTCGAAGACGCCCATTCACGGATGATTTTGTCGGATACCTGTGAGCCGTTGTTTGCCAAGGAACCGGCCGGAGGCTTGGTCTATGTGACTCCTCAGCTCGAAGACACCAAGACGAAGATCGGCCTGAAGTGGGACGGGATCAGGTTGAGTTACAGCGACGGGGATGCGACCACTTTGGATGAGCCGGAAGCCCGTACGGCTGCCGCGTTCGTCAACTGGCAGCTGTCCATGAAGCCGCCCCACAAAGAAAGCGCGTCGGCCACGGCCGGCTATGAGGCGGAATACCGCAAACACAAGCGTCGTCTCTACGCTGAACAAAGGGAAAGGTTGACCGCCGTAGCTTGATGATGAGCATCCTCTGCCCTCCAGAACCTTGTCCACCCCGAGCCCCTGATTCGACCACGCCGGTCGCTCCGGGCGTACCGTCCGCGTCAGTACCGGAAGCTCCGACGCTTCCGAGCCCCGAACCAGTTCTGGTCACAGCGGCTCCGGCGCCCACCCGTATCATCCTCGCGGCGCCGAACCCACGGATGATTGAAACCTCCATGGCACCTGCGTCTTTCTTCTGCCAGAAGATGATGTTTTTTGATGCGGTGATGGAAGACTTTTTTGTCGAGGACTATCTGTTCCGTTTTGTCTCGAATACCCCGGCGGACATGGATAACTGGACAGTGTTCTACGACGATTCCGTGGGCCTGTGGACGCTCTATGACGGGAGCTTCCAGTTCGACCTGAGCGCCGATGGGGTGATGGCGGACTTTTACACGGGCGACTACCTCTACCGCTTCGTGTCCAACACCCAGTCTGTCATCGATGACTGGGATCTGGTCGAGACGGTGAGGTTCAACCCCACCGGAACCACCCCTGCCGTGATGGAGAACTTCACGCCCGGCACCTACCTGTATCGCTTTGTTTCAAACACGCCTGCCGTGATCGGCAGCTGGACTCTGGAATTTAACATCGACCCGGTAACTTAATGAGCGCAACGGCAACTGCATTGAATGGACTGGTCCTCGCCGGAGAGGGCTTTGGCTACAACTACGGGATCCAGACGCTGCCGGCCGCGGCCCCCCCGGGCACGCGCAAGATGCGGATCGCCTTCCGTATGTGGGTCGAGGGTATCGCGAACGGGACCACCGCCTACTACACCTACGTCCCGGAGGAATATTACAGTGCCAATGCCTACGGTTTGTCCTGGCTCAACCAGGTGCCGTATCAGAAAAACGAGGATACTACATCCGCCGTATTGCATGGCGCCACGGAGGATGAAACCTTTGCCGCCTTTATCGGCGTCATCACCGGCAACAGTTATTATGCCAGTAACCAGTCCAGAAACATCCAGTATTTTGACCGCCAGCTGGCTACAAACCTGGCGGCCTATGGCGGGGGCGACTGGGGTGCGGGCTCCGAATATATCGGCATGTTTGCAGGCTATGCTGGCACCTATCTTCTAAACAGCTATTTCAAGAACGGGGCGTCGCTCACGGATGGCAACGACCGGAGTTCAGGGATGTTCGGCAGTGACTATTTTCTGGAGGATACCTACGCCTATCTGAAATACCTGCCGATGGGATCGACCTTCGGGAACACGGTTACGATTGGCTGGGAATTTTCGGCCAACGAGCTTGATAAGAAGATCGTCTTCCGCCATCACTGGGATCATTCCGGGTTGGCGGAAGGCAGCCTGATTGACGTCTTTGATACGGCTCCCCGGTTGGCTTTCACCATTTTCCTGGGCGATGAGGTCAGCCAGTGGCGGCCGGACCTGACGACGTTTAACTGGCCCAATTATTTCGTGGCCCGGCTGGGGCATCCCGAGGCCGAGCTTCACCTGAAGGCCTATTCGGTGGCCTATTATGACATCGACGGAGACCCGCTGCTCTGATGAGGCGCTTCGAACCCAGGACGATACGGCCGACAGACGGGGGGCGTTTGGCGCCGGACCTTTCCCACGAGGTATCCAATCTGCCCAATTACGTCTCGAAGATCAACTGGCGGCGGGATCTGGACAAGGAGAAGGTGCGCGAGGGCCATGTGAATTTCCGGCCGAACATGGATATTGACGAGGGGAGCCAACCCAATCCGGGCACGCTCTACGGCGAACAGGTCACAGCCACCTTTACCGCTCGCCGGCCAAATGGCCAGAGAGCCTTTATCGCCTGCACGCCGACACGGGTGCTGAGGTATTTCGCTCTGTCCAACGGGGCGATCTACGAACCGGGCATTTATGACGCCGGGATCTACGCCGATGAACAGGGTGAATGGCTTGAGGTTGGAAGCGGCTTCAGCCCTCTGGGCCACCGATGGGAGGGGCTGAATATCAACGGCTACCTTGTGCTCAATAATGGGGTGGATTTGCCGATGACCTACCGGGTTGAGGAGTATGAGGTAAAACCAATCTACGAGCTGCGCGAACAAGGGATCGCGGCGGTCGAGACGATCGCGGAAATCTCCGGCATCCTCTGCTTATTTGATATTTCCGAGCTGAAGGAACCCTATCTCGATCAAGTCCTCTCCGACGCCTACCCCTATGACGTCGTGACCAATCCGGCCTGGGTGACGCGGACCCAATTCAAAATGCTCTACTGTGGTATCGGTGAACCGCGGCGTTGGGGCGCGGTTCTTTCCGGATCGATGACCGAAGGCGGAAGGACGGTGACGCTCAAGTATGCGACCCGCACGCTCAAACCCCTCGATGTCGTCCTGATTCAGGGCGCCGGAGTTTCGGGCGGATTTCTGGAGGCGACGATTCGAACCGTCGATACCCCCAAGAAGTTCACCGTGTTTCAGGCAGCGGTTGCCGCCGTCACCGATGCCCCGGTCTTTTTTGCCGACGCCAGCGAGCTGGCTCCGCAACCCGGATCCTACCTCCTGCAGGACAAGGGCGACCGGATCATCCGGGGAATCGCCCTGCAGAAGGAATTGGTCGTCATCAAGGAAGGCGGCTTTTTGATCGGGACAGGAACCGGTTTGCCGGATAATCCATTCACCTGGCGCGTTGCCCAGCGGGGGACCGGTCCACAGGATTCGATCTACTGGCGCTGGACGCTGACCATTCCGAAGGGCAACGCCATTGAGTATGCGGGCCGCGACGGATTCTATTCATGGGATCTGACGACAGAGACAGCCCGGCCGATCGAGATGCTGATGCCGCTTGAATCACGGTTCTTCACCGGACTGACTGATCTCGACCAGGAGGACGTCTTCATGGCCCACAACCAGCTGACTCAGGAAATCTGGTTTGCCCGTCCGGAGCGGGTGATTGCTCAGGATATTCTGTTCGGGACGGCATCTGAGGTTGATCTCTGGCTGATGTGTGGAGGAACGGAACCAAGGCCGGAGGCAGGCGCAACCCCCGGCCCGGACCATAACTGGTTTGTTCTCGTCCCCAAGGATGACGGGATCAAGCAGTACGGCCTGTCCACGATTGTCTCACCGCAACTTGGCAATGTCACCGAGGTATTCACTCGATCGGGGGCTAATTATGTCGCCTTTCTTGAAACCGGATGGGGTTCGTTCGGCGATATGTTCGACCCGTCGCATCTGCGTTCCGTCTTAATCCATCTGGCCACCCAGAATCTGGCCACCGGTCTTCAGGTTATCCTGATGGGAAGCGACGACCCGACCAATGTCCTCACCCCATTCAAGGTCTATGTCGATGATGTGTATGAAACAGATGTGTATTCCGGCGGCCTCAACCTGATGGAAGCCACGATTAACCGGGCTGAAGACAGGATGATCCCTGTTCACTTCATCAACCACTATTTCAAACTCATCCTGCTTGCCACCGGAGCCGGACACAAGGTTGCGGGCCATACCTGGGAGGTCAGCCGTACCGCCGAAAGGGCTGTTGCAAAGTTATGAGCCTGGAAAACAAACCCCTCAAGGTGGCGCAAGTCACAAAACTCAATCTGCCGGATCTGCCCGAGTTCAATCCGGATGCGGCCATCTTGTATCAATCCCTCAAAACATGGTGGAATGAGGTAAGAGTAAGCCTTCAACGTAAGGAAAATTAGATGACACTCGCACTTACCAAACGCCTGGTCTACGGCTCCGCGCTCTCAGCAGAGCAGAATGACCAGAACATGACGGACATGGAGTCCGAGGTAAATGCCTTGATCGCGTTGGCAGCGGCACTGGCGACCACCTCGATGACCAGTTACCGGCAGGACACTACTCCCACCGGGACGATTCCCTTGGGGGCAATCTGGACAAAGCCCGGCGACAATAACTTCATCCAGAGGTGGAACGGGTCGAGCTGGGATGACATAACCCGCGTCCTTCAGGCCGCTGACTTTGGCACGGGGATCGCGCCGGTCTATGTGTTCGATGACTTCGCGTCGCTTCCGGCTCTGCCGGATGCAGCTTATCCGGCCGGAACCTTTGCCACTCTCAAGTCGCCGGGCGGGGCCATCTATCGCTCAACCGGCACGGCATGGACGCAGGATACCGACGCCGAAACTATCACCGGAACTCTGGTTGCCGGCCAGATCAGGGCCGGAGCCATCGTTGCCTCCCATATCGGAGCCAATCTGGTCATCGCCAATACCGCAAACATTGCCGATGCGATCATCTCGTCAGCCAAGATCATCTCGCTGAACGCGGACAAGATAAACGCGGGTAATATGGAGGCGGTCAACCTGGAGGCCAATGCGAGGCTTTACGACGCAACCTTCCCGACTCGTTACTTCACCGCGATCAGCGCGGCGACCAAGACCCCTCTGCTGCACGCATCTCCGGTAGCGACGTGGGACTTCAATGGTTCTGTCGCCGCCTATCCGATCACGGCGTTCGGCTTTGATGAGCATGAACCGCTGATCATGTATGGTCAGGGACACGCAACCGAGGCCCCAACCATCCATGTTCGCAACCCAGTAGGACCGACCGGGTGGGCACTCTTTTCAATTGAGGCCAGAATTATCGGCTACTCCGGCCCGATTACCGTTTATGCCCGGATAAGCGGTAGCGCCACAGTAACGCCCTTGGCTTCCTGGAACAATGGACCCGATGACGGTAACTCGCGTATTTCAAGCAAGTATGTCGTGATCTCAGGTTTGGTTGAAACCGATTACGTCGAATTCTATGTGGCTCCCTGCGGCGCAACTGGAATGATCAGTGATCCGGCGCTCATCACCCCAATCGAGATCATTGCTTCAGGGATTCATACCTGGGGTGGCGGCGCCGCTCCCCTTGATGCGATCGTCCCGGGCGTTGTCCTCAACTCAACCGACATTGTTCAGGCAAACATCAGCGTCCAAGGTGTGGGCGTACCGACGACGGTCAAATCTCTCGTAATCGACAATCCCAATGATGAGATCGACATAACGCTCGATCAGAACGGCGAGGACGCGGTTACGAAAATCTTCTATACCGTCTTACGCCAGAAGGCGGCGCGAACCCTCGACGTGTATTACGAACTCGAAGTGCAATCCCTTAACTGGACCTCTTCCTAATGTCTTTAATCGACCTACTTACACGGACCGAAAAAGGTTCATCGATCAATACAAGTGAGCATGATCTCAACCTGACTAAAATTCAGGATGCGGTCAATGCGCTCGACGTTCAGCTGTCCCTGTCACTGACCCCAGAGGGCGTGCTCAAGGCAGCGGCGCTTAATGCCGCGAGCCAGATCAAAAACGCAATCATCACCCTGGCTAAGATCGCCGACCTGACCGCCAAGGGAATTCTGATAACCGACGCCAATGGGCGCCCGACCGAACTGGTGGGGGATGAAGGCCAGCGTGTGCAATTCGGGGCAAATGGATTGGAAGCCTATACCCCGTCTGAGTCCGACGATCTGGGCCGCCTCCTCGGAACGTATTCAGGCGGCGTCTCAGTCGTCATTCCAAACCAAGAACGTGACGTCAGGATTTGGGTAAATGGGTCAG
>Ga0307379_10004375_pt1 | contig 20165 bp, 20 predicted proteins | sample UN2MG_FD_202237 | JGI IMG/M metagenome (GOLD analysis project Ga0307379, IMG submission 202237) | Soil microbial communities from Risofladan, Vaasa, Finland - UN-2 | ecosystem: Environmental > Terrestrial > Soil > Coastal area > Acid sulfate soil | place: Finland: Risofladan, Vaasa | collected... | reverse complement strand
TTGGGAAAGCCGAAGGTATCGCTCTCATTAAAATCAATTCTGATTTCATATGCATCCTGGATATAATTTTCTCCTGTTTCTGTATAAATAAGCTCACATCGATCAAAATCATAACAACACTTGAAATCCAAAGTTCCCCAAATCACTCCATTGCTTAACTCGCAGTTTAAGTTTGGCAACTTTTTGTTTAATTCAAGACAATCACTCTTGGTCAGTACGATAGCCATGGTGGGCTCACTTTAGTTCTAATTGAACCTGCATTGCTGCTATGAGTGGCTGATTTTTTTTCCTCTTTCCCAAGCGGGAATCTATCGCCAAACAACTTACGCCAATGCTCTGAAGCTGTTTTTTCACAATCTGAATCAATTGCTTTTTTGGCATTATCAACAAAGATTTCCAGTTCCTTTATCACTACATCTTTTGAGAAACCTTCAAGAAGATCTTCGTTAGTTGGTACTGTTGGTCTGTAGCAGGCAAAGTTTGTGTTTAATCTTCTTTTGATAGCCTCGACAGTTTCCTTAATAGCCAAATCATCGCATCCATTTTCAGAAAAATGATTACAGGCCAATATTGTCAGGATAAACCCAGATAGAAATTTGAGACTGGAGTTTTGGTTTTCTCGATAATCCTTCCATGCCTTAAGGTAACGAATAATTCTACGTAGTTGTCCAGACTGGTTTGTAACCGATATTTTATCATCCACCCAATCTTTAAAAGCTTTCGGGTCGCTATTGATAAAGTCTTTAGATTTATGGGCTAATTGTGGCACATTACCATCTTTTTCGAGCCAGTAAGATGGCAAATCAATATGGTGTCCATCTTCATAGACAACACGAACGCAAGTTGTTTTATCAATTACACTTTCTGCATGTCCATCAACAGCTTTTTTGATTCGATCATGATATGCGCTTGTTTTCTTACGGTCTGACTCTGAGCATATGAAATACACACCATCATCCAAATCATACTTCTCCTTAACTGATCCATTAGAAGCCGTTTTTTGGATCGGGTTTAAATTTGTTCCAAGAGGGAAAGAGCCTTGCGAATAGAATTTTGGCATACCCCATTTCTTTTCGCTGAAATGATTTCGTATTTTTTCTCGTAGAGCCTTTCTATTACTCTTTAGTTTACTTATCTTCGAACTATCCAGAACTATTGTAGAATTAAAATTATTAAAAAGCTCATGAGTATCCATTATTTGTCTCCTTCAATTCTTCTTGTTACTTCAATACATCCCTTTGTCTGGGGATTTCGATTGGTGAAATAATAACCTTTTAGGATTATCTTGTTTCCTTCATTAATTATTTCCAATACGTTCATGCCATCATGTTGGTTTAATGTATCGCCATGCTTACACGAACCTATATTATGATAATAAAAATAAAGATGCTGGTCACCTGCTTCGTCAGTTTTGATAAAAGCTTCTGTACTTACAGATTGGGTACTATTTTCATTATCTCTTTTGAATACACTTTTAACTTTTATATTTGAGCAAGTTTGTTTGATCTCTATTCCACAGAATTTGGTCTTGTTTGCGCCATCCCAATGAAAAACTATATTTCCAGAATACTCACCATTGAGGTTTGGCATCGTATTACCAAATTTTAGGATTGGGAACTTCCACAACCATTTTTCATATACAGCGAAAAACAACATAACTATGGCAGAAGGTCCTGTTCCTTGGAGAATGCCATATCCCCAAATCATTGATAGGCCCCAAGAAGAAACAGACCAAAGTATGCCAATGATTGGCACTAAAAATTGTGGCTTATAATATGCAAAAGTTAGTTTCATTTGCGCCCCCCTCACTTCTTATCCTTCGGAGGGCATGGATCGTTTCCGTAGCTGTTGCCAGCTCGGATTTTCCCATCCCGACCATGAATTTTGGTGTCTGACTGCTGATTTCCGGCAATATTTTGAGCGACATTAATCGCATCCGCCTGTGTTCTGGTTACTTTGGTTGCTTTACTGTTGCCGGCTCCTTTAACAGCCCATCCCTCCAGATGTTTTACAACATGCTGGTTTTTACCTTTCACCATAACTACGCCTCCTTGTATTTATTCAGGATTTCAGGTTTGATTCGCCACTCACCCGTGAGCAGCTTTTGCATCAAACCGCGCTTCTGGGTTTTGTATTTTTCTGCCAGATGCTTAAGCAGGTCGATTTCCTGCTGAATCGTGGATAGCGTTTCAGCTATTTGTTTTTGTTCTTCGAGTGGTGGAACAGGAATTTTTATACTCATAAAGTCGGGTATGCTAATCTGTTTCCCATCTCGGATTCCAATTACAGCAAGATTCAGATACTTCTCTATAAAGATATACGTCTTGAAGAAATGGCGATAGAATTCAGTGTTTATGTCAATTTTGGGTCGTAATACTGTGTATGCAGGACTTATAATTCCCTGATAGTTTGAATATTCGATGCCTCCTTGAAAGGAACGAAGACTGATTGCAAAATCTCCTGATTTGATAAGCTTATAACTATCTGTTGTCCCATTGGGTGACATCACACGGCCTTCCAGCATACTACGTGGAATTACGCCCCGATTTTGAGTTACAGAAAGCAACTCTTCGTCTGGAAAATTCTTTTCAGTGATCGTATCAAATATTTTTTTTGATTTAATATACGTCCATTCGGTACAACGCTGGTCTATTAATCTCTGGACATAAGCCTTAAACTGCATCTCCTTCACCTGAATCAGCCGTTCGGTTTTCTCGATGGCCTTATCCCAGGTGGAAAGCAAGTTGGCAATGGCTTTTTGCTCAGGAAGTGGGGGGAGATCAAAATCATAGTTCTTTAAAAAGATAGCAGGTACACGTTTTTGCCCCGCAGTACCGGTCATATTTAATTTACCAGTTCCACGGAAGCGGTGTGTTCGAGTTAAAATATGTAGATAATTGGGCGTAATTTTTTTTCCTGCACGTAATACATGAAATTCTGTGCTTCCAAATCCTCGCCCATTTTCTAATTTTTCACAAAGACATCCTTTGTAATTCTCAAAACAAGGAGTTATTTTAGCCACCAATACATCATCATTTTCAAACGATGTGAAACCTTTTTTTACTTCGATTGCTTTTTTTGATTCCAAACAATTTATTCTACCGCTTTTAGAAACAGCAGTCATCGGCAGAAAAGAAACAATAGCATCGTCTTCAATTGAATTAGAGCGAGAATTGATTTTGGCTACATCCTTAAGTTTTACTTTTTTCCATCCATCAGACACATTCATCTCAGCACCTCTTTGTCAATTATCAATTTTCCATTATCCATTGTTTAACCTCTTCTTTTCAGCAGACTTCACCCGCCGTTCGAGCTTTTTCAGATCTTCTTCTGGAGTGGGGAGGTCTTCAGGCATAGTGCCGCCCAGTTCCTCAATGGTCTGGCGCACCTTTTTGCCCACTTCAAAATGAGTTTTGTTGGCTTTGGTTTTTCTCTTAATATTTTCCCTGCGAAGTTTTTCTTCCGTCTGTGTGGCACGGAACAGATTGGCGGCAAGTTCGGTACTGCCCATATTGTCAAGAATCTGCTGGCTTTTTTTCAGTCCTTTTCGCTGATGAATCGCCTTGGCGTTTAGTCCGCCATAAAGACCTTTGTATCCGTGGTTTTGGAAGATGGCGAAGTCCAGATTGGATTCCACACCAGCCTGCTGAGCTGTCTCCACAAGTTGTTTGTTGTGCTCTCGCATCTCGTTGCGCAGAAACAGGCGTTTTTCTTCTTCCTTGAGCCGCTGGAAAGCTTCGTCGTCAGCCAGTTCCTGCCTGCGGGTTTGAATGGCAAAATAGGTCTGTCCGTTGGCGATAACCGGTTTTGACGGGTCACCATTCTGAACAATCAGGTAACAGGCATAGCGGGAAAGGGCGTAGGACTCCATTTTCCGCTCAGCGCCAGAACCGATTGAGACCATCTCGTGCATCTCCACGAAATGGTTTTTTATCTGTTGGCCACTGTTTTCACAGGCTTTCTTAGCTTTTTCAATAACTGGAAGAAAATTCCGAAACTCTGCATAGTCCAAGATCTTGGACAACTGGCGCGCCATCCAGAACTCTGCTCCATCAGGCCCGGTTTCCTTTATGCTGTCAAAAGTCTGATAGTGTTTCTTTTCCATATCTTTTCCGTTCATCGCCGGATCTCCTTAAGCTTTTTGGCCATCTTAACCCGAACTTCTGTCAGCTCTTTTTCCAGTTCGTCTATCTCTATCTGGACGGCATCGATATTGATCTCCGCTTCCTCTTCAAACGTATCCACATAACGGGGAATATTGAGGTTAAAGTCGTTTTCCTTGATTTCATCGAACCCGGCTAGATGGGCATACTTTTCCACTTCTTCACGTGACTTGTAGGTCGCCATGATTTTAGTTAGATGTTCTTCCGAGAGAGTGTTATGGTTTTTACTGGATACATATTCCCGGCTGGCATCTAAAAAAAGGACATCTTTACACGCTTCATTCGGTCCGTCTTTCTCACGGCTCCGGTCAAAGACCAGAATGGCAACCGGTATATTGGTAGTCGGGAACAGATTTCCCGGAAGTCCGATAACTGCATCAAGAAGATTTTCCTCTATCATTTTTTGGCGAATCCGGCCTTCAGCAGCTCCCCGGAAAAGAACCCCATGGGGAACAACAACAGCAACACGACCCTGTTTTTCCAGAGCAGTTTCCACCATGTGGCTGATAAATGCCCAGTCTCCTTTGCTTTTTGGAGGAACTCCTCGCCAGAACCTATTGTACTGATCGCTTTCAGCATTTTCCGCTCCCCACTTATCAAGCGAGAATGGTGGATTGGCTACTACGCAGTTGAATTTCATAAGGCGGTCATTTTCAACCAGAAGAGGACTGTTGAGAGTGTCGCACCATTCGACACGGGCGCTGTCAAAGCTGTGCAGGAACATATTCATGCGGCATAATGCCCATGTGCTGCCGTTTGATTCCTGTCCGAAAAGGGCAAAATTCCGGTCGCCAACCTCTCTGGCCGCCTGAATCAAAAGACCTCCCGATCCGCAGGCAGGGTCACAGATGCGATCACCCGGTTTTGGTCCGGCAAGCCTGGCGACAAGTTCAGTTACTTTGAGCGGGGTAAAGAACTCTCCGGCCTTCTTTCCGGAGTCGGAAGCAAAGCGTTCAATCAAATAGATATAGGTGTTACCAATAACGTCCTCTGAAACTCGGCTTGGCCTCATGTCCATCTGCGGTTTGTGAAAATCTTCAAGAAGTTGCTTCAGCCGTCTGTTTCTGTCTTTGGTTTTTCCAAGATTTGCTTCGCTGTTGAAATCAATATTACGGAAAACGCCTTCAAGCTTGCTTTTGTTAGATTCTTCAATGTGGTCGAGAACAATATTGATAAGTTCCCCGATATTGGCTGTGGCTCTGCGTTCGTAAAGGCTGTAATAGGTGGCAGGGAACTCGTCCAGTACAGTTTTCTGCCCTGTCTTCTCATCTTTTTCAGTTAATTTGATTGCAGGGAGGACAAAACGTTCACGTTCCATTTTTCGCCGAATTCTGACATCATCATCACCACACTGTTTTTGATAGTCTATATAGTGATCCTGCCATACATCCGAAATGTATTTTAAAAACAACATCACAAGGATGTAGTCCTTGTACTGAGCAGGATCTACCACTCCTCGGAAGGTGTCGCATGCAGCCCATGCTGCGTTGTTGATATCTTTTTGATCAATTTGACTGCTCATGTTTTATTCCCCTTTTGCCAATTGCATTAGTAGTGTTGAAATGTGTTGTTCTCTTTTCTCTGCCAGCATGCCCAGAATCGCGCGTTCCCGTGCGGATAAATTTGCCAGATCCACGATATGTTGTTGTTTTTCCAGGGTTGGCAAATAGACCTCCATATCCTCGACAGCCTGCTTGCTGATCATTTTTTGCACCGTTCCCTTAGCCCTACTTGCCAGAAATATTTGGGCATCCCTTTGGCTGATATACCAGTTCAGGTATTCCGGCAGGATTTTATCAGGCTTTGTAATTCTGATCCTGAGCAGAGGTGCTGCAACAACAGCCTTGCCCGGATCTTCAAGAAGAATAGCAGCGGTTGTAATCTGACCTCTCGACCTGAACACCAGATCACCTTTTTGAGCCAGATGATGTTCTTTAACTGTCTCCATCTCAATCTTGACCAACTTCTTGCAACCTACAGTATTATCCTGAAGTAAATCCTTCATCTGGATAACAGCGATCTCTCCACCCCTTGAGGCTTCGAGACGAGACCGAAATGAATACCCCATCTGCACTGTCGCTAATTGTTTTATTTTTAATTTCACAAACACACCTTATATTATGCTGTAATGTTATTTCTGTATAATATACAAATTATAGAACTGTTTGTCAATAGCTAAAATGCAAAAATGTTATTTCTGCAAAACATATCCTTCCTAAAACCTGGATGCGACCCCTTAGCGCACTATAGACGAGCTAGTAATGATATAGCCAGACCGGTGATCTGGGGGGGGGTGGTTTGATCTCACAGCCACCAGCACCAGCTGATACATGCTCCTTCCGGAGGGATTAAAGACTTCCAGCCTGTCGATGGGCGGCAGATCGTAAACGGTTCACTTGTGCACAAAAAAAGGGGGGGATGGTTTGCAGAATGTCAAAATTGGTGTCAAGCTTTGATACCATTAACTTCCTGTGATTTAAAGCGTCTACTACGATTCATCACATGATACTATGTGTTTTGAAACTCTATTCTGAGGGGGGGGGACGTGCTATGTCATAATCAGTAGTATTTTACTCTGCAAGAATCAAAAGCAGTGAACCCCTTAGGTCCTTTTTATCTATGATTTAAGCTGCATTTGAGCTGAAGCACATTTGGGAAGACTTCCGGCGTCCCTTGATTACTTTGCGAATCGGCGCATCTACAGGAAGTTTTCATCAAACAGCGATTGCCGCTTCTGCGACAAATGCCTCCAAAATAGGGGGATCATTCTCCAGGTCTTGAGGCCCGAATGTTTCGAGGTGAAATTTAATTGCAGATTTGACGTCGGCCACGGCAGCTTCATAAGTATCGCCTTGGCCAACTACCACTCCTTTAATTCCGAGAGGGTAAGCAACATAGGTGTCGGAATGTTTTTCCACGATAATTTTGAATTGTTTCATCAGCCTTACCTCATATTAGAAGCCCTGGGTCATGATTTTGCATCTAATATTTTATATTACCATAAAAGGATTATAAGTCAAGATCACGGGCTTAAGGGACTTAACTTATCAACTTATTTGCCGGTTAGAGAATATTTCTCAGCCGTTGCCAGCTTCTCGCCTCGGATTACCGATTTAGCGACCTACCTGTGCGTATCCGCACGCAGACAGGTGCAACGCACAGGCAGGGCTTAGATAGGTAGCCTGTACCGATGTTAAATGTTATGTTTCATCATCTTCAATTGTATCTTCGACGGTATCTATTATTATAGTGTGACATTCAACATCAAACCATTCGTTGAATATTTTTCTATGTCTCTTTTTGGGCCAAAGCGACTCGTCGGTATACCAACTCTCTAATTCATCTTCAAAGAGTGCTTTGAAATTTAATGATATCCATTTCTCAATGTTTTCAGCATCATCAACTGTTATCAAATATACTGTTCGATCCTCATTAGCGTTTTCTGTCGTTATCCCAGGATCATCTTCATATGGATCAGCTTCGTTAATCCATCGTACAAATGGTTCTTTACATTTTAAAATAACGGCGGATCTGTTAATCATTGTTTTTCCCTATCATTTTTAAAACATAACCATTTATTATATAGTTTCTGACTATTCCCACAGATTTCATGATTGTTGTTCAAATTAATAGAGGGTCAAAATCGGGTTGCAATTTCCATACTATGCTAAAGGGAAAAATCTTTAAATATCTTCACGCGGCCAAACTCACCATCATATCCAGGAGAAATATCGATTTCTTCACTGCGCATCCTTTTTACAGCCTCACCAAGCAGCGGAATGCCGGCCTTATCAATGGTCTTTGGTTCCAGTTTCTGAAGTATAATCAATTCAGGACCAAGAATATCAAGCGCTGCATTGTAATTATTCATGACCTTTTTTGACCCTGGGCCGACCTTTAATATTTCTGATAAAATATTGACCAGAGGAACCATGCTGTAATAAGGGTGGGTTCTTTTCGGTTTTTCATGTTCAGGCCGATCCGCCAGCTCTTCAACACGGTATAATACTCCGACAGTCAAAGGTTTTCCGCAAACCGGACATATCCCTTTATTTTTTACGGTTTCTTGGGGCCAAAGACAAACAGAGCATTTGCGGTGTCCGTCCAGATGATATTTTCCTTCTTCAGGATAAAATTCAAAGGTGCCTGAGAAATGATTAGGATCGCCTGTCTTCATTGCCTCTTTTATTGCGGAATATGAAAGCCTGGTGTTGAAAAGATTCGCCTCCCTACCGAGTTTTAACGGAGAGTGGGCATCTGAATTTGATACAAGGGTAAGGTTATCAAGGCTGGACACGCGCCGGTTCATTGGCGGATCAGATGAAAGGCCTGTTTCAGCGGCAAATATATGAGGGGTAAGATCCTCAAAACATTCCTGGATAGAATTAAATCCGGACTTTGAACCAAGAACAGAAAACCATGGCGTCCATATATGGGCAGGAATCAAAAAAGATGTGTCGGATGTCTCAAGCAGTATTTCAAGAAGATTTCTTGCATCAAGCCCAAGTATAGGCCTTCCATCAGACTTAATATTTCCGATCTTATCTAACTTTGAATTAAACTTATCGGCAATATTTAGATCAGGCATAAATACAAGGTTGTGGTTTTTGCGGGTTTTATTATTTTTTTTATAGATATTGCTGATTTCAGAAACCAGAATAAAACGAACCTTGCCGCGGCAGGATAACGGGACCTTTTTGTCGCATTCCCAGGCGATTTCCCTTTTTAATTTAAAAAGCCCTTCCTCTGCTGGCTCTAATTTTTCCTTTATTTCCGCAAACCAGCCGGGATGTGTAAAATCGCCTGTTCCAACAACTGTAATCCCTTTTAATTGAGCTGCAATATAGAGGTTTTCAAGATCAAGATTTTTTGCAGTAGCTCTTGAAAATTTAGAATGAACATGAAAATCAGCGATAAATTGCATAAGTAAGAGTTTTCGTTTATATAATCTTCCAGATATCACGTGCATACTCTGAAATAGTTCGATCACTTGAGAACCTGCCTGTTCGAGCTACATTCAAAATAGCCTTTTTTGCCCATATTGAACGATTCATATAATCTCTTGAAACCTTTTCTTGTGTGTTTATATAAGATTGAAGATCTGCAAGATAAAAATATTTATCGCCTTCATAAAATATCTTTTCATATATGGGCTTGAAAAGATCCGGTTTACTTTTACAAAACATATCGGAATTTATAGTATCCACAACTCGTTTTACCACAGGATTTTTATTGTATAAATCCAAAGGATTATAAGAATTTCGTATATGAGAAATATCTTCAACCTTTAATCCAAATATATAAATATTTTCAGATCCGACCTCTTCCATAATTTCAATATTAGCGCCGTCCAAAGTGCCGATTGTAAGAGCACCGTTCATGGCAAACTTCATATTTCCGGTTCCGGATGCTTCCATGCCTGCAGTTGATATTTGTTCACTTAAATCAGCGCCGGGAATGATTTTTTCTGCCAAAGAAACACGGTAGTCCGGGATAAAAACAACTTTCATATAATTATTGGCTCTTTTGTCGTTGTTTATAACTTTACCTACACTGTTGATAAGCTTTATTATTAGTTTCGCCATAAAATATTCTGGCGCAGCTTTACCTGCAAAAATATAAGTTTTTGGAACAGATGGTATTTTTTTATCTTCAATTAATCTTAAATATTGATATATTATACACATCACATTCAAAAGTTGCCTTTTGTACTCATGTATACGTTTGGCCTGTATATCAAAAAGTGAATCCGTATCGACTTTAACTCTGCATGTTTCAAAGATTAAAGTTGCCAGAATATCCTTATTCTTCTTTTTAATGGCAAGGAATTCCTTTTGAAATGAACTGTCTTTGGCATAATTTTCAAGTTCTTTAAGTTTGTATAGATTTGTAATCCAATCTTCGCCTATTGTTTTTTTAAAAAGTTCAGATAATAATCGATTAGAATTGTTAAGCCATCTTCTTGGAGAAACTCCATTTGTTTTATTATTAAATCGTTCGGGCCATAATTCATAAAAATCAGGAACAAGAGAAGTCTTCAAAAGCTCTGAATGAAGAGCGGAAACTCCGTTAACTGAATGACTGCCTATAATTGAAAGATATGCCATGCGCACCTGATTAGAATTGTTTTCTTCAATTATAGACATATTGCTTAGCCGCTTGGAATCATTAGGAAATCTGACCGACACATCACTAAGGAAACGTTTGTTAATTTCATAAATTATCTGTAAATGCCTGGGCAACACATGTTCCATGAGGCTAACAGGCCATTTCTCTAATGCCTCAGGCATCAAAGTATGATTAGTATAGCCTATGGTCGCCTGAGTAATATCCCAGGCTTTTTCCCAAGACAAACTTTTTTCATCTATTAATGTTCTCATTAATTCAGCTATAGTAAGAGCAGGATGGGTATCATTCAACTGGATGGCAACCTTATCAGAAAAGCTGTCAAATGAATCATGGTTTTTCAAATAACGCCTGATTATATCTTTTATTGAACATGCAACGAGAAAATATTCCTGGACAAGTCTTAGCTCCTTGCCGGTTTCTTTACTATCTGATGGATAAAGAACTTTTGAAATCGTTTCTGACGATACTTTCTGTTTAACTGCTTTAAGATAATCACCCTCATTAAATATCTGCATATCAAACTCATCTGAAGACCGTGCTGAAAATAACCTTAAATAATTAACAGTACTGCCACCGTAACCCACAATCGGCATATCATGAGGAACACCAATCATTAGCTTCCAATCCATCCACATTGGATTGTAATCACCTTTTCTGTCTTCAGCATGTTCAATTTTGCCATAAATAGGAATAATACAGGAGTTCTCTGGCCTATCTATCAACCAAGGTGATTCTTTGGAAAACCATTGGTCAGGCTTCTCTTTTTGATATCCATTACTAATTTGCTGTTTAAAAAGACCAAACTCATAATTTATTCCATAACCAAAACCCGGCATATCCAACGTCGCCAGTGAATCAAGAAAACATGCAGCTAAACGACCAAGTCCCCCATTTCCTAATGCTGCATCATGTTCAACTTCCAGCAGATCTTCTAAATGGATACCCATATCCATTAGAGCTTCTTTGCAAACATCAAACATTTTTAGATTATATAGATTGTTGCCTAAAGAGCGTCCTATCAGATATTCCATAGAAAAATAATACAGCCTTTTCACATCATTCTTTTTATAGCGTTTCTCTGTTTCAAACATGTTGTCAATCATTCTTTCCCTTACTGCAAGAGAGACCGCATTTAAAAGATCATTCTGAGATGCATCTTCCCATAATTTTCCAACCGAATATTTAAGTTGGTAGCGAATCGAATCCTGAATTTTGGATATTTCTCCCGATAATTTTTTATTATTTTTTGTATGCATTTCTATTTCCCAAATTACGAATTCAGCGCCCATCAGGCGGATTTTTTTGAAACACCGGATAACCCTTTGAAGGCTATTTAGCCAGATGTTCTAAAGTTATTATAGATATCATAAGGAGTGGTTACTAAGTCAAGAAAATCCTGATTAAAACCACTGGTCAATTCTTTTTCGTCCAACGACATCTGCTATTGCTATTCTAAAGGGAGAAATCTGATGGGAATATGGGGAATGCGCTCGCTGTTGCGGTTCATACTAACTTTAGACCTGCGGAGAGTTACAAAGGTCTCAAGTCACGAATTATGTGGAGGCGGCAATCAGATTCGAACTGATGAATAGCGGTTTTGCAGACCGCTGCCTTGCCACTTGGCTATGCCGCCAAAACACCAAAACTCAAAATAAAAAATGGAGCGGGAAACGGGATTTGAACCCGCGACTTCGACCTTGGCAAGGTCGCACTCTACCACTGAGTTACTCCCGCTCAGGAGTTGGAACCTTTGCAAAACGCTCAATTTTCAAAGGTCTCAGGTTTATGGATATTTTACAAAAATACCAATTTTGTCAACAAAAATTTGGGCTAAATTTTGAGAAGCTTTTTGAACTTTATAAAATAATCAACGCCCGACCAGACCGTTAATACCAGCGCCGCCCATAAAAACATGGTTCCTATTGCATGAAAATTTACACCAAAATAAGGATAATGGAACAAAAGAGGTATGATAGCGGCTATCTGAAACCCTGTTTTATATTTCCCAAGACTTGATGCGGCAATATCCTCTCTGTTTTTAACAGCAAAATTACGCAGGCCGGTTACGGCAATCTCGCGGCCTATAATTATGCAAACAATCCATCCTGGAATCCAGCCATGAGAGGATAGCATGATAAAGGCCGAAGCAACGAGGAGCTTGTCAGCAACCGGGTCCATAATCCTTCCAAAACTGGATTCAAGTCCATGAAGCCTTGCAAAATAGCCGTCCAGATAATCGGTGATTGCCGCAGCACTGAACAAAAGAGCCGCAATAAAAGTGAAAGGCTTGTTCGGAAACACCATCAAAACCACAATGACTGGTATTGCCGCCATGCGATATAGTGTCAACTTATTAGGATTACTCAATAAATATTTTATCCTGTCTTTAGAAAACATTCTATTTATCTTGTCTTTAAAAATCATTTTATTTAATTACTTTTTTGCCTTGTTCCAGTCTTCAAGAAAGGCTTTAATCCCTTTATCGGTCAAGGGGTGAGCAGCAAACTTGGCAAGTACGTTATATGGTATCGTAGCAATGTCGGCGCCGATTAACGCCGCATCAAGAACATGAAGCGGATGCCTTATGCTTGCCACAATAATCTCTGTATCAAATGCATAATTGCCGTAAATTTCAACGATCTGATCTACCAGGACCATACCCTCGGTAGAAATGTCGTCGAGTCGTCCGATAAAAGGGCTTACATAAGTAGCTCCCGCTTTTGCCGCCATAAGGGCCTGAAGTGGTGAAAAAACCAGAGTAACATTTGTTTTTATTCCCTCTTCTGAAAGCCTGCGCGTAGCCTTTATTCCATCAATCGTCATAGGAATTTTAACAACTATGTTGTCATGAAGCGCTGCAAGATGCCGGGCCTCCTTAACCATGCCTTCAGTATCGAGACTAATAACTTCGGCGCTTACAGGTCCATCCACAATTTCGCAAATCTCTTTAATAAGTTCTTCAAAATCACGGCCTTCTTTTGCGATCAGGCTGGGGTTGGTTGTAACTCCATCAACCATGCCCATGCTGTTGGCATCCTTTATTTCTTCTATGTTTGCAGTATCAATAAAAAATTTCATCTGTTAAAGCCTCCTAAACATCCCTTTTCGAATTTTTTGCAATAAATTTGTCTCTGCATTCTGTGCTGCAAAAATACAGATCGTTTCCTTTAATATTTAAATGCACGCCGGTTCTTTGTGGGAAATATACCTCGCAATAAGGATCTTTTACCATTACATCGTCAATTTCACCGGCAGCCTCGCGGGAAACCTTGGTTTTTGACGGCCCTCCTTGAAGCATCAATGACTTAATCGCCCTGTATGCAAAGTATATTAATGCTAATATTATTAAAATCCGCATCTATATCAAATCCTGCCCTTTCAATTTTCTTACCATTGGCCCACCATCATCCAGGCTGTCTAACAGGCATTGCATATCCTTTTTTAAAACAGGATGAACAATGTGTGGATCTATATCACAAACAGGCTTTAAAACAAAGCGTCTTTTATGCATTTTGGGATGAGGAATAATCAGTTCGGGTGAATTTATTACAAAATCATCATACATAATGATATCAAGATCAAGTATTCTGGGACCAAACCTTTCTGCATTATAATTGCGACCAGCATTGCTTTGAATTGATTTTAGTTTATCTAAAAGCCGGAAAGGATCAAGTCTGGTCTCAATCTTTACAACAAGATTTACAAACCAATCCTGATTTATATAATCAACCGGTTCGGTCATGTAAAAAGGAGACGTGCTCCTTATAATAGATATTTTCGATTCTGCAAGGGAAACTATACTGTTTTTGCAGTTTTCAAGTTTGCTTCCCATATTTGACCCTATGGAAATATATGCAATGTGGCCATGGTTCATTTAAAAGCCGACTGAGCCGATTCTTTCAATAACCTCTTTCAACCTTTTTGTGCCGACAGTTAAGGCTATTCTTATATACCCTTCTCCTGCCGCCCCAAATCCATTGCCCGGAGTTACTACTATACCTGCTTCTGTCAGAAGGCGGCTCGCTGTTTCCGTCGAAGAATATCCCTTTGGAACCTCAATCCAGAGATAAAATGTAGCCTTGGGTTTTCCCACTGAAAATCCAAGATCAGCAAGACCGTCAACTAATATATCACGGCGTGATGCATACTCTTTATTTATCTCCTTTAAACAGGTCTGGTCTCCCTCCATGGCAGCTATGCCGGCAATCTGGATTGCCTGGAACGCACCTGAATCGATATTGCTTTTCACCTGGCCAAGCGCCTGTATTACCTCTGCCCTGCCGACCGCAAACCCAATGCGCCAGCCCGTCATATTATATGTCTTTGAAAGTGAATGAAACTCTATCCCCACATCCTTTGCGCCAGCGGTTTCAAGAAAACTTTTCGGTTTGTATCCATCAAAAGCCATCTCCGTATAGGCTGCATCGTGACAAACAATTATATTATTCATTTCTGCAAAAGCGACCGTCTCTTCAAAGAATTCCCCGGTTGCAACCGCAGCCGTCGGATTGTTGGGATAATTAATAAACATCATTTTTGCTTTCCCTGCAATCTCGCGTGGCACAGCCCCTAAATCAGGCAGAAAATTATTTTCCTTTATAAGATTCATGAAATATGTCTGACCGCCAGCAAACCCCACCCCGATATTATAGACCGGATAGCCGGGGCTTGTTACAAGGGCCACATCTCCGGGATTAATAAAGGCAAGTGGTATATGGGCTATTCCTTCCTTGGACCCTATAAGCGTGACAATTTCCTTCTTATAATCAAGATCTACATTAAATCTGCGCTTGTACCATCGCACAACCGCCTTGTTGAAATCATCCATGCCTGTATATGATGGATATTTATGATTTGCCGGATCCAAGGCAGCTCTGTTTAAGGCTTCAATTATATGCGGCGGGGTCGGCATGTCGGGATCGCCTACGCCGAGGTCAATGATATCAACACCTGATTTCCTGACCTCTTCCTTTTGCCTGTCTATTTCCTTGAACAGATATGGCGGCAATGAATTTAATCTGTCCGATTTTTCAATTTTAATCATTATTTTTATTCCTAAAACTGCCAGGCATCCTCATGCAATTCGCCTGTGTAAATGATACGGGCATCTCCTTCCAGATAAACATCGTAAAAAATGTCTTCCTTTGCCTTGTAGTAAACATAAAGATTCTGCCCGCTTTTAGTTCTCATATTAACAGGAGATTTGATTTTTGACTTTTTTGCCATTACAAGAGCCCCTGCTACCGCACCTGTGCCGCATGCCAGGGTTTCATCTTCGACTCCGCGCTCGTAAGTCCGGATCGCAACCATGCCGTCTTTTTGGAGGCGTATAAAATTTACATTTGTGCCTGAAGGGGCATACCTCTCGTGAAACCTGATCTCACCGCCGAGTTTGACAACTTCGACATTATCCAGGCTGTCAGTTACTACAACCACATGCGGAACACCTGTGTTGACACTGCTCAAAGAAAGCGGGCCATTTTTCAGCTCAAGAATATAATCTGTCTTAAGATCTGCCGGATCCATCATTTTTATCTTTACCCTGTCTTTTTTAACCTCGGCCGAAACAATACCCGCAATGGTTTCAAAAGACATTTTAGATCCAGCAATTTTGTTTAGATATGCAAACCTGGCAGCGCACCTGGCTCCATTTCCGCACATTTCCGGCTGACTTCCGTCAGAATTGAAAAATCGCCATTTAAAATCAACAGAATCAGAATCTTGAACAAGTATAAAGCCGTCAGCGCCGACCGACATTTTTCTGCAGCAGACCTTTGCAACAAAATCCGGCAGACCTTCTTCCTCAATAATCCTTTTTCTGTTATCAATAATAATAAAATCATTACCGCTGCCGCTCATTTTATAGAATTCAATATGTTTCATAATTAATTGTAACTATTGAAGAACCCTATAGCAAGCTACAGGGAATCTTCGACCGTAAAGAAGGTATCCATTTTTAGATTCGCTCGCTAACCCCGCAGCAAGCTACGGGGAATTCGCTCGCTATTGCGGTTCAGCCGCAGATATACACCGATCATCACTGATATTTTTTTCTCGTTCCCATGCTCCAGCGTGGGAATGCATACCATTTAACCTTGAACTTTGAACCTCTGAACCGTGAACTGTTACTTGTATTTAAAACTATCTGTGTGAATCTGTGACTGAATGATTGTGATTAATTTTCTAAAAACGGAGGTATTGATTCGCCCTTGATCAAATCCTCATAATTCTGGCCGGCTCTTACAACATAAAAACGGTCATCCTTTACCATTACTTCGGCCACCTTGAGCCTGGAACAGTAATTGGAAGACATGGTAAACCCGTAAGCGCCGGCACTCATCACTGCGAGAAGATCGTCTCTCTTTACATTGGAAATCCTGCGATCTGCGGCCAGAAAATCTCCACTCTCACAAATAGGTCCTACAACGTCCGCCTTTATCGGCTCATCTTCAGACTTTACAACCGGTTCAATCGCATGAAATGCATCATAAAGACTTGGACGTACCAGGTCGTTCATGCCGGCATCAACGACAATAAACTCCTTGTCTTTGCCCGATTTTCTATAAAGAACCCTGGTAACCAGTATTCCTGCATTCCCGACAATAACTCTGCCAGGCTCCAGGATGAGTTGAAGCGGCATCCCTTCAAGAGACTTAATTATTGCTCCTGCGTAATCATTAAGCTCGGGAGGAGATTCATCATTATAGGTTATTCCAAGACCACCGCCTATATCAAGGTATCTTATTTCAATCCTTAAATCCTTCAGTTTATTTATCAACGCCTTGATGCTTTTCAGAGCATCTATAAAAGGCTGCACCTGGGTAATCTGCGATCCGATATGACAGTCAATTCCAACCACATTAATATTCTCAAGCCTCTTTGCAACCTTATAGCCTTCAATTGCCATCTCAATGTCAATGCCGAATTTATTCTTTTTCAGACCTGTTGAAATATATGGATGTGTCTTAGGATCAACATCAGGATTTACACGAATTGCAATAGGAGCTTTCAATTTTAAATGGCCGGCTCTTTTGTTTATAAGTTCAAGCTCTTCAAGAGATTCGACGTTAAACATCAGGATGCCCGTATTAAGAGCGTAGTCGATCTCATCGATGCGCTTTCCAACGCCTGAATAGACAATTCTATTGGGCTGAAAGCCGGCTTTTAATCCGCGATAGAGTTCCCCGCCTGAAACAATATCAAGGCCGCTTCCAAGACTTTCAAAAAGTTTTAAAATAGCAAGATTGGTGTTTGCCTTTGCAGAAAAACAGACAAGCCTTCTTGTGCCGTCAAAGGCCTCATTAAAAGCAATGAAATGACGTTTTAATGTGGCGTGGCTGTATAAATAAAATGGAGTGCCGACCTTTTGAGCAATCGTTTGAACCGGAATATCTTCACAATAGAGTTCATTGCCACGATAATTAAAATGATGCATAAAATTCTGCTTGTTGCTGGTTAGTGGTCAAGTTTTATATAATTAGAGTCTTTGCCAAAAGCCCCTGTTTTTGTATAAACAGTTACCTTATAAATATACCTGTAGCCCTTTTCCATGTTTTCTCTGTAAGTTATTTTTTTATTTATATCCTTTTCTTTGATAGGAATATCGACAATTTTCTTAAAAAGCACAGGGCACCCTTTACAGTCGGACTCGGAAATAGAGGTTTTTGATTTATATACAATAAAACCACCCAAGCCTGATACGATCTTTCCCTCTTCATCAGGAATAGTCCAGGCAAGCTCGAGCATATCGCCATCTATGCTTGAGCTTAAATCATCAACTACAGGCGGCCTGGCCTGACCGGGAGGAACAGGCGGCGCCTTTCTGCCGCATCCAATGGAAAAAACAATAATGCAAATCAGAATTGAAGATATTGCGATCAGACCTCTACCAAAATCTTTATTCATCAGCATGTTCCAAAACATTAAGACTCTTTTCCGCCTCCTTTATGGCTTCCATTACATTTTCTCTGGCGGTTCCGCCAAAAGATTTCCTGCGGTTTATCATCTGATCTATGCTTAAAATGTTAAAAACATCCTTTTTAATAAGGGTTGAAAAGGATTTTAACTCTTTTAGTGTAAGTTCATGCAGTTCTTTATCATTATCCAGCGCATAGATTACCGCCTTGCCTGCGCAGGCATGAGCCTGCCGAAACGGCATTCCTTCCGTTACAAGATAATCAGCCAAATCTGTTGCATTTAAAAATCCTTTGGTTGCGGCCTTATACATTGTCTCTTTGTTAATTTTCAGTTTGGGAAGCATTGACAAGCATATATCAATACAGGCTTTTAAAATGTCAACCGTATCAAACAACGGCTCTTTATCCTCCTGCATGTCGCGATTATAAGCAAGCGGCAATGACTTCATAATGGATAAAAGGGCCATCAGGTTTCCAAAAACACGACCGGTTTTCCCGCGGATCAGTTCAGGAACATCAGGGTTTTTCTTTTGAGGCATGATGCTGCTTCCTGTGGCAAATGAATCAGGAAGCTCGATAAAACCGAATTCAGATGTGGACCATAAAATCAATTCTTCCGATAAACGGCTGAAATGCATCATGCATATACTTGCCGCTGATAAGAATTCAATGATAAAATCTCTGTCCGACACGGAGTCTATACTGTTTCTCGACACCTCTTTAAATCCAAGAAGCTTGGCCGTGTAATCTCTGTCGATCTGAAACGTTGTGCCGGCAAGGGCTCCGCTTCCAAGCGGCATTACATTTATCCGTTTCAGGCATTCTCTGAACCTGTCCGCATCACGCAAGAACATCTCATAATAGGCCATCATATGGTGAGCCAAAAGCACCGGCTGTGCTCTCTGCATGTGGGTATATCCAGGCAAAATCGTATCGATGTTGTCCCCGGCAAACAATAAAATATCTTTTTTCAGATTAACGAGGCTCTTAATAACCTTTGAAGTCTCATCTCTCAGATACATACGCGTATCCAGAGCCACCTGATCATTACGACTTCTTGCGGTATGAAGCTTCTGCGCAACCTTTCCGACTACATGGAGAAGTCTGGATTCAATATGCATATGGATATCCTCCAGGCCATCATCAAACAGGAATTTTTCTCTCTCAATTTCATTTTTTATCTTACCAAGGCCCTGGATTATTGATGAAGCATCCTCTTCTGTAATAATCGACGCCTTTGCAAGCATACTGCAGTGAGCGATACTGCCTTCAACATCATAAGCATAAAGCCGCTTATCTACATCTATTGAAGAGGTAAAAATCTCTACACATCTATCCGTCTTTTCTGAAAATCTGCCGCCCCATGGCTTTTCTGTCATATTATATAATCCTTTGTAAAGTAGTGCTTATTAGGCTCTGTTTTGTATCATCTTTTGTAAGCGTTCACGGAACGTTGAAATTGGAAAATAGAAATTGGAAATTTGGCCTTCATGCTTTTGTGCTGTTGATGAACGCATTCAATTTGGGGCCGAGTTTTTCAACTATTGCTTTGTATTCTGCCAGCTTGTAAACATCCAACTCGTAAACTCGTTTCATCTCTCCCAAATTTCTACTTTCCAATTTCAAGTTTCAAGCCGTGAACGGCTACCATTTTTTGAATACGCAATCTTAGCGCATTAAGCCGGATAAACCCTTCGGCATCTTTCTGGCTGAAAACGCTGTCTTTTTCAAATGTTGCAAAATCCTCACTGTAAAGGGACCGATCGGATTTGCGCCCAAGAACACGGCAGTTTCCCTTATATAGCTCTAAACGCACAACCCCTGAAACATTCTGCTGGGTCTGGTCTATCATAGCCTGCAGAAGCTTCATCTCAGGTGAAAACCAGAAACCATAATATATGATTTCAGAATATTTCGGTATCAAAGAATCCCTAAGATGCATTATTTCTCTGTCCAT